>Ga0316605_10000019_pt1 | contig 296227 bp, 312 predicted proteins | sample OWC_soil_day20_n_FD_207666 | JGI IMG/M metagenome (GOLD analysis project Ga0316605, IMG submission 207666) | Wetland soil microbial communities from Old Woman Creek delta, Ohio, United States - OWC_soil_day20_noCT | ecosystem: Environmental > Terrestrial > Soil > Wetlands | place: USA: Ohio... | reverse complement strand
CCCCAGTTGTTGGCGGCGTCGTGCTTGTCCGGCTTGATGGCCAGGGCCTGGGCGTAGCGCTCGCCGGCCTGGCGCCAGAGGTCACAGGCGGCGGGAAGGTCGGTGGGGGCCAGGGCGCTGGCTTCGTCGCCGAGCGCATTCCCCCAGTTATAGGCGGCTTCGTGCATGTCCGGCTTGATGGCCAGGGCCTGGGCGTAGCGCTCGCCGGCCTGGCGCCAGAGGTCACAGGCGGCGGGAAGGTCGGTGGGGGCCAGGGCCCGGGCTTCGTTGCCGAGGGCTACGCCCCAGTTGTTGGCGGCGTCGTGCTTGTCCGGCTTGATGGCCAGGGCCTGGGCGTAGCGCTCGCCGGCCTGGCGCCAGAGGTTGCGGGCGGCGGGAAGGTCGGTGGGGGCCAGGGCCCGGGCTTCGTCGCCGAGGGCTACGCCCCAGTTATAGGCGGCTTCGTGTATGTCCGGCTTGATGGCCAGGGCCTGGGCGTAGCGCTCGCCGGCCTGGCGCCAGAGGTTGCGGGCGGCGGGAAGGTCGGTGGGGGCCAGGGCCCAGGCTTCGTTGCCGAGCGCATTCCCCCAGTTGTTGGCGGCGTCGTGCTTGTCCGGCTTGATGGCCAGGGCCTGGGCGTAGCGCTCGCCGGCCTGGCGCCAGAGGTCACAGGCGGCGGGAAGGTCGGTGGGGGCCAGGGCGCTGGCTTCGTCGCCGAGCGCATTCCCCCAGTTATAGGCGGCTTCGTGCATGTCCGGCTTGATGGCCAGGGCCTGGGCGTAGCGCTCGCCGGCCTGGCGCCAGAGGTCACAGGCAGCGGAAAGGTCTGTCAAGGATAGAACTTGGGCCTCAAGCGCAAGATCTCCTGCCTCCGATGCCAGCAGCCAAGGTTTGAGTCGATCAGTGCTACTTGCGGCCATGGCTTTTTCGCTTCCCCCTTCAAGGAAGGCCGCTTGTACTTTGCCAACATCGTCCTCGGGTATATCCGCTGCCGCTGCGGCCAGGGCAATTTCTGCTCTGTCGATCTTTTCGCGGGCCTGCTCCAGCCAGTCGATTTGCACTCCCTTTCCCTCCTGATCCTGCTTGGCAACGGATTGAAGTTGCTGGCGTAAATGCTGGAAGGGCTGGTCGACGAATAGAGGGGGCCAGGCTTCGAGCTGATGCGCGAGGTCCATGAAAAAGCGATCGGCTCCCCGGGGTTCGTGGACATAGAATGTGCGGTGCTCTTCGCTGAAGAACTCGGCAATTCCCGCGGGAGGTTGTTCCTTGACGTCTACCCAGAACAAGTCATAGTCATAGCATTCCACATCGCGGATTAGGCGGAACAGGGGGTCGTTTTCCCCGCTGTAACCCGCCACGATCCATACGCGGCTTTCCCTCGCATGTGCGAAGACCGGTTTCAGCTGTCCGGCATGCTTCTCCAGTTCACTTGTCTCGTTGAGCAGGACAAAGCCATTGCGCTGGCCGTGGAGATGGAAAACCGCGCAGTCAGGCAGGTCTTCAGGGCGCAGATAGGTCGAGGCGGTGAGGTCGTAAACTGCCGGGAAAACATTGACGAGGGCGCAGGCTCGGGCGATAAGCGGATCAAAATTGGTGGTCAGGATGCGGTCGACGCAGCCATGTTTGACCAGTTGGGCTAGCCCGATATGGGCCCAGTTGATGGATGCTGCATCTATGTAGTCCTTGAGGAGCTTCCTTCGCTCTCCTGGCGACAATTCGCGCATGCACAGTCCGTATCCGGGGGAGTCTGATTTTTCCTTTGCTCGAGCGTAGGCACGCGGAAACTTGCTTCCAATATCGCTGATGATGGTACTCGACAGGGGGATGCCAGCAGAGAGAGAACAGCCAGCGCCGATGAGGAGTGTGCATTTGCCCCCTCGGTCCTTGGCGGCGCGTAGAGCTTCCGAAATATCGGGCAAATGTCTGCGAGGGAGAGGCTTTGCGTTGGTCATCGTGCTTTCCGAGCTGTCTGGCTTCCTTGAAGGAGCGGTATGCTAAAGGAGTTTTTTTCGCGGAGGAAGGTCAGTTTTCAGCATGTCCATCTAGCGTCGGATGGTTTGGACACCAATTCATCGCAGCAACGGAACAGTAAAAAGGGACATTCTGTCCCTGCGGTATAATGGCGAGCTTTCCTGCCATTCCCTTCTTTATCCCTGCCATGGCCGACCTCCTTTGCCTCAAGGGCGACCCCGCCTTTTCCGCCTTCCGTCTGCAACGCCTGCAAGCCCGCCTGACCGCGGCCGTGCCGGAAATCGAAGGGGTTGCCGCCGACTACTGGCATTTCGCCGCCCTCCGGCGCCCCCTGTCGGCCCAGGAGCGGCAGAAGCTCGCGGCGCTCCTGGAAGAAAAGGCGGCGGGTGCCGAGCCCGGCGAACTCTTCCTGGTGACGCCCCGTATCGGCACCATTTCCCCCTGGTCGTCCAAGGCCACCGACATCGCCTGGAACTGCGACCTGGATGCCGTCGAACGCATCGAGCGGGGCATCGCCTACCACTTGACGGTGAAGGGCGGCCGGGCCCTGACCGCCGACGAGCGGAAAGCCGCCGCGGCGCTCCTCCACGACCGCATGACCGAGTCGGTGCTCCCGGGCTTCGACGCCGCCGGCGAGCTGTTCCGCCATTTTGAGCCCAAGCCCCTGGCTACCGTGGATGTGCTGAAGGGCGGCAAGCCCGCCCTGGTGGATGCCAACGGCACCCTGGGACTGGCTCTCTCCGACGACGAAATCGACTACCTGCTCGACATCTTCGCCACCGCCGGCCGCAACCCCACCGACGTGGAGTTGATGATGTTCGCCCAGGCCAACTCCGAGCACTGCCGCCACAAGATTTTCAATGCCTCCTGGGTCATCGACGGCGAGAAGAAGGACAAGACCCTCTTCGGCATGATCCGGGAAACCCACCAGGCCCATCCCCAGGGCACGGTGATGGCCTATGCCGACAACGCCTCCATCATCGATGGCGCCGAGATTCCCCGCTTCTACCCGGAAGCCGACGGCACCTACACCTATAAGCAGGAACTCACCCACATCCTGACCAAGGTGGAAACCCATAACCACCCGACCGCCATCTCTCCCTTCCCCGGCGCCTCCACCGGCTCCGGCGGCGAAATCCGGGACGAGGGCGCCACCGGCAAGGGCTCCAAGCCCAAAGCCGGCCTCTGCGGCTTCTCGGTTTCCAACCTGAACATCCCCGATGCCGTCCAGCCCTGGGAAAAGCCCTACGGCCGTCCGGGCCGCATCGCCTCCGCCCTGGACATCATGATCGAGGGCCCCATCGGCGCCGCCGCCTTCAACAACGAATTCGGCCGCCCCAACCTGACCGGCTACTTCCGCGCCTATGAGCAGGACGTGGCCGGCACGGTGCGCGGCTACCACAAGCCCATCATGATCGCCGGCGGCCTGGGCAGCATCCAGGCCCAGCAGTCCTTCAAGGCCGAGACCCTGCCGGTCGGCACCCTGTTCATCCAATTGGGCGGGCCGGGCATGCTTATCGGTCTCGGAGGCGGCGCGGCGTCCTCGATGACGGCCGGCGTCAATGCCGAAGACCTGGACTTCGCCTCCGTCCAGCGGGGCAACCCGGAAATCCAGCGCCGGGCCCAGGAAGTCATCGACCGCTGCTGGCAGATGGGCAAGAACAACCCCATCCTCTCCATCCACGACGTGGGTGCCGGCGGCGTCTCCAACGCCCTGCCGGAACTGGCCCATTCCGGCGGCGTCGGCGCCAAGTTCGACCTCCGCAAGGTGCCGATCGAGGAGCCGGGCATGTCCCCGGCCGAGATCTGGTCCAACGAATCCCAGGAACGCTATGTCCTGGCCCTGCCGCCGGAGCGCCTGGCTGAATTCACGGCCCTCTGCGAGCGGGAGCGCTGCCCCTTCGCCGTGGTGGGCGAGGCCACCGGCGACGGCCACCTGACCGTCACCGACGACCATTTCGGCGTCAATCCCGTCGATATGGAAATGGAGGCCCTCCTCGGCAAGCCGCCCCGCATGACCCGGGACGTCGCCCACCTGCCGGCCACCTACGTGGAATTCGATGCTGTCTCCCTGGAGCTGAAGGAAGCCGCCTACCGGCTGATGAAGCTCCCCACCATCGCCGACAAGACCTTCCTCATCACCATCGGCGACCGCTCGGTCGGCGGCATGACCGCCCGGGACCAGATGGTCGGACCCTGGCAGGTGCCGGTGGCCGACGTGGCCGTCACCCTCATGGGCTACCAGGGCAACCTGGGCGAAGCCTTCGCCATGGGCGAGCGCACCCCGGTGGCCGTCCTCGACGCCCCGGCCTCCGGCCGCATGGCGGTGGGCGAGGCGATCACCAACCTGGTGGCCGCCGACGTGGGCGCCATCGACAACATCAAGCTCTCCGCCAACTGGATGGCCCCCTGCGGCGTGCCCGGCGAGGATGCCCGGCTCTACGACACCGTGGCTGCGGTCTCCGACCTGTGCAAGGCCCTGGGCGTCTCCATCCCGGTGGGCAAGGATTCCCTCTCCATGCGCACCGCCTGGGAAGAGGGCGCCGAGAAGAAGCAGGTGGTGTCGCCCCTTTCCCTCATCGTCACCGCCTTCTCGGCGGTGGGCGATGTGCGCCGCACCCTGACGCCCCAGCTCCAGCTGGACCAGGGCGAGACCGAGCTCGTCCTCCTGGACCTGGGCCGGAACCGCCTTGGCGGCTCGGCCCTGGCCCAGGTCTTCAACGCCACCGGCAGCGATGCCCCGGACGTGGATGACCCGGCCCAGCTGAAGGGCTTCGTCGACGCCGTCCAGCAGCTCAACCGGGACAACCTGCTGCTTGCCTACCACGACCGTTCCGACGGCGGCCTCTTCGCCGCCGCCTGCGAAATGGCCTTCGCCTCCCGCTGCGGCGTGACCCTCGACCTGGACGGGCTCTGCTACGACCCGGGCGCCGGCGACGTGGACGGCAGCGAGAAGCGCCCCGACCTCCTGGCCGGCCGCGACTTCGAGCGGGTCGTGCGGGCCCTCTTCAACGAGGAACTGGGCGGCCTCATCCAGATCCGCCGCGCCGACCGGGAGAAGGTCACCCCGGTGCTGCGCGCCCTGGGCGTGCCCTACCACTTCGTCGGCTACCCGAACCAGAGCGACGAGATCCGCGTCGTCAGGAATGCTCGGAAGATGCTGCGGGAAACCCGCATCGACCTGCAGCGGGCCTGGTCGGAAACCAGCTTCCGCATGCAGAGCCTGCGGGACAACCCGGAATGCGCCCAGTCCGAATACGACCGCATCCTGGACAAGGCCGACCCGGGCCTCTCCCCGGCGCTGACCTTCGATCCCCAGGACGACATCTCCGCCGCCTACATCGCCATCGGCAACAAGCCGCCAGTTGCCATCCTGCGGGAGCAGGGCGTCAATAGCCACTACGAGATGGCGGCAGCCTTTGACAAGGCCGGCTTCAAGGCGGTGGATGTGCACATGAGCGACATCCTGGCCGGCCGGGTCAGCCTCAAGGACTTCAAGGGCCTGGTGGCCTGCGGCGGCTTCTCCTACGGCGACGTGCTGGGGGCGGGGCAGGGCTGGGCCAAGACCATCCTCATGCACGAAGGTTGCCGGGAGGAGTTCTCTAGCTTCTTCCACCGCCCGGACACCTTTGCCCTGGGGGTCTGCAACGGCTGCCAGATGATGAGCGCCCTCAAGTCCCTGGTGCCCGGCGCCGACCACTGGCCGGCCTTCCGGAGGAATGCCGTGGAGCAGTTCGAGGCCCGCTTCGTGCTGGCCGAGGTCACCGAGTCGCCGTCGATCTTCCTGGCCGGCATGGAAGGCTCCCGCATCCCCATCGTGGTTTCCCACGGCGAAGGCCGGGCGGTTTTCGACGACGCCGGCGACCAGGGCAGGGTGGCCGTCGCCCTGCGCTACGTGGACAACAAGGGCCAGCCCACCGAGGTCTATCCCTACAACCCGAACGGCTCCCCCACCGGCATCACCGGCGTCACCACGGCGGACGGCCGCTTCACCATCATGATGCCCCACCCGGAGCGGACTTTCCGCACGGTGCAGATGTCCTGGCATCCCAAGGAGTGGGAAAAGGGCGAAGGGGACAGCCCGTGGCTGCGCATCTTCCGCAATGCCCGGAGATGGGTGGGCTGATTCGGGCCTGAGAAAATTCCCGGCCTGGAAACCCCTTGGAGATCCGCATGGATGCTTGATCTCCAAGGGGTGGCTCCGACCGGGGATGGGCCGGGCCCGGGGTCGGGCCTATGTCCTGTGGGAGCCGACCAGGCCCCCGTAGAACAGGTCCAGCATCCTGAAGGCGATGGTCGACGGGTGGGGGAGGGTAGGGAGCCGATCCTTCCCGAACCACTGCAAGTCCTCGATTTCCCCCGCCTGGGGCCGGATCTCACCGGCGGCGTAGTCGGCGAAGAACCCCATCATCAGGGAATGGGGGTAAGGCCAGGCCTGGCTGCCGAACCAGCGGATATTGTCGATCTCGATTCCCGCTTCTTCGCGGATTTCCCGGCGCAGGCATTCTTCTGCCGTTTCGCCGGCCTCGAGGTATCCCGCCAGGGCGCTGTAGACACCGGCGGGAAAATGCGGGGATCGCGCCAGCAATACCTCGTCTCCCTTCAGCACCAGCCCGATGCAGACCGGCGAGATTCTGGGGTAGGCCCTGAAGCCGCAGGCGCCACATTCCCGCGCCGGTTCGTCCGGTCTCGTTCTCAAAGGCTGGCCGCAGACGCCGCAAAACCGGTTCTGATGAATCCAGGTGGCGAGTTGCTGGGCGCGGCAGAGGGCATCCAGCTGCCCCTGCTCCCACTGCCCCCAGAGCTGCCGGTAGTGGGCGGTGCCGAGGCCGGAGGGAAGGGCGGTCGCTGCCGGCCAGACCCGCAGTTCGCAGACCAGGCCGTTCAGCGATCCGAAGACCAGGGTCTCGCTGCACTCTCTCGACATGCCCAGTGGTGCCGCCGTGGGGAGGCGGTTATCCGGTCCGATCACGAGTTTGTCGCCCACGAAGGCAAATACCAGCGATGGGCCGGTGTGGTGGGGCGGCCCGTAGCTGGGCGCGAAAACATATGGGTCTGGAGTCATGGGCAACCGTTTGGGCTCTTCGAGAATAATGGGGCGTTCGGTTGGGCGTATCTCAACCGTGCCGGAGCAGGCCCGGCAAGGGAATAGTATCCAATTGCCCGGCCAGCCGGGAAATCAGGCGGGTGAAAGGAGGGTGAAATCCTGATGCCGCCGGCTCGAGGCGGATGGTCGCCTGCTGTCCCAAGGATTCGATGAGGGCCAGCCCGTCGCTTTCCAGGCGGTGATCCTGGCCGGCTGACAGGAAGCGGTCCTCGGCCTCGCCGGCCACGGTCAGCCAGGCGATGCCGGCCAGACAGCGGATGGTGCATCCCTTGCCCTGAACCAGCCCCAGGGGGCGGTCTTCCCGCAACAGCAGTTCGGTGTTTTCCAGCTGAAGGCGCATGGCTCGCTCCTCGGACTCATCGTCGGAACAGTGTAGGGCGGGCCGGGGTGGTGATACAGTCACAATGCAATTGAATTGTAACCGGCACAGTTTCTCGTTGTAGCGACTGTGCCGGTCCTTATCCGTGCCAACTGTACCGGTGGAGAGCCATGGGCGAAGAACTGCTGCGTTACGAGAAACTGGCCGAGGAACTGGGCGGCCTCATCGCCACCGGGACCCTGCGGCCCGGGGATCGCCTGCCATCGGTACGGCGACTGTCCCGGGAGCGCCGGCTGTCGGTGTCCACCGTGGTCCAGGCCCTGCGCCGGCTGGAGGACCGGGGCCTGGTGGAGGCCCGGCCCCAGTCCGGGTTCTTCGTCCGCCATCGGGGGGCCGCCCGGCCCCAGCCCAGCGCCCGCTCGACGCCGGATGCGGCGGTGGATGTGGATGTGAGCCAGAAGCTGGTGCGGGTGCTCCAGGCCGGCATGCAGGCCGGGGTGGCGCCCCTCGCCGCCGCCTTGCCGGCTCCCTCCCTGTTGCCCATCGCCGCCCTGCATCGGCTCTACGCCGGCGTGGCCCGGCGCCATCCCGGCCTGCTGGCCGGCGGCAATTACTTCCATACGGATGAGCCCGCCCTGGTGCGTCAGCTGGTGCGCCGCTCCCTGGCCTGGGGCGGCCCCCTGGACGCCGCCGAAATCGTCATCACCAACTCCTGCACCGAGGCGCTGGGGCTTTGCCTGCGGGCCGTCACCCGGCCGGGGGATACGGTGGCGGTCGAGTCACCGGCCTATTACCTCATGCTCCAGTTGCTGGAGAGCCTGGGCTTGAAGGCCTTGGAAATTCCCACCGATCCGCGCAGCGGCCTTTCCATCGAGGCCCTCGACCTGGCCACCCGGCAGGGGAGGGTGGCGGCCTGCCTCCTGGTACCCAACGCCGGCAATCCCCTGGGCTGCATCATGCCGGATGAAAACAAGCGGCGCCTGGCCCGCTTGACGGCCGAAAGGGGGGTGGCGGTCATCGAGGACGACATCTACGGCGACCTCCATTTCGGCGACCAGCGCCCCTGGCCCATCAAGGCCTTCGACGAGGCCGGCAACGTCATGCTCTGCGCCTCCTTTTCCAAGAGCCTGTCCCCGTCCTTGCGCCTCGGCTTCGTGGCGGCGGGGCGTCGCCGCCCCCAGGTGGCGCTGCAGAAGACCATCACCAGCGGCGGTACCAATCCCGTCACCCAGCACGTGCTGGCGGAGTACCTGGCTTCAGGGGCCTATGACCGCCACCTGCGGACCCTGCGCCGGACCTACGGGCAGCAGGTGGAAGCCATGGCCGCCGCGGTGGCCCGCCATTTTCCGGCCAGCACCCGCCTGACCCAGCCCCAGGGCGGCTTCGTCCTCTGGGTGGAACTGCCGGAAAACATCGACGCCACAGCCCTCCACGAACGGGCGCTGGCCGACGGGGTGGCCTTCGTGCCGGGCGAGCTGTTTTCCGCCAGCGGCATGTACCGGAACTGCCTGCGCCTCAATTGCGGCAATCCCCATACGCCGGAGATCGAGGATGCCGTGCGGCGCCTGGGACGCCTGATGGCCTGATACCTTTGTAAAGGGGCCGTCGGGCCTTCTATCTGCTAAGATTCGGCCCACTTTTCCGGTCGTCACTGCCTTGTCTTCCCTCTCTGAAATTTTCGCCCCCGATGGCCCCCTGGCCCAGGCCATTCCAGGCTACCGTGTCCGCCAGCAGCAGGTGGAGATGGCCGAGCGCATCGGCGCCGCCATCCACGGCTCCACGGTATTCATCGCCGAGGCCGGCACCGGCACCGGCAAGACCTTCGCCTACCTGGTGCCCGCCCTGTCCGCCGGCGGCAAGGTTATCGTTTCCACCGGCACCAAGACCCTCCAGGACCAGCTCTTCACCAAGGACATCCCCACCGTCAAGAAGGCCCTCAAGGCGCCGGTGCGGGTGGCGCTCCTGAAGGGGCGGGCCAACTATGTCTGTCCCTACCATCTGGAACATGCCCTGGCGGACGGCCGCTTCCTGACCCGGGAAGACGCCGCCCATGCCCACCGGGTGGCGAGTTTCGCCCGAACCAGCCAGACCGGCGACAAGGCGGAATGCCTCGACGTGCCCGAGACCTCCTCCGTCTGGAACGCCGTCACCTCCACCCGGGAGAACTGCCTGGGCCAGGACTGCCCCAGCTACAAGGAATGCTTTGTCATGGCGGCCCGGCGGGAGGCCATGGCTGCCGACCTGGTGGTGGTCAATCACCACCTCTTCTTCGCCGACGTCATGCTCCGGGACGAGGGCATGGCGGAACTCCTGCCGGCCTGCAATACGGTGATTTTCGACGAGGCCCACCAGTTGCCGGAAGTGGCGACCCTCTTCTTCGGGGAAACCGTCTCCTCGGCCCAGATCGTTGACCTGGCCCGGGACAGCCGCACCGAGGGCCTGGCGAACGCCCGGGACTGCGTCGATCTGCAGGACGGCAGCCGCAAGCTGGAAAAGACAGCCAAGGACCTGCGTCTGGCGGTGGGGGCGGATGCCGGGCGCTTTGCCGCCGCCCAGCTGGACGACAACCAGGGCTTCAATGCCGCCCTGAAAGCCTTGCAGGAGGAGCTGGACCGTTACGCGGCCCTGCTGGAAACCCAGGCGGAGCGCTCCGAAGGGCTGGAGAACTGCTGGCAGCGGGCCGGCGAACTCGCCAATCGGCTGGAAGCCTGGAGGAACCCGGCGGAACCCGGCTACGTGCGCTGGGCCGAAGCCTTCTCCCAGTCCCTGCAGCTCAACCTGACCCCCCTGGACGTGGCCAATATCTTCAGGAAGCAGATGGGCGGCCATCCCCGGGCGTGGATATTCACCTCGGCCACCCTGGCGGTGCAGGGCAATTTCCGCCACTACTGCGCCGAACTCGGGCTGGGCGATGCCGAGTCCGGGTGCTGGCAGAGCCCCTTCGACTACGGCAGCCAGGCCGTCCTCTACGCCCCCCTGGGGATGCCCGATCCCAACTCGATCCGCTATACGGAAGCGGTGGTGGATGCCGCCTTCCCCGTCCTGAAAGCCTGCGGCGGCGGCGCCTTCTTCCTGTGCACCAGCCTGCGGGCCATGCGCCGGCTCCGGGAACTGCTGCAGGCGAGGCTGGAGGACGAAAAGCTCCTGATGCCGCTCCTCATGCAGGGGGAGGGCAGCAAGAACGAATTGCTGGACCGCTTCCGCCGCCTGGGCAACGCCGTCCTGGTGGGCAGCCAGAGCTTCTGGGAAGGTGTCGACGTGCGGGGCGAGGCTCTGTCCCTGGTGGTCATCGACAAGCTGCCCTTCGCGCCCCCCGACGATCCGGTGCTGGCGGCCCGCATCGAGCAGATGAACCAGGCCGGCCGCAACGCCTTCATGGAATACCAGCTGCCCCGGGCGGTCATCAACGTCAAGCAGGGCGCCGGGCGCCTCATCCGCGACGAGAGCGACCGGGGGGTCCTCATGATCTGCGATCCACGACTCATATCAAAGCCCTATGGGCGCCGGGTATGGCAAAGTCTGCCGCCGATGAAGCGCTCCCGGGAACTGTCCGAAGTGCTCAATTTTTTCGAGAAGCGATGAGCCGCCCCATCACCCTGTACCGTCCCAACTTGCCGCCGGACTGCCGCGAGGCCGCCCGCCAGCTCAACCGCGAATGCGCCTGCCTGTCGGTGGACCGCGAAGCCCTGCGGCTCGCCCTGGAAGCCGGCGGCGGCCTCGACTACGACGAGCTGCGCCGCTCCCGGCCCCACCTCTTTTCCGATACGGTGGTCTTCGCCGGCGAGGCGAGCCTGAAGCGCATGGCCGAAATCGTCGCCGCCATCGAGTCGGTGGTGGCGTTGCCGGCCTACCAGGAGACCGTCCTGGCCCGGGCAAGCGCCATCGCCCAGCGGCCGGTGCCGGCCCGGGGTGTCTTCCTGGGCTACGACTTCCACGTGGACCTGTCGGGACCGCGCCTCATCGAGATCAACACCAACGCCGGCGGCGGGCTCCTCAACGCCCGGCTGGCCCGGGCCCAGCGGGCCTGCTGCGGGCCGGTGGCCGCCATGCTGCCCGATGCTGCCGAAACGGTGGAGCAGGGCTTCCTCGCCATGTTCCGGGAGGAATGGCGCCTCGCCCGGGGCGAGCGGCCGTTGGGTTGCATCGCCATCGTGGACGACAACCCGGCGGAGCAATACCTGGCGCCGGAGTTCGAACTCTTCCGCCAGCTCTTCGAGGCCAACGGCATTGCCGCCCGGGTGGTGGCCCCGTCGGAACTCGAATGGGACGGCGAAAGGCTGACCTGCCGGAGCGAAACGGTGGATCTCGTCTACAACCGGCTCACCGACTTCGCCCTGGAAGCCCCCGGCAACGCCGCCCTGCGGGCCGCCTACGAGGCCGACGGGGTGGTCTTGACGCCGCATCCCCGGGCCCATGCCCTCTATGCCGACAAGCGCAACCTGATGCTGCTGTCGGATGAGGCGAAGCTGGTCGAACTCGGCGTGCCGGAAGCCACCCGGAAGATCCTCCTGGCCGGCATTCCCCCCACCGTGGCGGTGCGGGCGGAGGACGGGGAGCGCTTCTGGCAGCAGCGCCGGCACTGGTTCTTCAAGCCGGCCGCCGGTTTCGGCAGCCGCGCCGCCTACCGGGGCGACAAGCTCACCAAGCGGGTGTTCGAGGAAATCCTCCAGGGCGGCTACATCGCCCAGGAAATCGTGCCCCCCTCGGAGCGGCGCGTCGAGGTGGCAGCCCAGGCCCAGGATATGAAGCTGGACCTGCGCTGCTACGTCTATGGCGGCCGCATACAGCTGGTCGCCGCCCGGCTCTACCAGGGCCAGACCACCAATTTCCGCACCCCTGGCGGCGGCTTCGCCTCCGTCCTGGCGGTGCCCAACCCGGGCAGGATTCCCGCATGAGAGTTTTCGGCATCGCCGGCTATTCCGGCTCCGGCAAGACCACCCTGCTGGAGCGGCTGATCCCCCGGCTCACCGCCCGGGGCCTCAGGGTTTCGGTCATCAAGCATGCCCACCACGGCTTCGACATCGACCGGCCGGGCAAGGACTCCTACCGGCACCGGGAAGCCGGCGCCACCGAGGTGCTGCTTTCCTGCGGCCAGCGCTGGGCCCTGATGCACGAGCTGCGGGACGCCGCCGAGCCCACCCTGGGGGAGTTGCTGGACCGCCTCGCCCCCTGCGACCTGGTACTGGTGGAGGGCTTCAAGAACGAGCCCATCCCGAAGCTGGAGGTCTACCGGCCCGACCACGGCAAGCCGCCCCTCTACCCGGAGCGGGACGACATCGTAGCCGTGGCGAGCGACGCCGAAATCGATACCGACCGGCCCCGGCTCGACCTCAACGACCCCGAAGCCATCGCCGCCTTCATCCTGGAATTCTGGAACGCCTAGGAACCCCCATGCTCAGCTTTGAACAAGCCCTCGAACAGCTCCTGGCCGCCGCCCGGCCGGTGGCGGAAACCCGCATCCTGCCCCTGGAGGCCGCCGCCGGCCGCGTCCTGGCGGAAGCGCAATATTCCACCGTGGCGGTGCCGCCCCTCGACAACTCGGCCATGGACGGCTATGCCGTCCGCACCGCCGACGTCAAGGCAGCCGGCACCCGCCTGCCGGTGTCCCAGCGCATCCCGGCGGGCACCGTCGGCGGGCCGCTGCAGCCCGGCACCGCCGCCCGCATCTTCACCGGGGCGCCGATCCCCGCCGGGGCCGATGCGGTGGTGATGCAGGAATTCTGCGAGCACGGTGGCGATGGCGTCGTCGTCAACCACATTCCGGAGTTGGGCGAGCACATCCGCCGGGCCGGGGAGGACATCGCCGTGGGAGCCGAGATCCTCGCCACCGGTACCCGCCTGCGCCCCCAGGACCTGGCCCTGGCCGCCTCCACCGGGCTGCCCCAGCTGCCGGTCCATCGGCGGCTGCGGGTGGCGGTCTTCTTCACCGGCGACGAATTGCGCCAGCCCGGCGAGCCCCTGCCGCCGGGGGCCATCTACAACTCCAACCGCTTCGCCATCCGGGCCCTGCTGGAGGGCCTCAATTGCGAAGTCCGGGACCTGGGCGGGGTGCCCGACGACCTGGAAGCCACCCGGGACGCCCTGCGCCGGGCCGCCGGCGACAACGACCTGATCGTCACCAGCGGCGGGGTCTCGGTGGGCGAGGAGGACCATGTCAAGCCGGCGGTGGAGGCCGAAGGCCGGCTCAATCTATGGAAGATCGCCATCAAGCCCGGCAAGCCCCTGGCCTTCGGGGAAATTCTGGGCGAGAGAGGACAGGGGGAGCGGCAAAGCTGGTTCGTCGGCCTGCCCGGCAACCCGGTTTCCAGCTTCGTCACCTTCGCCCTGTTCCTGCGGCCCTTTATCCTGCGGCTGCAGGGAGTCCGGGATGTCCTGCCGAAGCGCTACCCTTTGCGGGCCGCCTTCGAGTGGCAGAAGCCCTCGCCCCTGTGCGAGTTCCTGCGGGCTCGCCTCAATGCCGACGGCGAGGTGGAACTCTACGGCCACCAGGGCTCCGGCGTCATGACTTCCCTGTGCTGGGGAGACGGCCTCGCGGTCAAGGCCCCCGATCGCCTCATCGCCCGGGGCGACACGGTGCCCTTCATTCCCTTCTCGGAGTTGTTGTCATGAGTATTCAGGTGCTGTATTTCGCCGGCCTCAAGGAAGCCCTGGGGCGCTCCGGGGAAACCGTGGATCTGCCGACCGGCATCTCCACCGTGGGGGGCCTGCGGGAGTGGCTGGTGGCCCATGGGCGGGAGCCCCTGGCCAGCACGAGAAGCCTGCGCTGCGCCGTGAACCAGGAGATGGCGGGGCTGTATGCCCCCGTCGCCGACGGCGACGAGGTCGCCTTTTTCCCGCCGGTCACCGGAGGCTGAGATGGCCGTCCGGGTCCAGGAAGCCGATTTCGATCTCGGGGCCGAGCTGACGGCCTTGCGGGCCGGACAGCCCCGGGTCGGCGCCCTGGCGAGCTTCCTCGGTCTGGTGCGGGACATGAACGAGGGGGCTGGGGTCTCCGAGATGACCCTCGAGCACTATCCCGGCATGACCGAAAAGGCACTGGAAAGCATCGTTGCCGAGGCCAAGGGGCGCTGGGATATCTACGATGCCCTGGTGATCCACCGGGTCGGGCGCCTCCTGCCCTGCGACCAGATCGTGCTGGTGGCGGTGACCAGCGCCCACCGGGGCGAGGCCTTCGCCGCCTGTGAATTCATCATGGACTACCTGAAGACCCGGGCGCCCTTCTGGAAGCGGGAGGCGACGCCGGCCGGCGCCCGCTGGGTGGACGCCCGGGACAGCGACGACAGCGCCGCCGCCCGCTGGGAGCCCAACCCCAAGGAATAAGGCCGGCTATCAGGTCTTGAACTGTTCGACGGCTTCGTGCAGCGACGCGGACAGGGATTGCAGCCGGCGGGCGGCATCCGCCGTATGCTGCACGGCGAAAGCGCTTTCCTCCGACATCTGGGCGATGTGCTCGACCCGCTGGCCGATCTGGCCGCTGGCGGTGCTCTGCTCGCGGATGGCCTCGCTGATGTCGTTGACCACCTCGGTCACCCGGAGGGCGCCGTCGCGGATGCGGTTGATGGACTCGGCGGCCTCGTTGGCCAGCTCGACGCCGTTGGCGACCTGGGTCACTCCCGACTGCATGCTGGCCACGGCGCTATGGGTGCCGGACTGGATCTTGTGCACCATCTCGGCGATTTCCTTGGTGGACAGGCTGGTGCGCTCGGCGAGCTTCCTGACCTCGTCCGCCACCACGGCGAAGCCGCGTCCCTGTTCCCCGGCCCGGGCCGCCTCGATGGCGGCGTTCAGGGCCAGCAGGTTGGTCTGGTCGGCGATTTCCTGGATGGTATTGACGATGGAGGTGATGCGGTCGGACTGGTGCCCGAGCTCCTCGACGATCTGGGAGGAGGACTGCACCACCTCCGAAATCTTTTGCATCTCGGCGGCGGCGTTGTGGATGACGGCCGTGCCCTGTTCCGAGATGTTGCCGGCTTCCTGGGACAGGCTGTGGGCTTCCCGGGCATTGTCCTTGACCTGGTCGATGCTGACCACCATCTCTTCCACGGCGGCGGCCATGGTGGCGGCGGAATCGCTCTGCTGGCGCGCCTGGTCGGAGACTTCCTGGGAGGCGGTGAGGAGCTGGGCGGCGGCGCTGGAGACTTCCTGGGCGTTGGCGGTGATGGTGCCGATCATGGCGCGCAGGGTGTCCTGCATGGTCTTGATGCCGGCCAGGAGGCTCTCGCTGTCACCGGGTTGGCAGCGGACTTCCGTGGTCAGGTCGCCGGACGCGATGCGCCGGGTGATTTCCGCGGCGTAGTGGGGCTCGCCCCCCAGGGTGCGGATGATGGTGCGGGACAGGAGGATGAGGGAGACGGCGATGAAGGCGCCGATGGCCAGCCCCCAGGACACGAAGCGGATGGCGTTCTGCCGCAGGATGGCTTCCACGTCGTCCACGTAGACGCCGGAGCCGATGACCCAGCCCCAGGGCTGGAAGCCCTTGACGTAGGAAAGCTTGGGCACCGGCTGGTCCTTGCCCGGCTTGGGCCAGGTGTATTCGACGAAGCCGCTGCCTTGGTTCTTCACCGTGTTGTTGAACTCAATGAACAGTAGCTGGCCATTGCTGTCCTTGATCTGGCCAATGCTCTTCCCTTCCAGCTCCGGCTTGAAGGGGTGCATGATCATGGTCTCGTCGAGGCCGTTGATCCAGAAGTATTCGTTCTTGTCGTAGCGGGACTGGCGGATGGCGCTCAGGGCAGCCTGCTTGGCCTCGTCCGCGGACATCTTGCCGTCCCGGGCCGATTGCTCGTAGTACTTGAGGGTGCTGTGCACGGCCTCCACCAGGGCGCGGACCTTATCCTGGCGGTCGGCCTGGAGCTGGCTTCGCTGGTCCAGGAGGAGCACGGTCAGAAGCACTCCCAAGGCGATGATGGTGGCGACGGTCATCGCCATGAGCTTGTTGCGCAGGCTGATGCCTTGGCTGTTCATTTGCTCTTCTCCCTGCAGTAAAACCTGTAATGGGCGGATGATCTGGAATCCCTCTCCGCCTTGTAGTCAAACAACCGTATAGCCGGTGTGAGCCATTGGCCGCACGCCCGCTTTTGATGGCGCCCCCCGGCCCGTCCTGAAAACCCTAATCCGGGAAGGGTTATGCCTTTCGTAATATATTACACGAACCCGCCGGTGGTCCAGTTGAAATCTGGGATTGCAGCCTCATGTTAGGAAGCATCGAAAACATCTAATGCGGGGGATGCCTATGCGACTCGATAAATTCACCACCAAGTTCCAGCAGGCCTTGGCCGATGCCCAGAGCCTCGCCATTGGCAACGACCAGCAGTTCATCGAGCCCAAGCACCTGCTGCTCGCCCTGCTGGCCCAGGAGGATGGCGGCACCACCTCCCTCCTGGCCCGGGCCGGCGTCAATGTTCCCGGCCTCAAGCATGATCTCGAGCAGGCCTTGAAGCGCCTTCCCATGGTGGAGGGCCATGGCGGCGACGTGAGCATCGGCCGCGATCTGACCAATCTCCTCAACCTCACCGACAAGGAGGCCCAGAAGCGGGGCGACCAGTTCATCGCCAGCGAAATGTTCCTGCTGGCGCTCACCGAGGATAAGGGCGAAACCGGCCGCATCGCCCGGCAGCACGGGCTTTCACGGAAGTCCCTGGAGGCCGCCATCGACGCCGTGCGCGGCGGCCAGGGGGTGGATTCCCAGGAAGCCGAGGGGCAGCGGGAAGCCCTGAAGAAATACTGCATCGATCTCACCGAGCGGGCCCGGCAAGGGAAGCTCGACCCGGTCATCGGCCGCGACGACGAGATCCGCCGCACCATCCAGATCCTGCAGCGCCGCACCAAGAACAATCCGGTCCTGATCGGCGAGCCGGGGGTCGGCAAGACCGCCATCGTCGAGGGCCTGGCCCAGCGCATCGTCAATGACGAGGTGCCGGAGACCCTGAAGGGCAAGAAGGTCCTGGTCCTGGACATGGCCGGGCTCCTGGCCGGCGCCAAGTACCGGGGCGAGTTCGAGGAACGCCTGAAGGCCGTGCTGAAGGAAATCGCCCAGGAAGAGGGCAAGATCATCGTCTTCATCGACGAGCTCCACACCATGGTGGGGGCCGGCAAGGCCGAGGGCGCCATCGATGCCGGCAACATGCTGAAGCCGGCGCTCGCCCGGGGTGAGCTGCACTGCATCGGCGCCACCACCCTGGACGAGTATCGCAAGTACATCGAGAAGGACGCCGCCCTGGAGCGCCGCTTCCAGAAGGTGCTGGTGGACGAGCCCAGCGTCGAATCCACCATCGCCATCCTGCGGGGTCTGCAGGAGCGCTACGAGCTGCACCATGGGGTGGATATCACCGACCCGGCCATCGTTGCCGCGGCGGAACTGTCCCATCGCTACATCACCGACCGCTTCCTGCCGGACAAGGCCATCGACCTCATCGACGAGGCGGCGGCCCGCATCAAGATGGAAATCGACTCCAAGCCGGAGTCCATGGACAAGCTCGACCGCCGCATCATCCAGCTCAAGATCGAGCGGGAAGCGGTGAAGAAGGAGAAGGACGAGGCATCGCAAAAGCGCCTGGCCCTCATCGAAGAGGAGATTTCGCGGCTGGAGAAGGAGTATTCCGACCTGGAAGAGATCTGGAAAGCCGAGAAGGCCCAGGTCCAGGGTTCCGCCCACATCAAGGAAGAGATCGACCGGCTCAAGGCCCAGATGGCCGAGCTGCAGCGCAAGGGCCAGTACGACAAGCTGGCGGAACTCCAATACGGCAAGCTGCCCCAGCTGGAGGCCCAGCTGAAGGCGGCCGAGAAATCGGGGGGCGGTCAGCCCAAGACCAGGCTCCTGCGCACCCAGGTGGGGACCGAGGAAATCGCCGAGGTGGTTTCCCGGGCCACCGGCATCCCGGTGTCCAAGATGATGCAGGGCGAGCGGGACAAGCTGCTCCACATGGAAGATCGCCTGCACCAGCGGGTGGTGGGCCAGGACGAGGCGGTGCGCCTGGTGGCCGATGCCATCCGCCGTTCCCGGGCCGGCCTCGCCGATCCCAACCGGCCCTACGGCTCCTTCCTCTTCCTCGGCCCCACCGGCGTCGGCAAGACCGAACTGTGCAAGGCCCTGGCGGAATTCCTCTTCGACTCCGAGGAGCACCTGATCCGCATCGACATGAGTGAATTCATGGAGAAGCACTCGGTGGCCCGCCTCATCGGCGCGCCCCCGGGCTACGTGGGCTACGAGGAGGGCGGTTACCTGACCGAGGCGGTGCGCCGCAAGCCCTACAGCGTCATCCTCCTGGACGAGGTGGAGAAGGCCCATCCGGACGTCTTCAACGTCCTCCTGCAAGTGCTGGACGATGGCCGCATGACCGACGGCCAGGGCCGCACCGTGGATTTCAAGAACACGGTGGTGGTCATGACCTCCAACCTGGGCAGCCAGATGATCCAGCAGATGGCCGGCGACGACTACGGCGTCATCAAGATGGCGGTCCTGGCCGAGGTGAAGACCTATTTCCGGCCGGAGTTCATCAACCGCATCGACGAGGTGGTGGTGTTCCACAGCCTGGACGAGAAGCACATCCAGGACATCGCCAAGATCCAGCTCGGCTACCTGGAAAAGCGCCTGGCCCAGCTCGAGATGCATCTCCAGGTGGACGACTCCGCCCTGGCCGAACTGGCCAAGGCCGGTTTCGATCCGGTGTTCGGCGCCCGGCCCTTGAAGCGGGCCATCCAGCAGCAACTGGAAAATCCGCTGGCCAAGGCCATCCTGGAAGGCAGGTTCGCGGCCAAGGACACCATCAGGGTGAGCTGCGAGAACGGCATGATCCGCTTTGCCAAGGCGTAAGGCGCGGCGGGAGAAGAGGCGGGCTGCGGCCCGCCTTTTTCCTAGTCGGGATGGAAGGCCGATACCCGCGGCGAAAACATGAACAGGGCCTTGGGGCGGGTGAGGTGCAGGGTTGGATCAGTGATGTAGTTGTCCAGCTGCCAGCCGAAATTGAGCATGACGCACAGGGTCTGGCCGGGAATCTGCCAGATCCGCTTGTATTGCCAGTAGCCCTTCATCCATACGCGGAACCAGCCGGCCTTGGCATGATCCCGGTTCTTGATGCTGAGGTCGCCTTCGGAGCGGAGGGCGTCCTGGTCCACCGGGGCGGCGAGGACTGACCACTTGAAGCCATAGGCCCGGTTGCGCAGCAGCCAGCCCATATAGCCGACGTAGATGCACAGGAGGTCGGAAAGGCGTTTGCGCCATTGCCAGTGCTCGTTCTGCCAGCCGCCATCGCCTTCCAGGCTGTAATCCGGGGTCTGGAACCAGGAGAGCCAGCGGGGCAGTCGGGCGTTGCGGGCGAAGAAGGGGAGGATGAAGGCGAGGGGCAGGGAAACAATTTCCATCGCCAGGGCGGCGATGAGGTAGATGAAGTAGCGCATGGGGATCAGCGGACAGGGGTTGTTCCGGTCTGGGCCACCAACTCGGCAACCGCCTTTTGGGATTCATCGCTGGCCGCAAGGGCGGTCTGAACTCCTTGGCGGTCGGCGGCCGGCCGGTTCTGGCTCATTTTCCACTTGCCGGTCAGGGTCCGGATGGCAAGTTCGATTCCGACAATGCCTTTCAGCTGGGCCGCGATGAATTCCTCAGGAGCATCGTCCAGGGTCCAGGGGTGAATATGCCGGGATTCGTGGGCGGCGGTCAGGTCGGCCAGCAGCCGGCGCAGCCAGGTCGGGTCCTCGATTACCCTCAGAGAGCCCGCAGCCTGGACGACCGCGTAGTTCCAGGTGGGGACGGCCTTGCCGTGCTCCGCCTTGGAGGGGTACCAGTTGGGGGAAATGTAGGCCTGGGGCCCCTGGAAAATCACCAGGGCGTCCACCTCCGGACGGTAACGCTGCCACTGTGGGTTGGCCCGGGCCAGATGACCGCGGAGGACGCCGTGGGGCGCTCCCGGTTGCGGCGTCGGATCGTAGAGCAGGGGGATGGGATTGGCTTCCAGTCCTTCGGGTCCGAGGGTGACGAGGGTCGCCAGGGGATACCGGGCTACGAGATCCTGCAGAACCTGCGGACGCTCTTCCTTGAACTGGGCAGGGGCGTACATGGAATCATCGAGTGCATGAGAAAGAATGCACGGTAATGTACGGGAAAACCAGTATCGTCGCAGGACCTTTCGCCTAAAGTACAGTTCTAAGAAATAGGATTTTTCATATTCACCATGAGCCAAGACATCCTTTCACCCTTGTCCACCGATACCCCCGAGGCCAGGCATCGGCACTGGCGGGAGCGGCGTTTCGAGGAATTGTCGGCAGCCGAAAGCTGGCTCGGGCTGGCTGGCCTGTACTGGCTGGAACCGGGAACCAATGCCGTGGGCAGCGCTCCGGACTGCGCCGTGGTCCTCCCGGCCGGGCCGGCCAGGCTCGGGGACCTGCTATGGGAGGGCCCGTCGGTCCGGTGGCGGCCGTTCCCGGGCGGTGGCGCGGTGGTGGAAGGGATGGCGGCCGGCGCCGACGGGGAGGTCGTCCTGGCGACTGACAGGGCCGGGGCTCCCACCCGGGTGCGTTACGGCGATCTGCTCTTTTTCGTCATCGAGCGGGACGGCCGCCTAGCCGTGCGCCTGCGGGACCTGGACTGGCGGACGAAGGATGATTTCGCCGGCGTGGATTGCTATCCCTTCGATCCGGACTGGTGCGTGGAAGCCCTCTGGGACGAACTGGTCGAGCCCGTCAGCCTGCAGGTGCAGAACGGGGCGGGGAACCTGACGGCCGTCAATGTTTCCGCCCGGGCGGTGTTTCGGGTCGATGGCAAGGAGTTTGCCCTGCTGCCGCTGGGGGAGGGCGAAGACCACGTGTTCTTTGTTTTCCGCGACACCAGCAGTGGTCGCGAAACCTACGGCGGAGGCCGCTTTCTAAAAGCCGTGCCGCCGGTGGACAAGCGCCTGGTTCTGGACTTCAACCGGGCATTCAACCCGCCCTGTGCCTTTACCGCCTTTGCGACCTGCTCCCTGCCGCCGCAGGAGAACTGGCTGCCCTTCCCGGTTCAGGCGGGGGAGAAGAAATATGCCGGCAGCCATTGAGCTTACTTGTCCTGGCTGGGCGGGGACGAATCTTTTTCCCGGGCCTGCTTTTCCCGCAGGCGCTTGTTCTTTTCGTCGCTATTGGCAAAGACGTAGCGGCCAGCCAGCACGCAGCCCTTCATGCCCGGATCGCAGGGCAGGTTGTTGATGCGTGTGCATTTGCCGTCAATTTCATGGGGGCAGCCCCAGGAGGCCATGGCTAGTTGGGTTTGAGAGTTGAGATAAGGAAATTATCGTCGAATTGCAGAAATCCGCCTACCCGCCGCTCAGATCGGATATTTCGGGATAGGTCTTGAAATTTCCCAAATATGGCCGTAGTTAAGGTCATGGGAGTCGCGATGAGGAGTCTGCCATGAACGTCGTCTATAACAGTGATCATTACTCCATACTGGCCTACCCGGCCCAGGAGAGCTTTGAACTGCTGGACAAGACCGGTAATCGCATGCTTTTCCTGCAGGGGCCGTCGGCTATGCATTTTCGGGCCGCCATCGAGGAAATCCCGGAGGATGATCGGGACGAGGAAACCATCGATGCCTTCCTCGACGACTATTGCCTGGAATCCGCCCAGCCCATCGTGATCCACTGACGTGTTAGAATCCGGGCCGTTCTTCTATTGACCGGCCTTAGGATTCGAAAAATGGGGATTGTGAATAGCACTTACGTATCCGACCACACCAAGTGGATTGAGGAGCAGCGGGCCCGGCATCCGGAGTGGGCCGAAGAGCAGAAGACCGGCCGCGCGCTGTGGTGGGACAAGAAGCAGGACGTGGAAACGACTCAGCGCAATGCCGCTTCCAAGGTGGCCCAGAAGCCTTATCCCTACGATGTGAATTTCTACGGGGAATAAGCGGCGTCAGCCAGCGATATCAAAAAAGGCCGGTGAAGAAAACCGGCCTTTTTTCATTTCTGGTCATTCTCAGCCCGTCAAGGGCTTCACCACCCGCTTGACCGCCGTGTCGTCCGGGTGGGGGTGGATGGTGAAGCCGAGACTGGTCATGAGGCGGAACATCTTGGTGTTGGTGGCCAGCACGTCCCCCACCACCGCCCGGTAGCCCTTCATGCGGGCGCATTCGACGAGGGCCGACATGAGCTTCCGGCCGACCCCGCACTTTTGCCATTCGTCGGCGACGGCGAGGGCGAACTCCACCGATTCACCATCCGGATTGACCACGTAGCGGGCGACGCCGATCTGGATGTCCTTGCCTTCCTCGTTGGGAAGGGTGGCCACCAGGGCCATTTCCCGGTCGTAGTCGATCTGGGTGAAGCGCACCAGCATGGTCTGGGTGAGTTCCCGGATGGTGTCCATGAACCGGTAGTAGCGGGACTCGTCCGACATCTCCTTGACGAACTCCTGCTCCATATCCGCATCCTCCGGCCGGATGGGACGGATGGTGACGATTCTGCCGTCGTTCATCTGCCATTCCTGGATAAGATGGGTCGGATAGGGGTAGATCGCCATGTGGGCGTAGCGGTCACCACTGGTGGCGGCGTTGTGGTCGATGACAATGCGGGCGTCGGCGGCAATCGCCCCGTTTTCGTCCACGATCAGGGGATTCAAGTCCATTTCCACGATCCACGGCAGTTCGCAGACCATTTCGGAAATGGAAAGCAGGACTTCCTCCAAGGCCTCCATGTCCACCGGCGGCATGTTGCGGAATTCCCCCAGGGCGCGGGAGGCGCGGGTGGAGCGGATGAGGTCCTGGGCCAGGAACTTGTTCAGGGGCGGCATGGCGACGGAACGGTCGCTGAAGACCTCGATATCGGCGCCGCCGGAGCCGAAGGTGATGACCGGGCCGAAGATGGGGTCCCGGAAGACGCCGACCATGAGCTCACGGCCATTCGGGCGGGCCAGGAAAGGCTCGATGGAGACGCCGTTGATGTGGGCGTTCGGGTGGCGCTTCTGCACCGTCTCGATGATGTCGTGGTAGGCGTTGCGCACCGCCGGGGCGTTGGTGATGTTGAGGCGCACGCCGCCGGCATCGGTCTTGTGGGGGAAATCCTGGGAATCCACCTTCATCGCCACCGGAAAGCCGATCTGTTCGGCCAGGAGGAGGGCTTCGGTCGCGGTGCGGGCCACCATGGTCTGGGCTACCGGCACCCGGAAGGCGCGCAGGATGGCCTTCGATTCCATTTCCGACAGCACCTTGCGGCGCTCGGCCAGCAGCGCCTCGATCAGCATCTTGGCGCCTTCGGTTTCCGGGCGGTTGTGCTGGCGGGTGGGGTCCGGCGTCTGCAGGAGGAGTTTCTGGTTGCGGTAGTAGGTGGAAATGTGGTGGAACAGGTCGATGGCCGTCTCCGGCATGCGGAAGGCCGGGATGCGGGCTTCGCTCAGGAAGCGGCGGGCCGGCGCCACCTGCTCCTCGCCCATCCAGCAGCAGATGATGGGCTTGCCGGCTTGTTCGCTGACTTCGAGCACCACCTTGGCCACTTCCATGGGCTGGGTCATGGCCTGGGGCGAGAGCATGACCAGGAGGGCGTCGATGCCTTCGTCCTGGGAGACCGCCATGATGGCGTCCCGATAGCGCTCCGGGGTCGCATCGCCGGCGATATCCACCGGATTGTTGTGGGACCAGGCCGGAGGCATGCACTTGTTCAGGGTGGCCATGGTTTCCGTTGCCAGGGGCGGCAAGGGAATGCCCAGGTCGCCGGCCCGGTCGGCGGCCATGGCGCCGGGGCCGCCGCCGTTGGTGATGATGGCCAGCCGGTTGCTCTGGGGCCGGAACTTGGAGGCCAGGGCCTTGGCGGCATAGAAGAGCTGGGCGACGGTCGCCACCCGCACCACGCCCGCCCGGCGCACGGCCGCGTTGAAGACCGCGTCGGACACGGCGGTCATGCCGGAGTGGGCCTGGGTGGCCACCAGGCCGGCCTCGTGGCGGCCGGCCTTCAGGAGGATGATGGGCTTGATCCGGGCGGCGGAACGGAGCGCGCTCATGAAGCGGCGGGCATCCCGGATGCCCTCCACATACAGGAGGATGTAGTGGGTGCGGTTGTCGTAGATGAGGTAGTCGAGGATTTCCCCGAAATCCACGTCCGCCGTGCTGCCCAGGGAGATGACCGTGGAGAAGCCGACATTGTTGGACTTGGCCCAGTCGAGGACGGCGGCGCACATGGCACCGGATTGGGCCACCAGGGCGAGATTGCCGGTGTTGGCCGTGACCCGGGCGAAGGTGGCGTTGAGGCCCAGGTCCGGACGGATGATGCCCAGGCAGTTGGGGCCGAGGATGCGCACATTGTAGGAGCGGGCAATTTCCAGCATCTTGCGCTCGATGGCGGCGCCGACGTGGCCGGATTCCGAGAAGCCGGCGCTGATGACGATGACGTTGCGCACGCCGCTGCGGCCGCATTGCTCGACGATCTTGGGCACCGTCTGGGCCCGGGTGGCGATGACCGCCAGCTCGACCCGGGCGCCGATTTCCTCGATGGACTTGTAGGCTTCCTGGCCCTGCACCGTGTCATGCTTGGGATTGATGGCGTAGAGCCTTCCCTTGTAGCCCGAATTCAGGATGTTCCTGAAAATGACGTTGCCGACAGAATTCTCGCGGTCCGAGGCGCCGATGACGGCCACCGACTTGGGCTCGAAAAGGGCAGTCAGGTAGTGCTGTTCCAGCATGGTATGAACCTCGGCTTCGCCGTTTATTGTGCACTGCACGATAACATGGATTGGCGCGTTGATGCTACGTGGGGAACTAGGCAGAACGGGCTATTCCGCGAGCCGGCTGTCGATCCGCAGGGGGGCTTGCAGGACCCGGTGGGTGGGGCATTTGTCGGCGATTTCGAGAAGGCGCTGGCGCTGCTCCGGCGTGAGGTTGCCGGCCAGGGCGATGACCCGCTCGATACGGTCTGCCTTGTGGCCGCTTTCGTCTGCTACCTTATCGAAGCGCAGGGTGACGCTGACCGCCTCGAGGGGCCACTCCTTGCGCTCGGCGTACATGCGCAGGGTCATGGAAGTGCAGGCGCCGAGCCCGGCCATGAGAAAATCGAAAGGCGCGGGACCCATGTCATCGCCGCCGCTTTCCACCGGCTCGTCGGCGATCAGCCGGTGGCGGTCCCCGACGATGATTTCCTGCTGGTAGCGGCCAAGGCCGTTTTCCTTGACGACAACGATGTGAGACATGATCAGCCCTCCGGACAAAATCGCGCCGATGATACCCCCTTCCCCTTGGGTGAGTCGATTTATCAGGCATATTCCGGCCGCTGGCGAGGTGCTCGATCTGGCCTGCGGCTCCGGTCGCCACACCCGCCTGCTGGCGGCGGCCGGCCACCGGGTGCTGGCGGTGGATCGGGATGCCGCCGCCCTGGCTTCCCTGGGGACCATCCCCGGGGTAACTCCCCTGGCGGCCGATCTCGAAGGCAGGGATTGGCCCCTGGCCGGGCGGCGCTTTGCGGGAGTCGTGGTGACCAATTACCTTTGGCGGCCGCGGCTGCCGGATGTCCTGGAACTTCTGGCCCCGGGTGGGGTGCTCATCTACGAAACGTTCATGGTGGGCAACGAGCGCTACGGCAAGCCCTCCAATCCCGACTTCCTGCTGCGCTCCCAGGAACTGCTCGATCTGGCGAGGCGGGCTGGCCTCGCCGTGCTGGCCTATGAGGAAGGCTACGGGGAGCAACCCAAGCCCGCCCTGCGGCAGGCCATCTGCGCCGTTCAGACCTGAGCGAGGGCGGCGCTGTCGACGATGGCGCCGGCCACCTGGGCGATGCCGGCGGCGGAAAGGTCTTGAGCCCCAAAGGTCTGCGGGTCCCGGTAACCGGCAAAATTGATATTCTGGGAACGGCGGTAGAGGGGGTCGTAGTGCCGCTCCAGCAATTCGGCCACCAGGCCGGTCCACTGTCCGCTGTCGATGAGGGTGTTCCAGTTCGCCAGGGTCTCGTTGCTCTGCAGGCCCTGCAAGGCTTCCAGGCGGCGCTTCAGCCAGGCCGGGTCGGCGACGAAATAATCGTAGTCACCGAGCAGGAAATCCACCCGGGCCGCCAGGGGCGCTTCGATCCGGAGGCAGGTGCCGGCCCGGAAGGTTTCCAGCAGCGCTTCCGGCACTTGCATGCGGCCGATCTTGCGGCTTTCGGCCTCCACATACACCGGGCGGGCCGGGTCGAAGGACTGGAGGCACTGCAATACCCGGGTCTCGAACCATTTTTGGGTCGGCTGGGGCGTGGACGGCAGGACGCCGAGGACGGAGCCCTTGTGGCAGGCCAGGGTCTCCAGGTCCAGCACCTGCTCGCCCAGGGCGCCGATGGCCTGGAGGATGCGGGTCTTGGCGCTGCCCGTGGGGCCGCACAGGACCCGGTAGTGGAATTGCCGGGGCAGGGTTTCCAGGGCCGCCACCACCTGCTGGCGATAGGCCTTGTAGCCCCCGCTCAACTGGGCCGCCTTCCAGCCCACCGAGCGCAGGACGGTGACCATGGCGCCGCTGCGGTTGCCGCCCCGCCAGCAATAGACCAGGGGGCTCCAGCCCTTCGGGCGGTCCAGGAAGTGTTCCCGCAGATGATGGCCGATATTCTCGGCCACCAGGGCGGCGCCGATCTTCTTGGCCTCGAAGGGGGACACCTGCTTGTAGATGGTGCCCACCTGGGCCCGCTGGTCGTTGTCCAGGACCGGGCAGTTGATGGCGCCGGGGATGTGGTCTTCCTCGAATTCGGCGGGGGAGCGGACGTCGATGATTTCGTCGAAGGCGCCCAGGTCTTCGATGGTGGCGATGCCTGATTTCATCCGGCTATTTTAGCAGGGGGAGGAGGGACGGCCAGACCTGGTCCAGCAACTTGGGCTGGGCTTCCGCCGTCGGATGGAAGGTGTCCGCCTGGAAGAGGGCCGGCTGGTCGGCGATGCCGGCGAGCAGGAAATCCACCAGGGGCACCTTGCGCTTCGTCGCCACCTCAGCGTAGATCGCCTGGAACTGCTCGGCATAGGGCCCGTAGTTGGGCGGCAGGCGCATCCCCACCAGCAGCACCCGGGCGCCGTCTTTCCGGGCCATGTCCACCATGGCGGTGAGGTTGTCCTTCATCTGGGCGAGGGGAAGTCCGCGCAGGCCGTCGTTGGCTCCGAGTTCCAGGATCACCACCGCCGGACGGTTTTGCCGCAGGGCTGCCGGCAGCCGGCTGTGGCCGCCCGCCGTGGTTTCGCCCGAGATGCTGAGGTTGGCGACGCTATAATCGGAGCGCTTTTCCGCCAGCCGGGCTTGCAGCAGGGAGGGCCAGGCGGCCAGGGGCCGAATGCCGTAGCCGGCGGAGAGGGAGTCGCCGAAAACCAGGATGGTCTTCGCCGCCAGGGCCGGCGGGGCGGCCAGAATCAGTGTCATCAGGAACAGGATCGTGCGCATGGCTGAACAGGCGTTGGTGGAAGTGATCGGGCTCGGCAAGGCCGTGGACAACGGGGTCCAGCCCCTGACGATTTTGCAGGATATTTCCTTCGCGGTCATGCCGGGAGAGACCGTGGCCATTGTCGGCGCCTCGGGCTCCGGCAAATCGACCCTGCTTGGACTGCTGGCGGGCCTCGATGTGCCGACCGCCGGCGAAGTACGCATCGATGGAGCCAGCCTCGGAACCCTGGACGAGGATGCCCGGGCCGTGCTGCGGGGGCGCCTTCTCGGGTTCGTCTTCCAGTCCTTCCAGCTGCTGCCGTCCTTGAACGCCCTGGAGAACGTCATGCTGCCCCTGGAGCTGGCGGGTGCCCGCCAGGCGGCGGATACCGCCCGGGGCTGGCTGGAGCGGGTGGGGCTGGGACACCGCCTGAAGCACTATCCCAAGCATCTTTCGGGCGGCGAGCAGCAGCGCGTCGCCCTGGCCCGGGCCTTTGCGCCGGATCCCCGGCTGGTGCTGGCCGACGAGCCGACCGGCAACCTGGATGCCGCCACCGGCCACCAGGTCATCGATCTCATGTTCGAACTGAACGCCCGCCAGGGCACGACCCTGGTCTTGGTGACCCACGACGAGGAGATCGCCGCCCGCTGCGGCCGGGTGCTCCATATCGCCGCCGGCCGGCTGTCGGCGGACTAGGCGACGAGCGCCGCCCGCGCCGCCCGCAGGCCGCTGCGCACGGCGCCTTCCAGGGTGGCCGGGAATTCTTCCCAGGTCATGTCGCCGGCCAGCCAGAGCCGGGGATGGGCCGTGGCATGGCCGGGCCGGGCGAGGTTGGGCTGGCAGGAGAAGGTGGCCCGCTTCTCCCGGATGACCTGCTGCCAGAGGGGCGGTGTGGGCAGGCCCAGTTCTCTGTGCAGGCGCTCGGCCAGGGCGGCGTCCGGGAAGTCCTCCCAGCGGCCGTGGCCGGAAAGGACGCAGGCGATGAGGCCTTCGCCCCGGTCGATGACCCACTGGCCGATGCCTCCCTGGAGACCTTGCATGGGAAAGGGCAGGGCAGTGCCGGGTGGGTAGCCGAGATAGACGGTGGCGATGGGCTCATGGTCGCAGGCCACGGCCAGGGCCGGCAGAATCCGGGCGGCGTGCCGGGGGGCGGTGGCGAGGATGATGGCGGCGAAGCCCTCGCCGTCGACGGCGACGACATCTTCAGCGAGCGCGATGGAGCGGACCCGGTGCCCCAGCCGCAATTCGGCCCCCTGGGCCGCGAGCCAGGCAGCGGCGGGCTCCGGCAGGAGCTCGCCTAGGTCGGTGCGGGGCAGGAGGAGGTCGGTATCCTCCCGCCGAGGGCTGCCGAGACTGTCCCGCAGGACGTTGGCGAAGATATGGGCCGAGGCCCGCTCGGCCGGGGTGTTGAGGGCGGCGAGGCAGAGGGGTTCCCAGAGATGGCGGCGCAGGCATCCGGTCTGGCCGGCAGCATCCAGCCAGGCGGCGACGGTGGTGTCCCGGGGCAGGCGGAAGGCGTCGGCCTTCAGGCGCTCCATCCAGCGGGCGGTAGCGATCTTTTCACCCAGCCCGACGCCGTGGGCGGTCATCAGTCCCCAGGCGAGGTTGAGGGGAGCGGGCAGCCGGGGCAGGGCCAGGCGGAAGCCGGCATTGTCCCGGACCTGCAGGGGCAGGCGCCGCAACAGCTCTTCCGGGTCGGCACCGACCCGGCGCATCAGGGCGAGGGTGTCGCGGTAGGCTCCGAGCATGATGTGCTGCCCGTTGTCCACGGTGCGGCCGTCGATGGCGACGCTGCGGGCCCTGCCGCCCAGCCGGCGGCCGGCTTCGAACAGGGTGACGGCGCGGCCGGCGGTGGCGAGTTCGACGGCCGCCGCGATACCGGCCCATCCCCCCCCGACGACCGCAATCCTCATGCAAACATCCAGGTCTTCCAGGCGAGCCAGAGCTTCCTGAGCGGGGTGAGGGCGATGCGCTGGTGCAGGACCTGGTAATTTTCGCGCTTGATCTCGTCGAGGAGGGTGCGGTAGATGGCCGCCATGACGATGCCGGGGCGCTGGCTCTTCCTGTCCCCCGCCGGCAGCTCGCCCAGGGCCTGGTCGTAGTAGCTCTCGGCCCGCTCCACCTGGAAGCGCATGAGGGCGGCGAAGTTGTCGGAGTAGCGGGAATTGAGGATGTCGGCGGCGGGCACGTTGAACTGCTTCAGCTCGTCCATGGGGATGTAGATGCGTCCCCGCCGGGCGTCCTCGCCGATGTCGCGGACGATGTTGGTGAGCTGGAAAGCCATGCCCAGGTCGTGGGCGTACTTGAGGGTGGCGCGGTCCCGGTAGCCGAAGATTTCCGCCGACAGGAGGCCCACGACGCTGGCGACCCGGTAGCAGTACAGGGAGAGGCCCTTGAAATCCAGGTAGCGGGACTGCTGCAGATCCATCTCCATGCCGTCGATGATCTCCAGCAGCTGTTCCCGGGGCAGGCTGAACCGGCGGCCGGCGGCCTGCAGTGCCTGGCCGACGGGGTGTTCAGGCTGGCCCGCGGCGATCCGTTCCACCTCCTGGCGCCACCAGGCCAGCTTGGTGGAGGCCAGGGCAAGGTCGTGGCATTCGTCCACCACGTCATCCACTTCCCGGCAGAAGGCGTAGAGGGCCATGATGGCGCGCCGGCGCTCGGCGGGCAGGAAAAGAAAGCTGTAATAGAAGGACGAGCCGCTGGCGGCGGATTTTTCTTGGCAGTATTGATCCGGAGTCATGGAATCACATTGTAAGGGAGCGGCCGGCCAGGACGAGCCAATCCCAGGGGCCGAGGGTGGGCCGATGGTGCCAGACGTCGCCCCGCACCCGGCGGACGCCTTCGAGAATGCGCAGCCCGCCCTGGATGGTCAGGCGGATCTCCCACCCCAGCCGGCCGGGCAGGGCCCGCACCAGGGGAGCGCCCCGCAGCATGAGGCTGCGGGCCCGGTCCACCTGGAAATCCATCAGGGCCGCCCAGTTGGCCGACCAGCGGCCGGCGGCGATGTCCTCCTCGCCGACCCGGAAACGGGGCAGGTCGCATTGCGGGATATAGACCCGGTCCTTCCGCCAGTCGATGGCGACGTCCTGCCAGAAATTGATGAGCTGCAGGGCAGTGCAGATGCAATCGGACTGTTCCAGGTGCTGCGGCTCGGTGCGGCCGAAGAGGTGCAGCACCAGCCTCCCCACCGGATTGGCGGAGCGGCGGCAGTAGTCGAGGAGATCCGGGAAGTCGGCGTAGCGCTTCTTGACCACGTCCTGGGCGAAGGCATCGAGGAGGTCCCGGAAGAGGCCGATGGGCAGGCCGTGGCTGGCGATGGTTTGCGCCAGGTCGATGAAGAGTGGGGTCAGGGGCGCGGCGCCGGCCTCGATGCGGTCCAGTTCGGCCTGGTAGGCCTGCAGGCCGGCCAGGCGCTGTTCGGCGGGAGCGTCTCCCTCGTCGGCAATGTCGTCGGCGCTGCGGGCGAAACGGTAGATGGTCTCGATGGGCCGGCGCAGGCGGGTCGGCACCAGCAGGGAAGCGACGGGAAAGTTTTCGTAATGATCGACCGGCATGGCGGCGGCAAGTATAGGGGCGAATGCCATGACGGTGTTAGAATCCGCCCCGCCCGCCCAGGTGGCGAAATTGGTAGACGCACCAGATTTAGGTTCTGGCGCCGAAAGGCGTGGGGGTTCGAGTCCCTTCCTGGGCACCATCAAGCAAAGAAAAGGCTTTCAGCGATGAAAGCCTTTTTTGCTTTCCGGGGATCGGCTTTCGCGCGTCACATCCGGTAAACCGCCTGCAGATAGAAGGCTCGCCGCGCCATCGGCAGGTCGTTGGGAATCTGGGCTGCGGCCGGACTCGGTTCGCGCACATCGGCATCAAACAGATTGCGGACCTTGGCGGTGAAATCCCATTGGTTCTTATGCCGGCGGGTGGCCAAGGTGAGATCCAGGGTCGTGTAGTCGGGCACCTGGGGGCGATTGTCGCCGGCCGCGCGCTTCCTGTCGGCGACATGATTCACCTGTGCGCTGCCTAGCCACCCGCCAGGCAAGAGCTTGTCGATCCGGCCATAGAAATGATGTTGGGGGGCATAGCCGGCATCGTGGCCGGTGGCTTCGTCGATGGATCGCTGGTGGGCATAGTGGGCGGAAAGGTGCAGATCCCGACTGTTGTTCCATATCACCTCGATTTCAGCCCCCTGGCCATGTTGCCCGCCGGTATTGGCATAGGTGGAGCCAGTGCCAGGGACGGCGTTGGGAACCGGGCGGATGATGTCTTTCATGTCATAGCGGAAGACGTTCAGGTTCGCCTGGGTGTCCTGGCGCAGCTGCCAGGAAAATGCGGCTTCCAGGGTGTCGATGGTTTCCGGCTTCAGGTCGGGGTTGCCCCAGTTGACCGGATTGTTGACCCCGTAAGCCTCAATGAAGGCAGGGGCGCGGAAGGCGCGGCCGTAAAGAAGCTTGGCCGTCAGGTCGTAGCGGGCATCCCATACCAGGGCAAGCCGGGGATTGGTGGTGCCGCCGAAGTCGGAATACAGGTCGTGTCGTACGCCGGCCGTCAGGCACCAGTCCTGGGCGAAGCTCCATTCGTCCTGGGCATAGAGATAAGTGTTCCGGCGCCGGTGAGGGAACAGGAAAGGTGCCGAGGCTGAAAGATCGGTGATGGTCGCCAGCGGAATCGGCAAGCCGTTGGCGGCATAGTCGAAATTCCTCCGTGCCCGGGTCCTGTAGAGGTTGAGGTCGTCATGTCCGGCGCCGATGCGCAGACGGTGATCGGCCAACCCCGAGTAGGAAGCAAATGCCGAGAGCCGTGTCTGTCGTTCCCAGGTCTCCGGGGTCCCGAATATGCCGCTTGGAAAAGTACCGGTCGGGAAAGTGGCTCCGGGGGGGTAGAGCTGGAAACTCGTCGGCACGAGCGCGGTGTATTCCATGTGGCTGGCCGTGAAACCCAGCGCCCAATTCTGGGTGAATCGGGGATCGGTCCAGGACAGGTCCGCATTGGTGCGCTCGCTTTTCCCTCGGCCCACCGGGTCGAGGGCGGATGCAACGCCGGCTGCGGTTCCAAGGTCGTCGCGCAACTTGTAGCCGGTCTGGAAGCGCCAATTGTCATAGGCAAGATCAAGGTGGGCATCCAGGGCGCTCCATCCGGTGTTCACCGGACCCGGGGCCAGGCTCGCGTGGGTTCTGGAGCGCTGGTCATTGGCAGTCTGGGCGTCGGCAGTGATGGTGCGCCTGAAGCCATCGGAGCTGCCGGCGCGGACAAAGGCCGCCACCTCCACTTCCCCCAGTTTGCCGCCGTGCTGAAGCCAGCTATCCCAGGTGTTGAAAGAACCGCCGCGGACTCCGAATTCCGTCCCCGCTATATCGCGGGCCCCCTTGGTGACGATATTGACAACGCCGGAGTAGGCGTCCGCGCCGTAGAGGGCCGATCCTGGACCGCGGATGACTTCGATGCGATCGATGTGCTCCACCGGATAGCCGCCCCAAGAATTGCCCTTGGTTCCCATGTAAAGGGTGGTCATCGGGACACCGTTTTCCAGGACCAGGAACTGGGGGGTGAACGGGCCGGAAATGCCGCGGACCATGTAAAGGGACGAATATATATTGGGGCTGCGGCCCACATGGATTCCCGGCACGGTCTCCATGACTTCGTCCAGGTCGGTGGCACCTGTGGCCGCGATGTCGGCAGCGGTGACGACGGTGGCCACCGCCGGGGCGCGACGCAGCAACAGCTGGCTGCCGGTGGCGATACTGATGAAGGACGTGTCGCCGTAGAACATCTCGAGCTCGTCGTCCTTGTTGTCCAGGGGGAAGGCAAGGGGGGCTTGGGACGACAGGGCCAAAGCCAATGCCAGAGTCTGGCGGCGATACCACTTCATGCTTTTCGTTATCGGTCTTCTCGCAATTTCTCATTATAAATTTTTTGGATACGGACTGGTCGCTCTCCCAACCGAACTGGCCAGGCATGGGGCCGTCCAATGCTTGTGCAAGGGCGACGAAGAGTCCCGGGTAAGCTGCAACTGGGGCAAGCCGATAACCCCCTGTCAGGTAGTGAAGGTGTGTTACGCCGTCGCAACTCGGCAGCCATGCGGGTTTCTATTTCGCAGATATTTCCGGGAAGGGCCACGAACGAAAGTTCGCGGAGGTGCTGGTATGAACGCACTGACCATCATCCAGAAAGCGACGGCGGACGGGGTGAATCTCAACCTGTCCAAATCCGGTAGGCTGAAGGCGACTGGCGACGAGAAGGCGGTGAATCGCTGGCTGCCGACGATCCGGAAACAGCGGGCCGGGATCGTCGCTGCCCTGAGGGAAGCGGCAAACGATACGTCCATCCGGTCCTTCTGGTGGCTGATCCACTTCATCGACCGGGACCCGCTGGAAGCCTCCTTCTGTCCCGTGGTCGATCATGGCGGGGCGCTGGCGGCTTATCCGGATGCGGTCGCTGCCGAGCCGATCCACGAGCATCAGCAACGGGCATCGACGGAGGCCGAAGAGGCGGAACTGCGGAGGCTGGTAGGGGCGATTTACCCAGGCGATACGGAAGCCGACCGGACGGAAGCCCTGGCGGCGGCGCTCGACGATCCTGATGACGCCCTGACCTGCTATCGAGCCATTGCGGCGGAACGGGGGCTGACGGTTGCCCCGGAGGCGCGGACGGAGAAATCCAGCGACCGCCGGCAGGCAGAGGACTGACCCGAGGGGCTGCCGCTCAGTCGGTCAAATACTCGGCCAGCATTCCGGAGGTCCGGCGCAGGCGCTTGGACAGCAGCCGGGCCAGGGAGAACATGAAGCGGTAGGCGAGCAGGGGAAATTCCACCGACAGCCTGTCCAGGCTCTCATGATCGATGGTCAGCAATTCGCAGGGCGTGTCGGCGACGCACTGGGCGGAACGCCGTTCCCGGTCCAGCAGGGCCATTTCCCCGATGAGCCGTCCCCGCCCCTCGTAGGAAAGCAGGTGGGTGCCGTTTTCACCGGCCTTGTAGATGGATATCCGGCCTTCGATCAGGATCAGCATGAAGCTGCCGGGATCTCCCTCGTTGAAAATGACCTCGCCCTTATCGACGCGCGTCTGGCTCAGGTAACGGCTGAGGGTTTCGATCTCCTTGTAGGAAAAGTCCTGGAAGAAATCCAGGCCGTCGATGAGGTCGGCAAGTTTCTGAGGCACGGCAGGCTTGTGGAGGAATGAAGGACGAGGCCAAGTTACCCGGCGATTCCGGGGCTGTCAAACCGGCATCGCCGGCCGTGGGTCCGGAAAGGGGAAGGCTTCCGCGGCCTGCTTGTCGACGTCGAGCCGAGACAGCTATTTCCGCTTCGCAATCCTCTGTGCTAATATGCGCGCCTTCAGCGATCAGCTGGGCGCGGAGTGGTAGTTCAGTCGGTTAGAATACCGGCCTGTCACGCCGGGGGTCGCGGGTTCGAGTCCCGTCCACTCCGCCAAAGAACACAAAAGGCGAACGCGAGTTCGCCTTTTTCATTTGACCTTTCGGAAGAAGCCCCTGCCATGTTCGACGCAGTCCGCAACAACAAAAGGATCGTTCAGGTTTTTCTGGCCCTGATCACTTTGCCGTTCGCCTTCTTCGGTGTCGAGTCCTATATCCGCAATGTGGGCAATGACAACGATGTGGCCAAGATCGGCGATATCAAGATCAGCCAGCAGCAGTTCCAGCAGGCCATGCGCGACCAGCAGGAGCGGTTGCGCGGCCAGTTCGGCAATATCGATCCCAGGATCCTGGATAATCCGCAGGCACGCCAGGCGGTCCTCAACGACCTGATCGACCAGCGGCTGCTCCTGCTGGAAGCCAGCAAGAGCCGCATGGGGGTCGGGGATGACGCGGTGCGCCGCACCATTGCCGGCATCCAGGCCTTCCAGGATAACGGCAAGTTTTCCCCTGAGCGCTACGAAGCCCTCCTCAAGGCCCAGGGCATGACGCCTGCGAGCTTCGAGGCCCAGCTGCGGCAGGACCTGACCCTGCAGCAGCTGGCGGGCGGGATCGGCCAATCCGGTTTCATATCGCGCACCGTGGGCGACCGGCTGCTGGCCCTCCAGGTCGAAAAGCGGGAAGTCGCCGAATACCGCCTGGCGGCCGAGAACTACCTCTCCCAGGTCAAGCTGGAAGAAGGGGCCGCCAAGAAGTTCTACGAAGCCAACAGCAAGCGCTTCGAGATTCCCGAGCAGGCCAGGGCCGAATACGTGGTGCTTTCCCTGGAAAGCATCGAATCCCAGGTCGCCGTGAGCGATGGGGAAATCAAGGCCTGGTATGAGGGCCACAAGGACCGCTACCAGCAGCCGGAAGAGCGGCGGGCCTCCCACATCCTGATCGCTGCCGACAAGGGTGACAAGGCCCAGGCCCGGGCCAAGGCCGAAGAAGTGCTGAAGGAAGTCCGGAAGAACCCGGCGGCTTTCCCCGAACTGGCGAAGAAATATTCCCAGGACCCGGGTTCCGCCGCCAAGGGAGGCGACCTGGGCTTCTTCGGCCGCGGCATGATGGTCAAGCCCTTTGAAGATACCGTCTTCAAGCTCAAGGATGGCGAGATTTCGGACGTCGTCGAATCCGATTTCGGCTTCCACATCATCAAGGTCACCGGCATCCATCCGGGCAAGGTAAAGTCCCTGGCGGAAGTGCGTCCCGAGATCGAGGCCGAACTCAAGAAACAGGCGGCGTCCCGCAAGTTCGCCGAGGCCGCCGAAGGCTTCAGCAACCTGGTGTATGAGCAGTCCGACAGCCTCAAGCCGGTGGCCGAAAAGTACAAGCTCGAAATCAAGCAGTCGAACTGGCTGACCCGCCAGCCCAACCCGGCCTATGGCCCCCTGGCCAACGAAAAGCTGCTGGCCGCCGTGTTCTCCGAGGACGCCGTCAAGAACAAGCGCAATACGGAAGCGGTGGAAGTGGCCCCCAATACCCTGGTGGCAGCCCGCGTCGCCGAATACAGGCCGGCCGCGCAGCAGCCCTTCGACACCGTCAAGGACAAGATCGAAGCCATGCTGAAGCGCCAGGAAGCCCTGGCCCTGGTGAAGAAAGAGGGCGAAGCCAAGCTGGCGGCCCTCCGGAAGGGCGAGTCCGACCCGCTGGCCTGGGGCGCCCCCAAGACCGTCTCCCGCCTCGACATGGGCGGGCTGCCGCCGCCGGCTGTCCAGGCCGTTTTCCGGACCGACGTGAGCAAGCTGCCTGCCTATGCGGGCCAGGAGCTGCCGGGTATCGGCTACGGCCTCTACAAGGTGGTCAAGGTGGATGCTGGCGACAAGATCGACGATGCCCGGCGCCAAGCCATGCTGCGCCAATTGGGTGGCCTGGCCATGCAGGAAGACGTGCAGGCCTACCTGGCCGCCCTGCGCAGCCGCTACAAGGTCGAAATCAACCAGGCAGCCGTGGAAGCCAAGGAAAAATAGCCGCCAGGCAAGGCACAAAAAAACGCCGGCCGGGATTTCCCGGCCGGCGTTTTTGTTTTCTGGAGGGCCTTATTGGCCCGGCAGCGGGTCGGGGTTGCCCAGGGCGGTGGTGTTCATGCCGCCATCGACGTAGAGGATTTCGCCGGTAATGCCGCTGGCCAGGTCGGAGAGCATGAAGGCAGCGGCGTTGCCGACTTCCTCGATGGTCACGTTGCGGCGCAGGGGCGCGTGGTGGGCGTTGTAGGACAGGAGCTTGCCGAAGTTGCCGATGCCGGAGGCCGCCAGGGTCTTGATCGGGCCGGCGGAAACGGCATTGGCCCGGATGCCTTCGGGGCCCAGGCAGAATGCCAGGTAGCGGGTGGCCGCTTCGAGGCTGGCCTTGGCCAGGCCCATGGTGTTGTAGTTCGGCATGGTGCGCTCCGCCCCCAGGTAGGAGAGCGCCAGGAGCGCGGCCCTGCGGCCCTGCATCATGGGCCGGGCGGCCTTGGCCAGGGCAGGGTAGCTGTAGGACGAGATTTCATGGGCGATGCGGAAGGCGTCCCGGGACATCCCTTCCAGGAAATCGCCTTCGATGGCCTCAGCCGGAGCGTAGGCGATGGAATGCACGAGACCGTCGAGGCCGTCCCAATGCTTGCCCAGTTCAGCGAACAGGTTGGTGATCTGTTCGTCGCTCCCCACGTCCAGGGGGAAAATCAGGTCGCTACCAAATTCGTTGGCAAATTTTCTGACGCGGTCTTCGAACCGCTCGTTCTGATAAGTGAAGGCAAGCTGCGCGCCTTCACGGTGGCAGGCCTTGGCGATGCCGTAGGCGATGGAATGCTTCGAAAGCAGACCGGTAATTAGGATCTTCTTGTCGGCGAGAAAGGCCATACATCCTCCCGTTGGGTAATAGCCGGACGATTATATCGGATTTGTCTGACCGCCTGCTGCACCGCGGCAAGCTGGCGGCATCCGCGCTACATGTTGGGGTAGGCCGGTCCTTCGCCGCCCTGGGGTGTCACCCAGTTGATGTTCTGGGTCGGATCCTTGATGTCGCAGGTCTTGCAATGGACGCAGTTCTGAGCGTTGATCTGCAGGCGCGGCTGCTCGCCCTGTCCGTCCCGCAGAATCTCGTAGACTCCGGCGGGGCAATAACGTTGCTCCGGCGCATCGTAGCGGGCGAGGTTGATGGCGATGGGCACATCGGGATCCTTCAGCTGCAGATGGCAGGGCTGGTCTTCCTCGTGATTGGTGTTGGACAGGAAGACCGACGACAGGCGATCGAAGGTGAGGACGCCGTCCGGCTTCGCATAGGCGATGGGCCGGCAGCTGGCGGCAGGCTTCAGCTTGGCGTGGTCGGGACCGGTGTGGTGCAGGGTCCAGGGCGCCTTGCCGCGGAACAGCACCTGGTCGATGCCGAACATGAGGGAGCCGAGCTTCAGCCCCTTGGCCATCCAGGGCTTGAAGTTGCGGGCCTGGTACAGTTCGTCGTAGAGCCAGCTCTGCCGGAAGGCTTCCGGGTAGGCGGTGAGTTCGTCACGGCTGCGCTCGGCCGCCAGGGCCGCGAAGCAGGCCTCCGCCCCCAGGGCGCCGGACTTGATGGCGCAATGGGAACCCTTGATGCGGGAAGCGTTGAGGAAGCCGGCATCGTCGCCCAGCAGCACGCCGCCGGGGAAAGTCAGCTTGGGCAGGGACTGCAGCCCGCCCGCCGCCAGGGCTCGGGCGCCGTAGGCGATGCGCTTGCCGCCCTCGAAGAAGCCGCGGATCTTGGGATGGGTCTTGAAGCGCTGGAATTCCTCGAAGGGCGACAGGTAAGGGTTGCTGTAGCCGAGGCCGACCACGAAGCCGACGGCCACCTGGTTGTTCTCCAGGTGGTAGAGGAAGCCGCCGCCGTAGGTATCCGGCTCCATGGGCCAGCCCCCGGTATGGATCACGAGGCCCGGCTGGTGGTGTTCCGGCTTGATTTCCCAGAGTTCCTTGATGCCGATGCCATAGGTCTGCGGGTCGGCGCCGTCGCGCAGATTGAATTTCGCCTCCAACTGCTTGCCGAGGTGACCGCGGCAGCCTTCGGCAAAGAAGGTGTACTTGCCGTGGAGTTCCATGCCCGGCTGGTAATTGGGTCCGGGTTCGCCATTCTTCAGCACCCCCATGTCGCCGGTGGCGACGCCCTTGACGGCGCCGTTCTCGTCGACCAGCACTTCGGCGCCGGCGAACCCCGGGTAGATTTCCACCCCCAGGGCCTCGGCCTGCTGGCCCAGCCAGCGGCAGACATTGCCCAGGGAGATGACATGGTTGCCCTCGTTGTGGAAACACTTGGGGAGTGCCCAGTTGGGGATCTGGAAGCCGTCCGACTCGCCCAGCATGAAAAAGCGGTCCTCGCTGACCGGGGCGTTGAGGGGGGCGCCATCTTCCTTCCAGTGGGGCAGGAGTTCGGTCAGGGCGCGGGGATCCATGACCGCGCCGGACAGGATGTGGGCGCCGATCTCGGCGCCTTTTTCGATGAGGCAGACGGAAACCTCCCGCGCCTGTTCAGTCGCCAGTTGCTTGAGGCGAATGGCCGCCGCCAACCCGGCCGGGCCGCCGCCGACGATGACTACATCGAATTCCATTGCTTCGCGTTCCATGTTTCCTCACGATGTTGTAGCGTTGTAAACAATACGGTACAGTATGGAAACCCGGAGATCAACCCCGAAGGAAAAACAAGGACATGGAAGACAGGAAGCTCATTCACGTGACCCGCATCCCTATCCGCTGGGGCGACATGGACGCCTACGGCCACGTCAACAACACGATCTATTTCCGCTATATGGAACAGGCCCGGGTGGAGTGGCTGGAGGCCATGGACATCGTCGTGCGGCCCCGGGGTGAGGCGCCGGTGATCATCAATGCGAGCTGTACCTTCCTGGTGCCTATGACCTATCCGGGGACGGTGGAGGTTCGCACCTATATCGGCGAACTGGGCCGCTCCAGCATTCCCACTTATGTGGAGATGCGCCTGGAGGGCGACGCCACCCTGTATGCCGAAGGGGCTGCCAAGGTGGTCTGGATGGATACCGCCACCGGCAAGTCGGTGCCCATCCCGGAGTACGTCCGGGCCGCCCTGGAAGCGGCCTGATACGGGGCTTACAATGGCCGTCTGACTCCATCACCCGACGACCATGACCCTCAAGGCCCGCTGGCAACAGATCCTTTCCCCCGACCGGCTGGGCGCCGGCGCCGCCCCCAGCGCGCGGGAGCGCACCGCCTTCCAGCAGGACTACGACCGCATCGTCTTCACTTCCGCCTTTCGGCGCATGAAGGACAAGACCCAGGTCTTTCCCCTGTCGAAGAGCGATTACGTCCGCACCCGCCTCACCCATAGCCTGGAAGCGAGCTGCGTCGGGCGTTCCCTGGGAGCCGTCGTCGGTCGGGAGATCATCGACCGGCATGGCCTGGAGCACGTCGAGGCGGCCGACTTCGGCGCCATCGTGGCCGCCGCCTGCCTGGCCCACGACATCGGCAATCCTCCCTTCGGCCACGCCGGCGAGGATGCCATCCGGGAATGGTTCAAGGCCTCCGGCCTCCTGGAATGCCACGACTTCACGCCGGCCCAGCGCGCCGATCTGGCGCGCTATGAGGGCAACGCCCAGGGCTTTCGCATCGTCACCCGCCTGCAGAGCCCCGCCAATCCCGGCCTGCAGCTCACCTCGGCGGTGCTGGCCGCCTTCACAAAGTATCCCCGTCCCTCCCACCTGGACACCGATCTGGACGGCAAGAGCGGCGCCAAATTCGGCTATTTCCAGCAGGATGCCGAGGCCTTCCGGCGGGTGGCGGCGGCCACCGGGCTGGTGGAGCGGATTCCGGGCATCGCTTGGCGCCGGCATCCCCTGGCCTTCCTGGTGGAGGTGGCGGACGACATCTGCTATCTCATCGTCGATCTGGAAGATTCGGCCCGGCTGGGCTTCGTGCCCTATGCCACAGCCGAAGTGCTGCTGGCCGACCTGGCCGGCGACAGCGTCAACGGCGGGCGCCTGGAACGCCTCTCCGATCCCAAGGAGCGCCTGGAATACCTGCGGGCCAAGGCCATCGGCCGCCTTCTGGAAGGCGCCGCGGCGGTCTTTCTGGAAACCGAGGAAAACATCCTGGATGGCGGCTTCGACGGAGAGCTTCTGGGCCATTCCCACTTGGCCGTCCCGCTCCAGGCCGTGCTGCGGGTGGCCAAGGAATGCATCTACGTGGCCCGGCCGGCCCTGGAAATCGAAACGGCCGGCTTCGAGGTCCTGGGCGGACTCCTCGCCCTCTTCGCCACCGCCGTCGAGGCCGGCGCGGGGCATGGCCGCAAGACCGCCCGGGAACGCATGCTCCTCAAGCTCCTGCCGTCCCAGTTCCTGGGGCACGACGGCGAGCCGGATGCGGATCCCTATGTGCGCCTGCTGCAGGTGGCGGATTTCGTCGCCGGAATGACCGATTCCTACGCGGTCGATCTGTACCGAAAGCTGAAAGGAATCGACCTGCCCAGCGACTAGCCGAGCCGGTCCTCGGCGAAGCGGTCCTGGATTTGCTCCACTTCGGTCCGCTGCTCGATCAGCGCCATGACGCAATCGTAATCGAGCCGGTCTCCCGCCAGCCGGGCCAGCAGGGCGAAGGCCTCGTCATTGCTCCAGGCATGCTTGTAGGGGCGGACGCTGGTGAGGGCATCGAAGACATCGGCGACGGCCGCGATACGGGCTTCGACGGGAATGGCGTCGCCCCGCAGGCCGTGGGGATAGCCCTCGCCGTTCATGGCCTCGTGGTGGTAGAGGGCGATATTGCGCAGCAAATCGGCCTGGGGCATCTTGAGGAGATCGAAATGTTCGAGGATGGCATCGATCATCTTCGCCCCTTCTTCCGGGTGCCGCTTCATGACGGAGAATTCTTCATCGGTCAGTTTGGCCGGCTTGCAGAGGATGCTATCCGGGATGGCGATCTTGCCGATGTCGTGGAGCGGCGAGAACAGGAAGATGTGCTCGACGGCGAGATCGTCGAGCCCGAACTGGGGCGCTATCGTGCGGGCGATGAGGCGGCTGTAGTGGGACATGCGCTCCAGGTGGCCGCCGGTTTCCGGATCCCGGTGCTGGGCCAGGGTCGATATGGTACGGACGCTGGCTACCAGATTACGGGCCGTGGTCAGGTGGTCGATGATGAAGAGCGCCAGGAGATGGCCGACCAGGTCGAGGAGGTGGAGAACCTTCTCGCCAAAGGCATGCTTGCGGTAGGAGTTGAAGAACAGGAAACCCAGGAAGGTGCCGTTGCGGTAGATCGGCAGGGTGTAGCTGGAGCCGTAGCCCTGGCGCTGGATGCGCTGGGTGTGGGTCTGGGTGGCGGTCACCTGCTCGATGTCGTTGATGATCCGGGGCTGCCGCCGGGCCACGATCTCGGACAGGGTCCGGCTCTGGGCGAGACGGGCCTCGTAAAGGGGCAGGGGGTTGTCGCCCAGGCTGGAGTGGGCGTAAGTCTTCAGGATGTCGGTGGCCGGGTCGTAGAGGGCCACCGCCATGCGATCGACGCTGGCGACGCTTTCCCGCAGGTAGTGGTGCAGGAAGGTCAGCTTCTCGTCGAGGCTGTGGGCCTCTCCCAGGAAGGCGAGCTGGTCGGAGTGGTCGAACAGACAGGGAGGCGCAAGCGTTTTCTGGTGCATGCCGTCTTCGCTGAGGGTTATCCGGTGACCCATTATGCATGAGATTCGGTCGCCGGAAGAGCATGCCGTTCCAATTTGGGTTGCCATTTTCGGGTGGCTGTATAAAATTACAGTCATTGGATATGGAGACACCGCCATGAAGCTCACCCCGCGGCAGCAGGAAATTCTCGATTTCATCAGGAACACCCTCGAAGTCCTCGGGGCGCCGCCGACCCGAGCGGAAATTTCCCGGGCTTTCGGGTTCGCTTCCCCCAATGCCGCCGAGGACCATCTCAAGGCCCTCGCCAAGAAGGGGGCCATCGTCCTCGAGCACGGCTCGGCCCGGGGCATCCGACTGGTGGAACAGCTGGGCCTGCCCCTCGTCGGCACCGTCGCCGCCGGCTCGCCCATCCTCGCCGTGGAGAATGTCCTGGGGCGCTATGCCCTGGATGCCCACCTCTTTTCCCCCCGGGCCGACTTCCTCCTCAAGGTCCGGGGCCTTTCCATGATGGACGCCGGCATCCTCGACGGCGACCTCCTGGCGGTCCATCGCACCCAGCAGGCCCGGGACGGGCAGATCGTCGTCGCCCGCTTGGCCGACGACGTGACCGTCAAGCGCCTGAAGCGCCAGGCCGGCCGGGTGGAGCTGATCGCCGAGAATCCCGAATTCCAGCCCATCGTCGTGGACCCGGAGCGGATCGATTTCGCCATCGAGGGAATCGCCGTCGGCCTCATCCGGGGCAGCCTGAACAGCCTCTCATGAGCGCTACGCAACCGGCCGCGAACCCGGCGGCGGGTGGGGCGGCGAACCTGTCGGATCTGCTGGCCCGGGGCGACATCTGGCGCGGCGATGCCCTGGCCCATCTCCCCCGGTCCGGGGTCGCCAGCGGCTACCCGGAACTCGACGACGAACTGCCGGGCGGCGGCTGGCCTCCGGGGGAAGTCACCGAGATCCTGGTGGAGAAGAATGGCATCGGCGAACTCTCCCTGCTCCAGCCCGCCCTTGCCAATCTTTCCCGGGAAGGTGGCTGGATTGCCCTGGTGGCGCCGCCCTTCCTTCCCCATGCTCCGGCCTGGCAGGCTGCCGGCATCGACCTCGGCCGCCTGCTGGTGATCGAGGCCAAGGAGCAGGCCGCCTGGTGCTGCGAGCAATTGCTGGCCGGCGGCGGCTTTGCCGCTGTATTGGCCTGGCTGGGCAAGGATGCCAATGCCCGCAGCCTGCGCCGCCTGCAGGTGGCGGCCGAGGGCGGACAGACCCTGGCCTGTGTCTGGCGTCCCCGGGCGGCGGCCCGGGAAGCCTCGCCGGCCTCCCTGCGGCTCATGCTCTCGGCTGCACCGGAGGGGTTGGCGGTACATATCCTCAAGCGTCGCGGCCGCCCCATGACGGGGTGGCGGCCGTTGCCCATTTCCCGTCCCGGCAGAAGAACAACAAATGCTGTGGCTGGCGCTCCATTTCCCGCTGCTGTCCCTCGAAGCTCTGAACTGTCGCTGCACCCCTGAGGCGCAGCCGGCAGGGCGGCCGGCCGCCGTGGCGGCCCAGGGGCGGATCGTGGCGGCGGACCCGGTGGCCCGGGCGGCCGGGGTGCGGGCGGGAATGCGCCTCTCCGGCGCCCTGGGCCTGGCCCCGGACCTGGTGGTGCGGGAACGGGAGCCGGTCCGGGAAGCGGCCACCCTGGAGAGCCTCGCCTGCTGGGCCGGGCAGTTCACCCCCCACGTCAGCCTTCTGCCGGATGCCACGCTCCTGCTGGAAATCGGGGGCTGCTTGCGCCTTTTCGGCGGTCTGGCTGCCCTCCATGGGGTGGTCCGCAGCCGCTGCGGGGAGCAGGGCTTCACTTTGCATTCGGCGGTGGCGCCGACGGCCCTGGGCGCCACCTGGCTGGCCTGGGCAAGCGATGGCGCCGCCTATACCGATCAGCCCGACCTGCGCCAGGCCCTTGCCCGCCTGCCCTGCGAACTGCCGGCCTGGGGCGGGACGGTGCAGGGCCGCCTCACGGCCTTCGGCCTGCGGACCCTGGCCGAGGTGATGGCCTTGCCCCGGGCGGAGCTGGCCCGCCGCATAGGCGCGGTGCCGGTGGCGGAACTGGCCCGGGCCCGGGGCGAGGTGCCCGACCCACGCCCCTGGTTCGTTTTCCCGGAGAAGTTTTTCCTGGGGCTCGAATTGCCCGCCAAGGTGGAATCGGCCCCCATGCTGGTCTTCGCCGGCCAGCGCCTGCTGGGCGCCCTGTGCGGCTGGCTGGCCGCCCGCGGCGGCGCCGTGACGGCCTGCAGCCTGAAGCTGGAACAGGACGGCGGCGGCGAGACCGAAGTGATCCTGCGGCCAGCCGCGGCCACCCGGGACGAGGGGCGCCTGCTGCGCTTGCTGCGGGAACGCCTGGCGAGCCTGCAATTGGCGGCGCCGGTGCAGGCCCTGACCCTGCGGGCGGACGAAATGGTCGCCGCTCCGGGCGTCAGCCGCCCCCTCTTCGCCGGGCAGCGGACCGAGGTGGAAAACGCCTTGTCCAGCCTGGAGCGCCTGAGGGCCCGCCTGGGGGACCAACGGGTCTTTACCCTGACGGCCCAGGCCGATTACCGGCCAGAGTGCGCCACCGGCCGGGCCGCGCTGGAGGATGGCCCGGCAAGCGCTCCGGCCCGCCCCGGGGCGCGCCCCCTTTGGCTGCTGCCGGTGCCGCGGCTCCTGCCGGAAGTCGCCGGGCGGCCCCATTGGGGTAGCGGGCTGGTGCTGCTGGCCGGCCCCGAGCGCCTCGAAAGCGGCTGGTGGGACGAGGGGGAGGCCTTGGGTGACATGCGGCGGGACTACTTCGTGGCCGGCAATGACGACGGCCAGCGCCTGTGGGTCTTCCGCAACGCCGAGGGCTGGTTCCTGCACGGGCTGTTCGCATGAGTGCCGGGCCGGATCGCCCCCGGGAGGGCTCGCCCCTGTCCGGTGGGGCGGCGCCCGGCGCCCGGGGCGCCTCTTCCCTGCCGGCCTACGCCGAGCTCCACTGCCTGTCCAATTTCAGCTTCCTGCGGGGTGCCTCCCATCCGGAAGAGCTGGTGGAGCGGGCCAAGGCCCAGGGCTACCAGGCCCTGGCCCTGACCGACGAGTGCTCCCTGGCCGGGGTGGTGCGGGCCCACCGGGCGGCCAAGGAAATCGGGCTCAAGCTCCTTATCGGCTCCGAATTCGTCCTCGCCGACGGCCTGAAGCTGGTTTTCCTGGCCCGGAACCGGGCCGGGTACGGCAACCTTTCCGCCCTCATCACCCTGGCCCGGCGGCGCGCTCCGAAGGGGACCTACGTGCTCACCCGGGGCGACCTGGAAAGCTTCACCCCCAGCGGCGCGGTGCCGGACTGCCTGGTCCTCTGGGTGCCGGGCCGGGAGCCCGAGCCCGAAGACGGGCGCTGGCTGGCCGGGCGCTTTCCCGGCCGGGCCTGGATTGCCGCCGAACTCCTCTGCGGACCGGACGACGCCGGCTACCTTGCCGACCTGCGCCGGCTGGCGGCACAGAGCGGCCTGCCCCTGGCGGCGGCCGGCGACGTGCATATGCATGTCCGGGCCCGGCGGCCGCTCCAGGACGTGCTGACCGCCCTGCGCCTCAAGACCACGGTGTTCGAGGCCGGTTTCGCCCTTTTTCCCAATGGCGAGCGGCATCTGCGTTCCCGCCTGCGGCTCTCCCGCCTCTATCCCCCCGACCTGCTGGAGGAAAGCCTCACCATCGCCGGGCACTGCACCTTCTCCCTGGACGAGCTGCGCTACGAGTACCCGGAGGAGATCGTGCCGGCCGGGGAGACGCCGGCCTCCTGGCTGCGGGCCGAGGTGGAGCGGGGGCTCCTGGGGCGCTACCCCGGGGGCACGCCGGAACCGGTGCGGCAGCAGATCGAGCATGAGCTTGTCCTTATCGCCGAGCTTGGCTACGAGCCCTATTTCCTCACCGTCTACGACATCGTCGCCTTTGCCCGCAGCCAGGGCATCCTTTGCCAGGGCCGGGGCTCGGCGGCCAACTCGGCGGTGTGCTACGCCCTCGGCATCACCGAGGTGGACCCGGCCCGCTCGTCGCTGCTCTTCGAGCGCTTCATTTCCCGGGAGCGCAACGAGCCGCCGGACATCGACGTGGATTTCGAGCACGAGCGGCGGGAGGAGGTGATCCAGTACATCTACAGGAAGTACGGCCGGGAGCGGGCGGCCCTGGCGGCGGCTCTCATCACCTACCGCACCAAGGGGGCGCTGCGGGATGCCGGCCGGGCCCTGGGCTTCGGCGTCGCCCAGATCGACGCCCTGACCTCGTCCCTCGCCTGGTGGGACAAGCGGGAGCAGTTGCCCCAGCGCTTTCAGGAGCAGGGGCTCGACCCCGATTCCCCCCGGGTCGCCAAGTGGCTGATCCTGGCCGAAGCCCTGCGCGGCTTTCCCCGCCACCTCACCCAGCACGTCGGGGGTTTCGTCATCTCCCGGGGGGCGCTCTCCCGCCTGGTGCCCATCGAGAATGCCGCCATGCCGGAACGCAGCGTCATCCAGTGGGACAAGGATGACCTCGACGCCGTCGGGCTCCTCAAGGTGGATATCCTGGCCCTCGGCATGCTTTCGGCCATCCGGCGCACCCTGGAGATCATCAGCCGGCGCCGGGGCTGCCCTTTCCCCATGCAGGCCGTTCCCCGGGAAGACCCCAAGGTGTACGACATGATCTGCGCCGCCGACACCATCGGCGTCTTCCAGATCGAATCCCGGGCCCAGATGGCCATGCTGCCGCGCCTGAAGCCCCGCAATTTCTACGACCTGGTGGTGGAGGTGGCCATCGTGCGGCCAGGGCCCATCCAGGGCGAGATGGTCCATCCCTACCTGAAGAACCGGCACAGCGGGAAGCCGCCGGAAAGGATTTCCCCGGAGGTGGATGCCGTGCTGGCGCGGACCTTCGGGGTGCCCATCTTCCAGGAGCAGGTGATGCAGCTGGCCGTGGTGGCGGCCGGCTTCACCCCCGGCGAAGCCGACCAGCTGCGCCGCTCCATGGCTGCCTGGCAGCGCAAGGGCGGCCTGGAGCACTTCGAGCAGAAACTGATCGGCGGCATGGCGGCCCGGGGGCTGCCGGAGAGCTTCGCCCGGCGCATCTTCGCCCAGATCCAGGGCTTCGGCGAATACGGCTTCCCCGAGTCCCATGCGGCGAGCTTCGCCGAGCTGGTCTATATCTCCGCCTGGCTCAAGCGCCATGAGCCGGCGGCCTTCCTGTGCGGGCTCCTCAACAGCCAGCCCATGGGCTTCTACCCGGCTTCCCAGCTGGTCCAGGATGCCCGCCGCCACGGGGTCGAGGTGCTGCCGCCGGAGGTCAACGCCAGCGCCTGGGATTGTGAAGTGGCGCCCGGCGGGGCGGTCCGTCTGGGCTTCAGGGAAATCGGGGGTTTTCGTGAAGGGGCGGCGGAGCAGATCGTCGCCGCCCGGCAGGCGGCGCCTTTTGCGACCGTAGCCGATCTGGCCGCCCGCGCCCGGCTGCTTCAGCGGGACCTGGATCTCCTGGCCGCCGCCGATGCCTTGGCCGGCCTTGCCGGGCACCGCCGGCAGGCGGCCTGGGAAGCGGCCTGGGAAGCGGCCTGGGAAGCGGCCTGGGAAGCGAGCGGGGCGGTGGTGCAGGGGGACCTTTTCGATGGCGTGCCGATCCGGGACGAGGCCCCGGCGCCCTTGCCGGCGCCGGCGGAGGGGGAAAGCCTCGTGGCCGATTACCACAGCCTGGGGCTGACCCTGCGCCGCCATCCCCTGACCCTGCTGCGCCCCCGGCTGGCGGAGCGGCGCTTCGTGACGGCCGCCGACCTGAAGGGAGCCGGCGACCGGGCCCTCATCCGCGCCGCCGGCATCGTTACCTGCCGCCAGCGGCCGGGAACCGCCAGCGGCATCGTCTTTCTGACCCTGGAGGACGAAACCGGCTTCATCAATGCCGTGGTCCACGCCCATCTCGCCCAGCGCCAGCGGCGGGAGGTGCTGCAGGCCCGTCTGCTGGGCATCTTCGGGCAGCTGCAGAGGGAAGGGGCGGTGGTGAACCTGGTGGCCAAGCGCCTGGTGGACCTCACCCCCTGGCTGGGGCGGCTGGAAACCATCAGCCGGGATTTTTGCTGATCGTTGCCGGTCCGATGGCTGGTGAAATGCCCGAGGTGATTGAAAATAAACCGGAAATGCCTTTGTCAGTGGCCTGATATGCCGAAGTCCTCGACGTTGGATTTGAGGCGAGCTTCGGTTTTCGGCTATCATTCGGCTTTCCCGCAGCCTGTTTTTCCATGACCAAATACGTTTTTGTGACAGGTGGTGTCGTGTCCTCTCTGGGCAAAGGCATCGCCGCCGCGTCGCTCGGGGCCATTCTGGAATCCCGCGGCATCAAAGTAACCCACCTCAAGCTCGACCCCTACATCAACGTCGACCCCGGCACCATGAGCCCTTTCCAGCATGGGGAAGTGTTCGTGACCGAGGATGGCGCCGAGACCGACCTGGACCTTGGCCATTACGAGCGCTTCACCAGCGCCAAGATGAGCAAGCGCAACAACTTCACCACCGGCCAGATCTATGACTCGGTGCTGAAGAAGGAGCGCCGGGGTGAATACCTGGGCAAGACCGTCCAGGTCATCCCGCACATCACCGACGAGATCAAGGGCAAGGTCAAGGCCGGCGCCGAGGGTGCCGACGTGGCCATCATCGAGGTGGGCGGCACGGTGGGCGACATCGAATCCCTGCCGTTCCTGGAAGCCATCCGCCAGATGGGCATCGAGGAAGGCCGCAACAACACCTGCTTCATCCACCTGACCCTGCTGCCGTACATCCCGACGGCCGGCGAGCTGAAGACCAAGCCGACCCAGCACTCGGTCAAGGAACTGCGCGAGATCGGCATTCAGCCGGACATCCTGCTGTGCCGCGCCGACCGCTCCATTCCGGTCGAGGAGCGCCGCAAGATCGCGCTGTTCTGCAACGTGATGCCGGAAGCGGTCATCGAGTGCCTGGACGCCGACTCCATCTACAAGATCCCGGGCATGCTCCACGACCAGATGATCGACGAGATCGTCTGCCACAAGCTGGGCATCCTGGCCCGGGCCGCCGACCTGTCGGTCTGGGAAAAGCTGATCTATGCCCTGGAGCACCCGCAGAACGAGGTCCGGATCGCCTTCGTCGGCAAGTACGTGGATCTCACCGAGTCCTACAAGTCCCTGATCGAGGCTCTGAAGCATGCGGGCATCCATACCCGCTGCAAGGTGAATATCGAGTACATCGATTCCGAGGATATCGAGAAGGACGGCTGCGGCGTCCTGAAGGGCATGGATGCCATCCTCGTTCCCGGCGGCTTCGGCCGGCGCGGCACCGAGGGCAAGATTGCCGCCATTCGCTACGCCCGGGAAAACCGGGTGCCCTACCTGGGCATCTGCCTCGGGATGCAGCTCGCCGTGGTGGAATTCGCCCGCAATGTGGCCGGCATGGCCGAGGCCCACTCCACCGAATTCGTCAGGGACACCCCCTATCCGGTCATCGGCCTCATCACCGAATGGCAGGACCGCTCCGGCAAGCGGGAAACGCGCAGCGAGGAATCCGACCTGGGCGGCACCATGCGTCTGGGCGCCCAGGTCTGCAAGCTGGCCGAAGGGTCCCTCGCCCGGGAAATCTACGGCAACGCCGAGATCACCGAGCGCCATCGCCACCGCTACGAGGTCAACAACACCCTGCTGGAGCAGCTGGAAGCCACCGGCCTCAGGGTCTCCGGCCGGGCGCCTGGCACCGATCTGTGCGAAATGGTCGAACTCCCGGATCATCCCTGGTTTGTCGGCTGCCAGTTCCATCCGGAGTTCACCTCCAATCCGCGCCAGGGCCATCCCCTTTTCACTTCCTACGTGAAGGCGGCGATGGGCCAGAAGCAAGGCAAGAAGGCCAAATGAACCTTTGCGGTTTCAAGGCTGGTCTCGACCAGCCTTTTTTCCTTATAGCCGGCCCCTGTACGGCCGAATCCCTCGAGCTTTGCGTCGACGTGGCCGGGCGCATGAAGGAAATCTGCGCCCGCCTCGGGGTGCCCTACATCTTCAAGGCCTCCTACGACAAGGCCAACCGCAGCTCCGGCCGGTCCCCCCGGGGGCCGGGCCTGGAAGGCGGCCTCCATATCCTGTCGGAAGTGCGGCGGCAGATTGGCGTGCCGGTACTGACCGATGTCCATACCGAAGCGGATGTGACGGCGGTGGCGGCAGTCGTTGATGTCCTGCAGACTCCGGCCTTCCTCTGCCGCCAGACCGATTTCATCCAGGCGGTGGCGGCCACCGGCAAGCCGGTCAATATCAAGAAGGGCCAGTTCCTCGCCCCCGGCGACATGAAGAACGTGGTCGCCAAGGCCCGGGAGGCCAACGGCGGGGCGGATACCATCATGGTCTGCGAACGCGGTGCCTCCTTCGGCTACAACAACCTGGTTTCCGACATGCGCTCCCTGGCCATCATGCGGGAAAGCGCTTGCCCGGTGGTGTTCGATGCCACCCATAGCGTGCAGCTGCCGGGGGGGCAGGGGGATGCTTCCGGCGGCCAGCGGGAATTCGTCCCGGTCCTGGCGCGGGCGGCGGTGGCGGCGGGGATTGCGGGATTGTTCATGGAAACCCATCCCTGTCCGGAAAAAGCGCTGTCCGATGGACCTAATAGCTGGCCGCTGGGTCGAATGGAAAGCATGCTCGCAACGCTGGTGGCCCTGGACAGGGCAGTGAAGGCAGCCGGTTTTGAGGAGCAGAGATAAGGAACCGGCCCCCAATCGGCACCAGTATTCGCTTTATAGTTGTTTCAACCTGTTGATATAAGGAAGAAAAATGAGCTCTATCGTTGATGTTGTCGCCCGGGAGATCCTCGATTCCCGCGGCAATCCCACCGTCGAGGCCGACGTGCTCCTGGAGAGCGGCGTGATGGGCCGTGCGGCGGTCCCGTCCGGTGCTTCCACCGGCTCCCGCGAAGCCATCGAGCTGCGGGACGGCGACGCCACCCGCTTCCTGGGCAAGGGCGTCCTGCAGGCGGTGGAGAACATCAATACCGAGATCTCGGAAGCCATCGTCGGACTGGATGCCCAGGAGCAGGCCTTCATCGACCAGACCATGATCGATCTGGACGGCACCGACAACAAGTCCCGCCTGGGCGCCAACGCCATCCTGGCCGTGTCCATGGCGGTCGCCAAGGCTGCCGCCGAGGAATCCGGCCTGCCCCTCTACCGCTATTTCGGCGGCTCCGGCCCGATGCAGATGCCGGTGCCCATGATGAATATCATCAACGGCGGCGCCCATGCCAACAACAGCCTGGACATCCAGGAATTCATGATCATGCCGGTGAGCCAGACCTCCTTCCGCGAGGCCCTGCGCTGCGGTGCCGAGGTTTTCCACGCCCTCAAGAAGCTTCTGGACAAGAAGGGCCTGCCCACTTCCGTCGGCGATGAAGGCGGTTTCGCCCCCAACCTGGGCAGCCATGCCGAGGCCCTGCAGGTCATCACCCAGGCCATCGAGAACGCCGGCTACACCCCCGGCCAGGACGTGCTGCTGGCCCTGGACTGCGCCGCCTCCGAGTTCTACAAGGACGGCAAGTACCATCTGGAAGGCGAGGGCCTGCAACTGACTTCCGAGCAGTTCGTGGACTACCTGGCCAACCTGGTGGACCAGTTCCCCATCGTCTCCATCGAGGACGGCATGGCCGAAGGCGACTGGCAAGGCTGGAAGATCCTCACCGACCGCCTGGGCCAGAATGTCCAGATCGTTGGCGACGACCTCTTCGTCACCAACACCAAGATCCTGAAGGAAGGCATCCAGAAGGGCGTCGCCAATTCCATCCTGATCAAGATCAACCAGATCGGCACCCTGTCGGAAACCTTCGCCGCCATCGAAATGGCCAAGCGCGCCGGCTACACCGCGGTGATTTCGCACCGTTCCGGTGAAACCGAGGATTCCACCATCGCCGACATCGCCGTGGGCCTCAACGCCGGCCAGATCAAGACCGGCTCCCTGTCCCGTTCGGACCGGATCGCCAAATACAACCAGCTGCTGCGCATCGAGGAAGATCTGGGCGATACCGCTTCCTATCCGGGCCGCGAGACTTTCTACAACCTGCGCTAAATGCGCTGGCTGACGGTCGGGCTCGTCGTACTGGTCGGGCTGCTCCAATACCCGCTGTGGCTGGGTAAGGGCGGCTGGCTGAAGGTATGGGAGTACGGCCGTCTCCTGCAGCAGCAGAAGGAAGCCACCCGAAGTCTGGAAATCCGCAACGCGGGCCTCGACGCCGAGGTCCGCGATCTCAAGCAGGGCTACGATGCCATCGAGGAGCGGGCCCGTTTCGAACTGGGCATGGTCAAGCAGGATGAGACCTTCGTCCAGATTCCGGAGAAGATAACCGGCAAGCAGTAGTCAGTGGCGATGGCCTCCGCTAGAATCGTCCGCGAAGCACCCCAACTGCGAAAGAGGGCGAGAAGGAGGATTCATGCTGCTCAAAGCCGGAGAACAAGCCCCTGTATTTTCCCTGCCGGACGCTGATATGGAAACGGTGAATCTGGCGGACTACAAAGGAAAGCATGTCGTCCTCTTCTTCTACCCGAAGGCTGGGACGCCGTGCTGCACTCTCGAAGCAACCGACTTCTCGGACCACGAGGCCGATTTCGGCCGCCAGAACTGCGTGCTTTTCGGCGTCAGCCGCGACGATTGCCTGCGCCACGCGGAATTCCGCGACAAGGAAGGCATCGGAGTGGAATTGCTCTCCGATGAGGAAGGCATGGTCTGCCGGCAGTACGGGGTCTGGCAGCCCAAGGATCTTGACGGCCACAAGAAGTACGGCATCGTCCGCTCCACCTTCGTCATCGACAAGGATGGCGTGATCCGGCATGCCCTCTACAACGTCAATTACCGGGGCCACGCGCTGGAAGTGCTGCGCCTCGTCAAGGAAATGAATTCATGAATACCCAGGTCGCCAAAAATACCGTCGTCACCCTCGATTACCACGTCACCGACCCGGATGGCGAAGTCGTGGATGAAGGACGGGAGCCCCTCGTCTATCTGCACGGCGGCTACGACGACATCTTTCCCAAGATCGAAGAGGCCCTGCAGGGCAAGAAGGTGGGCGAATCCATCCAGGTCAAGCTGCAGCCGGACGAGGCCTTCGGCGAGTACGATGCCGACCTGGTCCAGATCGAACCCCGCAAGGACTTCCCCAAGGAACTCCAGGTCGGCATGCAGCTGGAAGGCGCGCCGGAAGGGGCCGATGACGAGGACTTCGTCATCTACCGGGTCACCGATATCGCCGGCGACAAGGTGGTGCTGGACGGCAACCACCCCCTGGCCGGCATGGCCCTGGTCTTCACCTGCACCGTTACCGCCATCCGCCAGGCCAGCAGCGAGGAACTCGAGCACGGCCACGTGCACGGAGACGATGAGGAAGGCTGCGAGTAACCGCGGGCGGGGCGGACGCCGCCCCGCTTACCAGAGGCCCCGGGTGGCCCAGGAATGGGACTCGAAGCGGAAGAGGGCGGGGGAAGCGGTGTCGATATAGCCCTTCACCCAGCCCATCAAGGGGTAACCATAGGTCTCCACCCGGGTGAACCGGGTGATGGCCTCGCCCTTCGGGCCCAGCAGGGGCTGGTCGATCCGGTGGTAATGGGTATCGCCATGGACCAGCAGCACCTGGCCGGGGAAATCCAGGGTTTCGCTACGCAGGGTTTCCAGCAGGTCGCGGAAGCCGTGGTGGGGAAGCCCCAGGGCGAATAGCTTGAAATCCGGGTTGGCCTGCATCAGAAAGACAATGCCGGCGAGATTTTCCCGGCGCGCCAGGGCAAAGCCCTCCCTGACCCAGGCCAGGACGGCCGGATTGCGGGTCAGGAACTCGGGCTGGGGCTCCGAGCCCATCCCCCAGTTGTTGTCGGAACCCGGGACGTTGAGGGTGACGAAGAGTACCGGCCCCAGTCGGAAGCGGGCCTGCTCGGGATAGGGGCCGGGCTGCCGTTCCAGGGCGATCTGGCGCTGACCCAGGGAACGGTCACTGCTCCAGAACAGGCTGCGCAGCTTGGCGAGACGCTCCAGGGGCCGGTAGAAGCCGGCGTTGGTGCGCCGGCAATCGGTCCATTCGTTGTCACCCGCGACGAGGACGAAGGGCGCCCGGGAGGCGTTGAACAGGGCCTTGCGCTCCTCGAACAGGCTGTCGTCGCAGCGCTCCCGGCTCGACTTGATGTCGCCCACGTGGGCAACGAAGTCCACCTGGGCGTCGGCGATGGCCTCCAGCATTTTCGGAAGTTCCCGCCGCTCGTGCTCCGAGTAGGGCACATCCCCGATCAGGGCGAAACGCCAGGTTTCGGCCCCGGCCAGGGCACTCCAGACCCAGAGAAGCGCCGCCAGCCAGGCCCTCATTTCAATGGAGCAGGCCCTTCAGGGCGTAGAGAGTGTCCAGGGCTTCCCGGGGGGTGAGGCTGTCCGGATCAAGGACGGCGAGCTTTTCCAGAGCCGGATGGGGCTCCGGGTCCGGTTCTTCGGGTTCGGCGCTGGCGAAGAGATCCGGCTGCAGGGGATCGATGGCGGCCCGCTGCTCGAATTCCCGCAACTGCTTGCGGGCCGCCCGCACCACCGGTGTCGGGATGCCGGCCAGTGCCGCCACCTGGATACCGTAGCTCTGGTTGGCTGGGCCTTCCTCGACGGCGTGCAGGAAAACAATCCGTTCCCCATGCTCCACCGCATCGAGATGGACGTTGGCCAACTCCGGATATTCGTGGGAGAGGCGGGTCAGTTCGAAATAATGGGTGGCGAAGAGGGTCAGGCTGCGGTTCTTTTCCACCAAATGGCGCAGGATGGCGAAAGCCAGGGCCATGCCGTCGAAGGTGGAAGTGCCGCGGCCGATCTCGTCCATCAGTACCAGGCTGTTGGCCGTGGCGTGGTGCAGTATGGCGGCGGCCTCGGTCATTTCCACCATGAATGTGGAGCGGCCGGAGGCGAGATCGTCGGAGGCGCCGATGCGGGTGAAAATGCGGTCCATGGGACCAAGGACGGCCCGGCCCGCCGGGACGTAGCTGCCGACATGGGCGAGGAGGGCGATGAGGGCCGTCTGCCGCATGTAGGTGGATTTGCCGCCCATGTTGGGGCCGGTGATGAGGAGCAGCCGGCGGTTATCGGCCAGGCGCACGTCGTTGGCGATGAAGGTGTCCGCCGAACCCGCCATCTCGGCCTCCACCACCGGGTGGCGGCCGGCTTCGACATGGAGGCCGATCTCCTCGGAAAATTCCGGTTTGGACCAGTTGTACTTCAAGGCGGTGTCGGCAAAGCCGGCCAGCACGTCGAGGAGCGCCACGGCCCGGGCAACCCGGTGCAGGGTCGGCACGGCCGGCAGCAATTCGTTCAGGATTTCGTCGTACAGCGCCTTTTCCCGGGCCAGGGCCCGCTCCTGGGCGGATAGGGCCTTGTCCTCGAAGGCCTTCAGCTCGGGGGTGATATAGCGCTCGGCGTTCTTGAGGGTCTGGCGCCGCCGGTAGTCCTCCGGCACCTTGCCGGCGTTGGCGTGGGTCACCTCGATGTAGAAGCCGTGGACCTTGTTGTACTCGACCTTGAGATTGGCGATGCCGGTGCGGTCACGCTCCCGGGCTTCCAGGGCCACCAGAAAGGCGCCGCAGTTCTCGTTCAGGGATTTCAGTTCGTCCAGGTCGGCGTCGTAGCCGGTGGCGATGACGCCGCCGTCCCGGATTTGGGCGCCGGGCTCCGGTGCGATGGCGCGGACCAGGAGATCAAGGGCGGCGGCCGGCGTGTCGAGATCGCCGTGGATCTCGGCGAGCAGCGGCGATGGGGTCTCGGAAAGGGGCGCCCGCAGGGCTTCGAGGCGTCCCAGGGAGTCCCGCAGGCTGGCCAGGTCCCTGGGTCGGGCATTCCGGAGGGCGACGCGGCCGGCGATGCGCTCGACGTCGGCGAAGCCCTTGAGGTCGTTCCTCGCCTGCCACGCCAGCCGGCCGTACTCCTCCAGCAGGGCCTCCACCGCACCATGGCGGGCGGCCGGGATGGCCCTTTCCCGCAGGGGGTGGTGCAGGGTGTGGCGCAGCAGGCGCGAGCCCATGCTGGTGACGCAATGGTCGAGGAGGGAAAAAAGGGTGGGCGACGGCTGGCCGCGCAGGGTTTCGGTCAGTTCCAGGTTGCGCCGGGTGGCGGTGTCGAGGCCGAGATAGGCCCCTTCCAGTTCCACGGTGAGGGACTGGACATGGGGCAGGGCCTGGGCCTGGGTGGCCTGGGCGTACTGCAGGAGGGCGCCGGCGGCGGCCACCGCCGGGCGCAGCCCCTCGGCCCCGAAGCCGGCCAGGGAGGCGATCTTGAAATGCTCGCAGAGGAGGCGCCGGGCGCTGTCGAATTCGAAATACCAGTCGGGCTGGCGGGTGCGGGCGCACTCCAGGGGGAAATCCGGCTCCAGGGATTCGGGCAACAGCACTTCCGCCGGGCGGATGCGCTCCAGGGTGGCGGGCAATTGCTCCAGGGCTACCTCGGTCAGGATGAATTGGCCGCTGGCGAGATTCAGGCGGGCGAGGCCGGCAGTCTGCCGGCTGGTGGCCAGCGCCAGGAGCCAGTTGTCGCGCTTGTCGTCGAGCAGCGCCGCGTCGGTCAGGGTGCCCGGGGTGACGATGCGGGAAACGGCCCGCTCCACCGGCCCCTTGCTGGTGGCCGGGTCGCCCACCTGCTCGCAGATCACCACCGATTCGCCCAGCTTCACCAGGCGGGCGAGATACTGCTCGAGGGCGTGGAAGGGCACCCCCGCCATTTTGATAGGGGTGCCGGCGGACTGGCCCCGGGTGGTCAGGGTGATGTCCAGCAGCCGCGCCGCTTTTTCGGCGTCGTCGAAAAAAACTTCGTAGAAATCACCCATGCGGTAGAACAGCAGGGTGTGCGGATGCTGGGCTTTGAGCGCCAAATACTGGCGCATGACAGGCGTATGCTTTGCCAGCTGTTGTTCTTCTATAACCATCGGAATCTAAGGTAAAAAATTGGAATGGCGTCTCTTTTTGCCTACTTATTTTGCGATGCCCAAGAAGACCGCCAAGCAGCGTTCGATTTCCAGCATGGAATCCGAGCCAAGACAGCCAAAGGTGTCGCCAACCTTTTCGCGGGCTATCGTCATGGCTTTGTCGACCATGACTTGGGAAGGTTTGCGCAGGGCATTGGTTGCAGTCGGTTCAACCGTTACGCGAAACAGTGGGGTATCCCGTAGGTCACTCGTTACCGGCAGGACGGTGACGGAGGGGTGGGCGTCGAAAAAATCGGACTGGATGACCAGGGCAGGGCGAGGCTTTCCAAAGTCGCCCTGCAACGCAATCGTCACCAAGTCGCCACGTTTCATTCCCAGCCCTCAACATCCTGGGCCGATTCCATCCAGTCAATAAGTTCCCGTTCCTGGGAATCATCCCGCAGGGAAGCGGATTGCCGATGGCACTCTTCCGCGAAAGAGGGGCGGCGGGTATCGGGCACCCAAAGCTGCACCGGGCGAAGTCCCGCATTGCGTAGGGCTGCCCGGTGCTTTTGAACCCTGGTATTGACGTGAGTCGCCATGGAGCCTCCTTTGTTACATGTAACTATAGGCTCTCTTCCTGTTACATGCAACAGAGCGTGGTGCTTTTTGTTGGCGTAGCCTTGTCTGGGAAAGCCCTAAAAACTACGCCACATTTCGCCTTTCTGCGTGCGCTGGTCGAGATCGGCCACCATGGGGCTGACGGGGTCAATCGGCCTTGTTGGCAGGCGAGCAGTGGTCCTGGATGAGCTTGAGAAGCGGCGCGAAGACCTTGGGCGTGCCGGCGACGACGTTGCCGCTGTCGAGATAGCCGGCTTCGCCATCCAGGTCGCTCACCAGGCCGCCGGCCTCGGAGATGATCAGGCTCCCCGCCGCCATGTCCCAGGGCGAGAGGCCGAATTCCCAGAAGCCGTCGTAGCGGCCGCAGGCCACGTAGGAGAGGTCCAGGGCGGCGGCGCCGGGCCGGCGCAGGCCGGCGGTTTTCTGGGTCAATTCCTTGAAGATGGCCAGGTAGGTGTCGGCCTTGTCGAACATGCGGTAAGGGAAGCCGGTGCCGATCAGGGAGTTCTCCAGCTTGGTGCGCTTGGAGACCCGGATGCGGCGCTCGTTCAGGAAGGCGCCGGCGCCCTTGGTGGCGGTGAAGAGCTCGTTGCGGTTGGGATCGAAGACCACGGCCTGCTCGACCACGCCGCCCTTGGCCAGGGCGATGGAGACCGCGTACTGGGGCAGTCCGTGGATGAAGTTGGTGGTGCCGTCCAGGGGGTCGATGATCCACTGGAACTCGGCGTCCCGCTTGCCCTTGCCGGCAGTCTCCCCGGACTCCTCTGCTAGAATGCCGTAATTCGGATAGGCCTCCTGCAGGGTCTCGATGATGGCCGCTTCGGCCGCCTTGTCCACTTCGGTGACGAAGTCGTTGGGCTGCTTGGTGGCGACCTTGAGGATGTCGAGGTCGTTGGAAGCGCGGTTGATGATCTGGCCGGCGCGGCGCGCCGCTTTTACAGCGATATTCAGTGCAGGATGCATGGCTTAAAGAGCTGAACGGGCGGCAAGAGGCCGCCCGCTTCATTTAGGAAAACGTCAATTTTACTATGAACCCAGAGAAGCTGCTTTCCCGTATTCGTGTCGTCCTCTGCCGGCCCAGCCATCCGGGCAATATCGGCGCCGCGGCCCGGGCCATGAAAACCATGGGTTTGTCCCGGCTTTGCCTGGTGGCGCCCAAGCAGTTTCCCGACCCCGAAGCCGATGCCCGGGCTACGGACGCAGTCGATGTGCTGGCTGCGGCCCGGATCTGCAACGATCTCGACGAGGCCCTGGCCGGGACCGTCTTCGCCGTTGCCCTCTCGGCCCGGCCGCGGGATCTGGGGCCGCTGCCGAAACAGGCGCGGGAAGCGGTGGTCGAACTCCTGGCGGCGGCCGGGGAAGGCGACGAGGTGGCCCTGGTCTTCGGCAACGAGACCATGGGGCTGTCCAATGAGGAATTGCGGCGGTGCCACCTGGCGGCCACCGTTCCGGCCAACCCGGAGTTCACTTCCCTGAACCTGGGGGCTGCCGTCCAGGTCCTGTGCTACGAAGCCCGCATGGCGGCCTTTGGCGGTCGTCCCGAGGTCGCCAGTACGACCACGCCTTTTTCCTCGCCGCTGGCCACCCACGACGAGGTCGAAGGCCTTTACGCCCACCTGGAGCGGGTGATGACCGACACCGGTTTCTACAACCCGGCCCAGCCCGGGCGGCTGATGCCGAAGCTGCGCCGTCTCTTTGGCCGGGCCCGGCTGGAAAAGGACGAAATCAACATCCTGCGGGGCATCCTGGCTGCTACCCAGGAAAAGACCGGCTACGGCCGCAAGCCCTGAATCCCGGATTTTTGCAATAGCTGACAAAATAAGTCGAGTATTTTACAATTCACCCCAAAATTTTTAGGGAGATTCTTGAGCTTATGTTCCGGCACCTGCGCGAAGACATCCGTTCGGTTTTTGACCGCGATCCAGCGGCGCGCTCGTTCTGGGAGGTGCTGACCTGCTATCCGGGCATCCATGCCCTCATGACCCATCGGTTGGCCCACTGGTTATGGGGCCATCGGTTGCGCTGGCTGGCCCGGTTTACGGCCCACCTCGGGCGCTTTCTCACCGGCATCGAAATCCATCCCGGCGCCACCATCGGCCGGCGCTTCTTCATCGATCATGGCATGGGAGTGGTGATCGGCGAGACCGCCCTCATCGGCGACGACGTCACCCTCTACCATGGGGTGACCCTGGGGGGCACCTCCTGGAACAAGGGTAAGCGCCATCCGACCCTGGAGGACGGGGTGGTGATCGGAGCTGGGGCCAAGATCCTGGGTCCCATCACCATCGGCCGGGGGGCCAAGGTGGGCTCCAATGCCGTGGTCACCAAGGCCGTGCCCGCCGGCGCCACCGCCGTCGGCAATCCGGTGCGCATCCTGGATCATTCGGAGCAAGGCCGGCAGCGCCAGGCCCAGGCGCAAAAAATGGGGTTTTCTGCCTATGCCCTGGGAAATGACAACGACGACCCCCTCGTCAAGGCTATCCATAGCCTCCTGGACCACGCCGCCGAGACTGACCGGCGGCTGGCCATGGTGCTGAAGGAACTGGAAGCCCAGGGCGTGAAGTGGGACGACAAGGTGCAGGCAGCCGATCAATTCGATCCGCAATACCTGAGTAAGATCGTTGACTAGTCGGCGCCGGTGCTCATATAGTTGACGAAATTAGTAGGATATTCCGCAGGAGGAGATGATGCGACTTACAACCAAGGGACGCTTTGCGGTAACGGCGATGGTCGATCTGGCCCTGCGCGTGGACGAGGGGCCGGTGGCCCTGGCGGGCGTCAGCGAGCGGCAGCAGATTTCCCTGTCTTACCTTGAACAGCTTTTCGGCAAGCTGCGCCGCCATCGGCTGGTGGATAGCGTGCGCGGTCCGGGCGGCGGCTATTGCATCGCCCGGCCCCTGAATCAGGTGTCGGTGGCGGACATCATCCGCGCCGTGGACGAGCCCCTCGATGCCACCCAGTGCGGCGGCCAGGGCAACTGCCACGAGGAACATCGCTGCATGACCCACGACCTGTGGATGACCCTGAATACCAAGATGTACGACTATCTCTCCTCGGTGTCCCTGGGGGATCTGGTGGCAAACCAGAAACAGAAAGGCCCGGATGGCGTGATGGTGCTGAAGGACCAGCGCCCCGCCGGTCCCCAGCCCCGGCCCCGGCGGGACAGGACGGCAGTGGTCGCCTGAACATGTTCGCCCCGGTTTACGTCGATCACAACGCAACTACGCCTGTGGACCCGGCGGTGCTGGAAGCCATGCTGCCCTGGTTCAGGGAGCAGTACGGCAATGCCTCCAGCCGTCACGAGTACGGGCGAGCGGCGCGGCGGGCGATCGACGAGGCCAGGCAACGGGTGGCGGCGGCCGTCGGGGCCCATCCCACCGAAGTGATTTTCACCAGCGGCGGCAGCGAGGCCAACAACCTCTTCCTGAAGGGCGCCGCGGCCTGCCTGAAGCCGGGCCTGGTGGCGGCCAGCGCGGTGGAGCATCCCTGCGTGCTGCGGCCGGCCGAGCAGCTGGCGCGCCAAGGCTGGGAGCTGCGGCGGATCGCGGTCGATGAAGCCGGGCGGGTGGCGGCGGAGGATTACGCCCATATCCTCGCCCTCAAACCCCGGCTCCTGTCGGTCATGGCCGCCAACAACGAGACCGGCGTCCTCCAGGACGTGGCGGCCCTGGCGGCGGCAGCACAGACCACTGGGGCCTGGTTCCATACCGACGCGGTCCAGGCCCTGGGCAAGATGGCCATGGATTTCCGCCGCCTCAACGCCGCTGGCGTGCACGCCATGACGGTATCGGCCCACAAGGCCTACGGCCCGAAGGGCGCGGCGGCCCTGGTTGTGGACAAGCGGGTGGAACTGCAGCCTCTCATCGCCGGCGGCGGCCACGAGCGCGGCCTGCGCTCCGGCACCGAGAACGTGGCGGCCATCGTCGGCTTCGGCCTCGCCTGCGAACTGGCAGCGGCCCGGCTGGACAGCCTGCCGGGCCGTCTGGCAACCTTGCGCTCCCGCCTGGAGTCCGGGCTGGCCGCCCTGGGGGCGGAAATTTTCGGCCAGGGGGCGGAACGGCTGCCTAACACCAGCTACTTCGCCTTTCGGGGGATCGACGGCGAGACCCTGGTTGGTAAACTCGACCGCGCCGGTTTTGCGGCGGCGAGCGGGGCGGCCTGCTCCAGCGCCAACCCGGAGCCTTCCCATGTGCTGCGGGCCATGGGCGTGGCGCCGGAACTGGCCCGGGGTGCGGTGCGGGTGAGCCTGGGGGCCGACAACACCGAAACCCAGATTGACGACTTTATTTTTGCCCTGCGGACGACCCTTCAAGGTCTGCAGGGGCTGACGGCGGTGTCCGTCTGATATTGGAGAACGAGGGAAACAATGAAACTGCCCATCTACCTGGACTACTCGGCGACAACCCCGGTGGACCCCCGCGTGGCCGAAAGGATGATCCCCTATCTGGTGGAGAAATTCGGCAACCCGGCTTCCCGCTCCCACAGCTTCGGCTGGGATGCGGAAGCGGCCGTGGAAGAGGCGCGGGAGCAGGTGGCCGCCCTGGTGAAGGCCGATTCCAAGGAGATCATCTGGACCTCCGGGGCGACGGAGTCCAACAACCTCGCGATCAAGGGGGCGGCCCATTTCTACGGCGCCACCAAGGGCAAGCACATCATCACCGTCAAGACCGAGCACAAGGCGGTGCTGGACACGGTCCGGGAACTGGAGCGCCAGGGCTTCGAGGCCACTTACCTGGATGTCCAGGAAAACGGCCTGGTGGACCTGGGCGCCTTCAAGGCGGCCCTGCGGCCCGACACGGTGCTGGCCTCGGTCATGTTCGTGAACAATGAAATCGGCGTCGTCCAGCCCATCGAGCAACTGGGCGAGATCTGCCGCGACAAGGGCGTGATTTTCCACGTCGATGCCGCCCAGGCCACGGGCAAGGTGGAGATCGACCTGTCGAAGCTCAAGGTGGACCTGATGAGTTTCTCCGCCCACAAGACCTACGGCCCCAAGGGCATCGGCGCCCTCTATGTGCGCCGCAAGCCCCGCATCCGCCTGGAGCCCCAGATGCATGGCGGCGGCCACGAGCGGGGTTTCCGCTCCGGCACCCTGGCGACCCACCAGATCGTCGGCATGGGCGAGGCTTTCCGCATCGCCCGGGAGGAGATGGCCGATGAGAACCGGCGTATCGCCCGGCTGCGGGACCGGCTGCTGCAGGGCCTGAAGGATATCCCCGCCGTGTATGTGAACGGGGACATGGCGCAGCGGGTTCCCCACAACCTCAACATCAGTTTCGCCTATGTGGAAGGCGAATCCATGATCATGGCTGTCCGGGATCTGGCGGTATCCTCCGGCTCCGCCTGCACCTCGGCCAGCCTGGAGCCGTCCTACGTGCTGCGGGCCCTGGGGCGGGAGGACGAACTGGCCCACAGCTCCATCCGCTTCACCCTCGGCCGCTTTACCACCGAGGATGAGATCGACTATGCAATCAACTTGCTGCACGACAAGATCGGAAGGCTGCGCGAGCTTTCGCCCCTCTGGGAAATGGTGCAGGAAGGGATTGATTTGAACACCGTCCAGTGGGCGGCCCATTAAGAAGGAGAACGCTATGAGCTACAGCGTAAAAGTGATCGACCATTACGAGAATCCGCGCAACGTCGGCTCGTTCGGCAAGGAAGAGGACGGTGTCGGCACCGGCATGGTCGGGGCCCCGGCCTGCGGCGATGTGATGAAGCTGCAGATCAAGGTGAACAAGGCCGGCGTCATCGAGGACGCCAAGTTCAAGACCTACGGCTGCGGCTCGGCCATCGCCTCGTCTTCCCTGGTGACCGAATGGGTCAAGGGCAAGACGGTGGATGAGGCCCTGGCGATCAAGAATACCGACATCGCCGAGGAGCTGGCCTTGCCGCCGGTGAAGATCCACTGTTCCATCCTGGCCGAGGACGCCATCAAGGCGGCGGTGGCCGACTACAGGAAAAAGCACGGAGAGTGACATGGCGGTGACCTTGAGCGAAAAGGCGGCTAAGCACGTTTCCAACTATCTCGCCAAGCGGGGCAAGGGGGTCGGGCTGCGCCTGGGGGTTCGGACCAGCGGCTGTTCGGGCATGGCGTACAAGCTCGAGTTCGTGGATGAGGTGGTCCCCGAGGACATGGTGTTCGAGAGCTATGGGATCAAGGTGTTCGTGGATCCGAAGAGCTTGCCCTATCTGGACGGGACGCAACTCGACTACGCGCGGGAAGGGCTGAACGAGGGGTTCAAGTTCAACAATCCCAACGTCAAGGATCAATGCGGCTGCGGCGAATCCTTTAATGTGTGACTGGCTCGACAGGGCGTTGTTGCCCCGCACTTGCCGTACTGATCGTACTGTCTGCGTGCGGTGCGCCTAGCCCTGTCTTCGCTTTGAGGTGAGTGGTGGATTTTGCCGCCGATTTTTTTGCGCTATTTGAGCTGCCCCGGGCCTTTCGGCTTGATTTGTCCGAACTAGACGCCCGCTACCGGGAAATCCAGGCCCAGGTCCATCCGGACCGCTTCGCCCATGCCGGCGAAGCCGAGCGGCGGCTCTCCATGCAGTGGGCGACCCGGGCCAACGAGGCTTACCAGACCCTGAAGAAGCCCCTGGAGCGGGCCAAGTACCTGCTCCACCTGGCGGGCCGCGATCTCCAGGCCGAGAGCAATACCGCCATGCCGGTGGATTTCCTCATGGAGCAGATGGAGTGGCGGGAGGCGGTGGCGGAAGCCCGCAGCGGCGGCGACCACCATGAGCTGGAGCACCTGCACAATCGCCTGCGGGGGGATATCGCCGGCCGCTACGACGAATTATCCCAACTGCTGGATGAAGCGGGAGACATCGAGACCGCCGCCGACCGGGTGCGCCGCCTGATGTTCCTGGAAAAACTGTTGCACGAAATCGACGACGCCCTGGCGTCTCTGGACGAATAACATGGCCCTATTCCAAATTGCCGAGCCGGGAGAGTCGGCGGCACCCCATGAACATAAACTGGCGGTCGGCATCGACCTCGGCACCACCAATTCCCTGGTCGCCACGGTCAGGAGCGGCATCGCCGTCGTCCTCAACGACGAGCACGGCCGTCCCCTCCTGCCTTCCGTGGTGCGCTACCACCCGGAAGGCGGCCTCGAGGTGGGCTACGACGCCCAGATGCGGCAGGCGGCGGACCCCAAGAACACCATCAGTTCGGTGAAGCGCTTCATGGGGCGGGGGGCGAAGGACATCGCCCATCTGGAATCCATACCCTACGATTTCGTCGACGCTCCGGGCATGGTGAAGCTGAAAACCTGTGCGGGGGTGAAAAGTCCGGTGGAGGTTTCCGCCGAGATCCTCAAGTGCCTCAAGGCCCGCGCCGAGGCCGCCCTGGGCGGGGATCTGGTCGGTGCGGTCATCACCGTTCCCGCCTATTTCGACGATGCCCAGCGCCAGGCTACCAAGGATGCGGCCAAGCTGGCCGGCCTCAATGTGCTCCGGCTCCTCAACGAGCCGACGGCGGCGGCCATCGCCTATGGCCTCGACAACGCGGCGGAGGGCATCTACGCCGTCTACGACCTGGGGGGCGGCACCTTCGATATTTCCATCCTCAAGCTCACCAAGGGCGTCTTCGAGGTCCTGGCCACCGGTGGCGACTCCGCCCTGGGGGGCGACGACTTCGACCAGCGCATCTTCTGCTGGAGCATCGAGGAGGCCGGCCTGCAGCCCCTGTCACCCCACGATGCCCGGCTCCTCATGACCCGCGCCCGGGAAGCCAAGGAATTCCTCACCTACCATCCCGAGGCCCCGATCACCGCCCGCCTGTCCACTGGCGAAGTGGTGGATGCCCGCCTGGATGTGGATACCTTTGCCGACATTACCCGGAACCTCGTTTCCAAGACCCTGCAGGCGGTGAAGAAAGCCCTGCGGGACGCAGGCCTGCGGCCGGAGGAGGTCAAGGGCGTGGTCATGGTCGGCGGCGCCACCCGCATGCCCCAGGTGCAGAAGGCGGTAGGCGATTTCTTCCGCCAGGAGCCTCTCACCAACCTGGACCCGGACAAGGTGGTGGCTCTCGGCGCCGCCACCCAGGCCAACCTGCTGGTGGGCAACAAGACCGGCCAGGACGACTGGCTGCTGCTCGATGTCATCCCCCTTTCCCTGGGGCTGGAGACCATGGGCGGCCTGACCGAGAAGGTCATTCCCCGCAATTCCACCATTCCGGCGGCCCGGGCCCAGGAATTCACCACCTTCAAGGACGGCCAGACGGCCATGGCCATCCACGTCGTGCAGGGGGAGCGGGAGCTGGTCTCCGACTGCCGGTCCCTCGCCCGCTTCGAGCTGCGGGGCATTCCTCCCATGGTGGCCGGAGCGGCCCGCATCCGCGTCACCTTCCAGGTCGATGCCGACGGCCTCCTGTCGGTGACCGCCCGGGAACAGACCACCGGGGTCGAGGCCAGCGTCACAGTGAAGCCTTCCTATGGCCTCTCCGACGGCGAAATCGCCGGCATGCTGCAGGACTCCATGGCCCATGCCAAGGACGACGCCTTCCAGCGCGCCCTCAAGGAGGCCCAGGTGGAAGCCCAGCGCATGATCGAGGCCACCCAGGCGGCACTCAAGGAGGATTCCCACCTGCTGGCAGCCGACGAGATCGCCCGCATCGAGGCGGCTATCGCCAAGCTGGCGCTGACCATGGAAGGGGATAATCGCCGCATCATCAACCTAGCCATGGACGACCTCGGCTTTGAGACCCAGGAATTCGCCCACCGGCGCATGGACCAGAGCATCAAGCGTGCCCTGGCCGGGCGCAAGGTAGCGGAAATCAAGATGGAGGACGAGTGATGACCCAGGTCGTCGTCCTCCCCCATGGGGAACTCTGCCCCGAGGGCGCCGTGATCGAGGTGGAGCCCGGCACCTCCATCTGCCAGGCCCTCCTGGAAAACGACATCCTCATCGAACATGCCTGCGAAATGTCCTGTGCCTGCACCACCTGCCATGTCATCGTGCGGGAAGGCTACGAATCCCTGGAGCCCGCCGAGGAAGAGGAAGAGGATCTGCTGGACAAGGCCTGGGGTCTGGAACCCCATTCCCGCCTGTCCTGCCAGGCGGAAGTCGCCGACACCCCGCTGGTGGTGGAGATTCCCCGCTACAGCATCAACATGGCCAAGGAAGGGCACGGCAAGAAATGAAATGGACTGACATCAATGACATCGCCATTGAGCTGACCGAGGCCTACCCTGACAAGAATCCCCTCCAGGTCAATTTCGTCGATCTGCGGAACTGGGTCATGGCCCTGCCGGGCTTCGACGACGATCCCAAGCACTGCGGCGAAAAGGTCCTCGAAGCCATCCAGCAGGCCTGGATCGACGAAGCGAGCTGAGCTTTCCGTTCAGCGGGGGTCGCCCAGCCAGGCCCTGAGCAGGGTGATGACCTGGCTCTCGTCGAAGGGCTTGGTGAGGACATCGTTCATGCCGGCCTCGGCACAGCGGCGCTGTTCCTCCGGCATGTTGTAGGAAGTCATGGCGACAATGGCGGTGGGCGGGAGATTTCTTTCCCGCTCGATCTCCCGCAGGCGCCGGGCTGCTGTCCAGCCATCGACCACCGGCAGCTGGCAATCCATGAGGATGAGGTCGAAGTCGTGCTGCCCCGCCATGGCCAGGGCCTCTTCGCCGTCCCTCGCCAGTTGCACCTGGCAGCCCATGAGTTCCAGCAGTCCGCGGCCGACTTCCAGGTTGATTTCGTCATCGTCCACCAGGAGGAGCCGTCCCGGAAATTGCGGCAGGGAATGGGACACGGCAGTTACCTCGCCGACGTCGCCGGTCTCCGGATCGGCCGGGGCCAGGGGCAGCTCGAACCAGAAGGTGGAGCCGTGGCCGAGGGTGCTCGAAAAGCGCAGGTCGCCGCCCATGAGGGCCACCAGCTCGCGACTGATCGCGAGGCCCAGGCCGGCCCCCTGGGGACGGGCCGGGAGCACTTCCCCCTGGGTGAAAGCATCGAAAAGCCTGGCCTGGTCGGCGGGGGCGATGCCCGGCCCGGTATCGCTGACCTTGAAGCGCACCATCGGCTTGCCGGCCAGTTGGCGCCTGGAGGCGATGATGCCGAGGCGAACCTCGCCGCTGTTGGTGAATTTGATGGCGTTCCCCACCAGGTTGAACAGCACCTGCTTCAGGCGGTGGGGATCGCCGATCACCAGCTCCGGCAAAGGATCGGCCAGCTGGCAGGTCAGTTCGAGATGCTTGGCCTGGGCCGTGGGCAGGAGGGTTGAGATGACCCCCTCCACGGCATCGGGCAGGCTGAAGGTCTGCGTGGCGATTTCCATTTGCCCGACCTCGGCCCGGGAGTAATCCAGCACCCCGTCCAGGAGGTCGAGGAGCAACTGGCCGGAGCGTTGGGCCTTTTCCGCCAGCAGCCGCTGCTCCTCGGGCAGGGGGGCGGCCAGGAGAAGGCGGGTCATGCCCAGGATCCCGGTCAGGGGCGTGCGGATCTCATGGCTCATGGTGGCCAGGAAGCGGCTCTTGACCCGCAGGGCTTCCTCGGCGGCTTCCTTGGCGGCGGCGAGTTCGGCTGTGCGCTCGGTGACTTCGGTTTCCAGGTTGTCCCGCTGGCGGGCGAGTTCCTGGTCCCGGGACTCGATTTCCCGCAGCATGGCGTTGAAGCTTTCCACCAGGCGGCCGATCTCATCCTGGGCATCGGTTTCCACCCGCAGGGAAAAGCGCTTCTGGGCCGCAATCTCATGGGTAGCCCGCTCGAGGCGCTCGATGGGCTTGGTCACCGAGCGCTGCAGGCGGCGGGCGGGGAAGACGGCGACCGCCAGGGTGACGACGGTGATGATCAGCCACAGCATGGCGCCGTTGGCTGCGGTCAGCCAGAACTGGTCCCGGTTGGCGACGACCTCGATTTCCCCCAGGGGGCTGCTGCCCCCCAGGCGGATCGGCCGCTGCAGCCGGATGCGGTTGAAGGAATCCGGCAGCCAGTCGATCGGGTTGTCCTTGGCTTCCGAACCGGTCCGGGCATATTCGGCCAGGAGGTTGCCCTTGCTGTCCACCACGCGCACCGCCAGGACCGCCGGGTCGGTGGACAGGCTGCGGATGGTTTCCTCGGCGGCCTTCGGGTCGTTGAATACCAGAGGGGCTTCCAGGTTGCGGCCCACCACGTCAGCCAGGAGGTTGAGGTGCTGGCGGGTCAGCTGGTCCACTTCCCGCAGCCCGTGCAGCAAAGTGAAAATGGCGTAGATCAGGATGGCGATGCCGGCCATCGCCATCAGCACGATGCGCAGGCGGGTGCCCAGGGAGGTGTGCCAGGCTCTACTTGCGGACATTCCGGGCCAGTCGCAGAAGTTGGGAGCCGATCCGCAGATTGGAGCGCCGCATGGCCACCAGGTTGACATCGAAGGTGATGCGCTTGCCGATGCGGTTCAGGCTGATGATGCCGCCGTTGGGGATGAAATCCTCCCCTTCGGAAACGGTGAGAACGGCTTGGCCGGCGGCGTCCCGCAGCCAGTCGAGGGCAGGGCGGGTACTGGATTCGCCGATGAACAGGACGCGGCAATCGGTGGCCGGGGCGGAATAGGCGCGGTTCTCCACGATCACCCGCCGGCCATGGACGGACTTGCCGTTTAGGCCCAGGAGCGCCTCGGCGGTGGTGCCCTGGCCGGCAACGCAGATCAGCATGTCCGACCCGGGCGCCGGGTTGTCCGGCCATTCCACATAGTGCACGAAATTGACGATGATGGCCGCCCGCACTTCGCTTTCCGGCAGGGCGCCCCAGGCCTGCAGCACGATTGCCAGCAGCGCCCAGGGCAGCAGGAGGCGGTGGGGCCGGGAAGGCATCAGAAGCTCACTGCCACCGCACCGACCACTTCGCGCCGCAGCAGCGTTTCCTGGAAGAAGGGCTGGTCGGCGATCTCCCGATGCCGTGGGCCGCCGAGGTTGCGCCCGATCAGGCTGAATTCGAGGCGCTTGTCGTAGCGCCAACTCCAGCGGAAGTCGGCGGTGCCGTAGCCGGAAACGCCGCGGTGCGCCAAGGGGCCGACGCCCCGCAGGGTGAGGTCGAAGCGCTGCCCGGGGGCGAAGTCCCAGAGGGAGCGCAGGAAGGCCTGGCGGTTGGGGAAGCTGTCGTGGAAGGAGATGATGGCGTTCGGAAAGGCGGGCGTTTCCGAGAAAGACAGGCTTTCCCTGTACAGGGTCAGGCCACCGCGCAATTGCCAGTTGTCGGCCGCCTGCCAGTCCAGGGCCCATTCCAGGCCCTCGGTGGTGCCCTTGGCGTGGTTGAAGTAGGTCAGGTGGATATCAGTGGGCGAGAACTGCGAAAACTCGATGGTTTCCAGATCCCGGTAGCGGTTGCGGTAGATGGCCAGGTCGCTGGAAAGGTGGTGCGACAGGCGCGTCCGCCAGCCGGCCTCCAGGCTGACCACCTTCTCCGGCCTGAAGTCCGGGTTGCCGGCGGCAAGCAGCGGGTTGGCACCGGCAGGCGGCGTACAGGCCAGATTGGTGCCCAGAGGGCCGCAATAACGGATGTCGGTGTCTATCTTGTTGGGCGCCCGCACTGCCTTACCCGAGGCGGCCCAGAAGGTGTGCCGGGAGGTCGGCGTCCAGGCGGCCCGCACATTGGGCTGCCACTGCACGCCATGGTCGGGCAGCCGCTCGCCCCGCAGCCCGGCGATGACGACCAGTTCCCGGGGCAGGAGGCTCCATTCGTCCTGGAGGAACAGGTTGCTGACGGCCGTGGTCCGGCTGGGCGGCACGAAGGCCAGCTTGGCTGACCCGGTACTGTCGAACTGGTATTGCCGCCAGCCGGTGCCCCAGGTCAGGCGATGGGACGGCGAGACCTGGACGTCATGCTGGAGATCGAGGTCGAAGACATGCTCGTCGAGGACGCTGCCGACCGCCAGGTCCTTGCGCCAGGCGTGGTCGTAATACGCCTGGAACTGCAGGGTGGAGCCGCTCGACAGGCGCTCAGTCAGGCGGCCGAGGAGATGCTCGCCGCGAATGTCGTCGGTGGTGGGCTGGGGATAGGGGGCGCCGCCGCTGCGGCCCTGGTAGGCGTCACCGGTCAGCATCCAGGCGGTGGCGCCGGAATGGTTGCTGTCGGCCCGGAAGCCGACCCGCTCGGCCCGGGTCGTGTCCCCCGGCGAGGTGGCCGTCGCAGCCTTCTGCTCGTCCCGGTCGCGGCTGCGGGCGTAGAGGCGCCAGGCAGCGGAATCCGTTTCGGCCCCGTAGCGCAGGTCAGCGAGATGGCGCTCGACATTGCCGGCGGCCACGGCCGCCCGCCCGCCGACGGTTTCCTGGGCGGAGCGGGTGACGATGTTGATGACGCCGTTGACCGCGTTCGAGCCCCACAGCACCCCGGCCGGCCCGCGGATGACCTCGATGCGGGCGATGTTGTCGAAGGGAATGTCGTAGGCATCCCAGAAGACGCCGGCGAAGGTGCTGTTGTAGATGCTGCGGCCGTCGATCAGCACCAGGAGCTTGCTGCCGAAAAAGCCGTTGAAGCCCCGGGCGCCGATGGCCCACTTGTTGCCGTCGATCTGGGCCACGGCGAGGCCGGGAACCACCCGCAGCAGGTCGGGGAGGGTGGTGGCGCCCAGGCGCTCGATGTCCTCGCGACGCAGCACGGTGACCGCGGCCGGGGCGTCGGCCAGGCCGGAGGCGTGCTTCAGGACGGAACTGACTTCGGTGTCGAGGAGGTCTTCAAGGGACTGGCTGGCAAGGCTGTCGGGCGGGGAGCCCGTTTCGGCGAAAACAGTCAGAGAGTACAGCAGCCCAGCCACTAACCCAAACGCGAATTTCATCCAGCCTCCCATCCGTCATTATAACAGGGGGGCTGGAGGAGGGCTATCCGAACAGGTTCAGGAGGGCATCGAGGCCGCCGAAGTTGATGGCCACCGCCGCCTTGGCGCGGGTGGCGGGCTTGGCGTGGAAGGCCACCGACAGGCCGGCCTCGGCCATCATCAGGAGATCGTTGGCGCCGTCGCCGACGGCGATGACCTGCTCCCGGGAGAGGTTCAGCTCGTCCCGCAGCCGCCCCAGGTGATGGGCCTTGGCGGTGGCATCCACGATGTCGCCCACCACCCGGCCCGTGAGCTTGCCGCCGGCGATCTCAAGCTCGTTGGAGGTGGCGAAGTCGAACCCCAGTTCGATGCGCAGGCGCTCGGTGAAATAGGTGAAGCCCCCCGACAGGATGGCGGTGCGCAGGCCGGCTCCCTGGGCCGCGGCCAGCAGCTCCCGGGCGCCGGGGGACAGCAGCAGGCGCTCGCCATAGACCCGGGCCAGGACCCGGGCGTCGAGGCCGGCCAGCAGCGCCAGGCGCCGGCGCAGGCTTTCCCGGTAGTCGATTTCGCCCCGCATGGCGGATTCGGTCACCGCCGCCACCTCCGGCTTCTTGCCGGCGAAGTCCGCCAGCTCGTCGATGCACTCGATGGTGATGAGGGTCGAGTCCATGTCGAAGGCGATGAGGCCGAAGTCGGAGAGCTGGCGGCCGGCGGGCACGAAGGCCCAGTCGAGCTTCTCGGCCTCGATGAGGGGGGCGAGCTCGTCGAAGGCCGGAGTGCGCCGGGCCTCCCGCAGGCGCACCACCTGGGGCGGCTCGGGCTCGACGGCCCGGGCGCCGGTGGCGGCGACGATACGTTCGAGGAGGAAGGTGGGGAGGGCAGCGCCCTGGAGGACGAGGTTCATGGCGGAATGATCAGGCATTTTGATGCGTTTGCGACAGATGTTTTTCGATGACGGAGGGCAGCCGCTTCGGGGCGCGGATGCGGAGCTGCTTATTGACGTTGAAACGGCCGAACACCACTTCGATGTTGCCGACCGAGACGTCGAATTTATCGGCCAGGAACCGGACCATGTGATCGGTGGCCCGGCCAGCCACCGGGGCGGCGACGACGCTGACCCGGAGCTGGAGCCCCTTGGGCTTGCCGATGGCGTCCCGGTTGGCGCTGGGGGTGCCGAGGATGTTGAGCACCAGGGTTTCGCCGTCCCAGGCGCAGAAGGAATCCATGGCCATGCCTTTGGCTGCCGGTTTGCGGCTGGGGAGCGGTGGGCGTTTGGGTTGGGTCATTGCTTCTCTGGGGCGCTGGACAGTTGACTGATGGTGTTGTACATTAAATTGTACATATTGAGGGATTTGCCATGGATGCTATTACCTACACAGCTGCTCGCGCCAATCTGGCCAGAACCATGGACCGGGTTTGCGATGATCATGAAGCCTTGATCATTACCCGTAACGGCGAGCAGTCCGTTGTGATGCTCTCCCTTGAGGATTACAAGGCCCTGGAGGAAACCGCCTACCTCCTGCGGACGCCCGCCAACGCCAAACGCCTTCTGTCGGCTATCGCCCAACTGAATGCCGGAAAGGGCGTCGAGCGAGACCTGGCTAAATGAGGCTGGTTTTTGCTGAAGAGGCATGGGAAGACTATCTCTATTGGCAAAAGCAGGATAGGCGCATGGTCGAACGGATCAACAAGCTGATCCGCGAGACCCAGCGTGATCCCTTCGCAGGCGTCGGCAAGCCCGAGCCGCTGAAGCACGCCCTGACCGGGTTCTGGTCCCGTCGGCTAACGGATGAGCATCGCATGGTGTATCGGGTTCAGGATGATGCCTTGCAGATCGTTCAGTTGCGGTTCCATTATTAAGACGGGCAACGAGCAAAGTAACCGGCTGCCGTGCGAGGCGGCCAGCCCAAGCGACGACGGTTGCCGGCAGTCCGGTTGACTGGATGGTTAGCTTTAGTCACGGTCTTCATTTAGTTCGCACCGGACATCCTGAGGAGGAATGGACTCAAATTTTGGGAGTGTCGGGTGAAGCCTCCATGCCACTCTAATATCGCGTGCATACCCGCCGACTTGCTTCTGTCGCCAAGACCATTTTCCGATAGCAATAATTGAAGTGTCGGGATTACCTTTGAAGAAGCATTCAATATCCATGCCCTGATGGAGCGTTTCTCCTTGGCGTACAGCCGGAAGCACTAACGCATCTTCGACTTTCCAAATAGGGCGATTTGTCGGCCTGGAATCTTTCGGAGTTTCTACGATGCGCCCGACTTGTCGTTCGAGCCAGATCATCGATTTTCCGTTGAGCTCGACGAATGCATACCAGAGGCCTTCTGAAGAGTCTTCTCTGACAAGCCCGCCACCCTTTTCAACAAAGCCTGCTGGTGATGGTGGATAGACCAACCCCACGTAGTCTCGTATTTCCGCTGCATGGAGCATTGCGGAGATAGAGAACATTGCGATGAGGACTGAAATGCGGCGCATCTGAGAAAGCTAACGTGAAATAGATAGCAACAATGCTGCATCTCGATGAAAGTAACCGGATGCCGTGCCAGGCGGCCAGCCAAAGCAACCACGGTCGGCTGCGGTCCAGTTGGCTGGATTGTTGAGCATCATCGGTTCCGCCATATGCGAACTCGGCATTTTCGAACCGAAACGCCTCGGCCTCGCGAAGTCGGCGTCAGGTTTTGCACTAATACGGACTTCAACCAATTTCCGATGGGCGATTTTCGTAGATTGAGTATCCATGCGGGTTCCTGAGTTAGTGCATGCTCGGAAACTTGGTGGAATCCGCATGATGCATGGGGCTGGCAGGATAGCAGGCTTGCGGAAGCCGGCCTGCGATCGCTCCGGGGTCATCGCAGTTCGCCCGGGCGGCGCCTTGGGGTGCCGATGGAGACCGGATAACGCTTTGTCTGGCCGGCCCGCAGCTGACCGCTTTGGAGGAGGTCGATCCTCCGCCCCCCGGCTGTCGCGGATGCCTGGCGGACAACGATGCTGGGACGGCCGGAGAGGCAGCGGGGCGTTTCCAAGAGAACTTCTGAAGCCCGATCTGCCGTGGTGGTTCCGAGCCTTGCGACCCTGAGCATTTGGGAAAGCGCTTCATCGCTCTCGGAGCGCAGCTCGACTTGAACCTCTATGTCCGTGATTTTCGCGGCGGCGTTTTCCCACTCCAGCCAGAAGCGCTCCGCACAACCGCCACCACCGGCGTAGAAGTGTTGCACGTGGCTGAAGAGCAGGCTGGGCTGGGCCTGGGCGGCGAGGGAAACCAGTCCCATCGCCAGGGCGGCGATGAGGCGGAGGAAAGCTCGGGCCAGGTCTCGCATCAGGGCATCCCCGGGATGGATTTGCCGGATTGCAGGACCTGCCCCCGGGTTCAGCCGTTCATCCGCTTCGGCAGCACCTCCCGCAGATGCGCGGCGGCGTCGCGGATCATCTTCTCGGTGGTCGCCCAATCGACGCAGGCGTCGGTTACCGAGCAGCCGTACTTGAGCTGGGAGAGGTCGGCGGGGATGGACTGGTTGCCGGCCTCCAGGTTGGATTCGATCATTACCCCCACCAGGGACTTGTTGCCGAGGCGGATCTGGTTGACCACGTCGGCCATGACCAGGGGCTGCATCTCCGGCTTCTTGTAGCTGTTGGCATGGGAGCAATCCACCACCAGGTTGGCCGGCAGCTTGGCCTTGATCATCGCCTGCTCGGCCAGGGAGACCGAGACAGTATCGTAGTTGGGACGGCCGTCGCCGCCGCGCAGGACGACGTGGCCGTAAGGATTGCCCTTGGTGCGGACGATGGCGACGCGCCCCTCGTTGGTCAGTCCGAGGAAGGCATGGGGCTTGGAGGCGGACAGGATGGCATTGATGGCCACGGTGAGGTCGCCGTTGGTGCCATTCTTGAAGCCGACCGGGGTGGAGAGTCCGGAGGACATCTCCCGGTGGGTCTGGGATTCGGTGGTGCGGGCGCCGATGGCGGTCCAGGAAATGAGGTCGCCGTAATACTGCGGGGCGTTGGGGTCCAGGGCCTCGGTGCCGGTGGGCAGGCCGATTTCGCACACGTCGTGGAGGAAGCGGCGGGCCTTCTCCATGCCGGCGTCGATGCGGAAGGAATCATCCATGAAGGGATCGTTGATATAGCCCTTCCAGCCCACGGTGGTGCGGGGCTTTTCGAAATAGACCCGCATCACCAGGACCAGGGTGTCGCTCACTTCGTCGGCCAGGGCCTTCAGGCGGTGGGCGTAGTCGAGGCCGGCCACCGGGTCGTGGATGGAGCAGGGGCCGACCACCGCGAAGAGGCGGTGGTCCTTGCGGTCCAGGATGTTGCGGATGGCGTCCCGGCCCTGCACCACGGTGCGGGCGGCGTTGTCGGAGATGGGCACGCGGGCGTGGAGCTCCTCCGGCGTCGGCATGGCGTCGAAGGCGGAGACGTTGACGTTTTCGATGTCGAGAATGGGCATTTTCAGTTCGTGAGCTGGCGAATCATGTCTTTCACCGCGGCGACCTTGTCGTTCAGGGTCGGGCAATGACGCAAAAATGAGATTTTATCCTGTCCCGCCAGCTTGTAGTTCCGGTTTTTCTGGATGAGATTGATGATCCGGATCGGCTCGATGGGCGGATTGGGGCCGAATTGCATGGAAATCTGGTCCGCCGTGGCGTCCAGCTTGTGGACGCCGATGGGCTTGGCCATGAGCCGCAGCCGGTGAGTAGCGATGAGGGACTGGCCCTGGGGCGGCAAGTCGCCGAAGCGGTCGATGAGTTCTTCCTGGAGGGCGTCGATGTCCTCGCCGGTCTCGCAGTTGGCCAGGCGCTTGTAGAGGGTGAGGCGCTCATGGACGTCGGGGCAGTAGGCATCCGGCAGCAGGGCGGGGACGTGGAGATTGATCTCGGTGGCGATTCCCAGGGGCTGGGTGAGATCGACCTCCTTGCCCTGCTTGAGCCCGGCGACGGCCCGGTTGAGCATTTCGGTATAGAGGTTGAAACCCACTTCCTGCATTTCCCCCGACTGGTTCTCCCCCAGCACCTCGCCGGCGCCGCGGATTTCCAGATCGTGCATGGCGAGGTAGAAGCCGGCCCCCAGCTCCTCCATCATCTGGATGGCCTCCAGGCGCATCTTGGCCTGCTTGGTCATGGCCTTCTCGTCCAGGACCAGGAGGTAGGCGTAGGCCTGGTGGTGGGAGCGCCCGACCCGGCCCCGCAGCTGGTGCAGCTGGGCAAGGCCGAATTTCTCCGAGCGGTTGATGAGGATGGTGTTGGCGTGGGGGTTGTCGATGCCGGTCTCGATGATGGTGGTGCACAGCAGCAGGTTGGCCCGCTGCTGGGTGAAGTCCCGCATCACCCGCTCCAGCTCCCGCTCCCCCATCTGCCCGTGGCCGACGACGATGCGGGCCTCCGGCACCAGCTTCTCTAGCTTCTCCCGCATGTTCTGGATGGTTTCCACCTCGTTGTGCAGGAAATACACCTGGCCGCCCCGCTTGAGCTCCCGCAGCACCGCCTCGCGGATGATGCCGTCGGAGAAGCGGCTGACGAAGGTCTTGATGGCCAGGCGCTTCTGGGGCGCGGTGGCGATGACCGAGAAGTCCCGCAGGCCTTCCATGCTCATGGCCAGGGTCCGGGGAATCGGCGTGGCGGTGAGGGTGAGCACATCCACCTCGGCCCGCAGGGCTTTCAGGGCCTCCTTCTGGCGCACCCCGAAGCGGTGTTCCTCGTCGATGATGACCAGCCCCAGGTTGGCGAACTCCATCTCCTTGCTGATCAGCTTGTGGGTGCCGATGACGATGTCCAGCTTGCCCTCGGCCAGTTCCTTGAGGGCCTGGGCCGTCTCCTTGGCGCTCTTGAAGCGGGAGAGCTCGGCGATGCGCACCGGCCAGTCGGCGAAGCGGTCGCAGAAGGTCTGGTAATGCTGCTCGCACAGCAGGGTAGTGGGGCAGAGGACGGCCACCTGCTTGCCGCCGGCGACGGCGCAGAAGGCTGCCCGCAGGGCCACCTCGGTCTTGCCGAAGCCGACGTCGCCGCACACCAGGCGGTCCATGGGTTTGCCGGAGCGCATGTCCTCGATGACGGCGGCGATGGCCTGGGCCTGGTCCGGAGTCTCCTCGAAGCCGAAGCCTTCGGCGAAGGCATCGTAATCTCCCTCCTTGAAGGCGAAGGCGTGGCCTTGCCGGGCCGCCCGGGCGGCGTAGAGGGCCAGCAGTTCGGCGGCCGTGTCCCGGGCCTGCTCGGCGGCCTTGCGCTTGGCCTTTTCCCATTGGCCGGAGCCCAGGCTATGGAGGGGGGCGGTTTCCGGGTCGGCCCCGGAGTAGCGGGAAATGACGTGGAGCTGGGCGACCGGGACGAAGAGCTTGGCCTCGTTGGCGTAGTGGAGTTCCAGGAACTCGGCAGGGCCCTCGCCGAGGTCCATGCTGACCAGCCCCTTGTAGCGGCCGATGCCATGGTTCTCATGGACCACGGGGTCGTCCACCTTGAGTTCGGTGAGGTCCTTCAGCCAGTTGTCGAAGCTGGCCTTGCGGTGTGCTTCCCGCCGCGGGCGGCGGGGGGTGCCGGCGTAGAGTTCGGTTTCGGTGACGAAGGCCAGGCCGTCCAGCCGGAAACCGGCCTGCAGCGGCCCGACGCCGATGGCCAGGGGGGTGTCGCCGGCCAGGAAGGCGGCAAGGTCGGCGGAGGCCGCCGCCGTGACGCCGTGTTCCGCCAGCATGGCGGCCAGGGTCTCCCGGCGGCCGGCCGATTCGGCCAGGATCAGCACCCGCCCGGAAAAGCCGCCGACGAAGGCCTTCAGGGCCGCCAGCGGGTCATCGGCCCGGCGTTCCACCGCCACGGGGGGCAGCGGGGCGGCGGGGCCTTCGCCCTTGGCGCCCATCTGGACGCGGGGGTAGGGCTTGGCGGCGACGAAGAAATGCTCGTCGGTGAGGAAGAGTTCCTCCGGCGGGAGCAGGGGCCGGGCCCGGTCCCCCTGCAGGAGGTCGTGGCGGGAGCGGGTGTCGCGCCAGAAGGCGGCGACGGCCTCGGCCGTGTCGCCGTGGGTCACCAGGACGGTGTCCTTCGGCAGGTAATCGAAGAGGGTGGCGGTTTCCTCGAAGAAGAGGGGCAGGTAGTACTCGATGCCGGCGGCGGCAACGCCGTTGGAGACATCCTTGTAGATGCCCGATTTCGCCGGGTCCCCTTCGAACACCTCGCGGAAGCGCTGGCGGAAATGGGTGCGCCCCTTGTCGTCCATGGGGAATTCCCGGGCCGGCAGGAGCCGCACTTCCGGCACCGGATAGAGGCTGCGCTGGTTGTCGATGTCGAAGGTCTTGATGCTCTCGATCTCGTCGTCGAAGAGATCCAGCCGGTAGGGCAGCGCCGAGCCCATGGGGAAGAGATCGATGAGACCGCCCCGGATGGAATATTCCCCCGGCGACACCACCTGGGTGACATGGCTGTAGCCGGCCAGGGTCACCTGGCTGCGGAATTTCTCGGCATCGAGGCGCTCGCCCTTCTTGAAGGCGAAGGTGTAGGCCGCCAGGAAGGCCGGCGGGGCGAGGCGGTAGACCGCCGTGGCCGCCGGGACCAGGAGGATGTCCACCTCCCCCTGCATGCTGGCCCAGAGAGTCGCCAGGCGCTCGGAGACCAGGTCGTGGTGGGGCGAGAAGTGATCGTAGGGCAGGGTTTCCCAGTCCGGCAGGAGGCGCACCCGCAGGCCGGGGGAAAACCAGGGGATTTCCTCCATGAGGCGCTGGGCGTCGGCCGCCGTGGCGGTGATGACGGCCAGGGGGCGCTTCTGCCCGGCCAGTTGGGCCAGGGCGAGGGCGTCGGCGGAACCGGCCAGGGATGGAAGGTCTAGGCGGTGCTCCGGTCTCGGGAGAGCCGGCAGGGAAAGCAGGGGAAGCGGAACAGACAAGGTGAACGGCGCCATTGGGGCAAGCCGTTCATTATATCGCCTGCAGGTGCTGGCCGAACCATCGGGCGATGTGGGCACCGGGGTTTTCCCCGGGGGCGAGGATGGCCATTTCATGGGGAACGGAGAAGTAGGCGGCGGCCCGCCGGTAAGCGTTGGCGGACGCCTTGTCGCCGGCATCCACCAGCATGAGGAGCGGCGCGGCGAGGAGCTGGAGGTGCTGCCGACCCGCGTGGTCGATCAATCCGCCATGGCACACCAGGGCCCGCACCTGGGCGTCCCGCCGGGTGGCAGTGCGGATGGCGGCCGGGGCGGCATGGTCGGCGGCGAACAAGCCCACCGGCAGGTTTTCCGTGTCGCCGTCGCCCCGGGTCCGGTCCAGGGCATCGACCAGGCGCTGGGTGAGGAGAGGGGCATTGTAGGCGGCGTCGGGAAAAACGCTTTCCTGGACGGTCAGCAGGTTGAGGGAGAGGACGGCATAGCCGAAGGCGGAGAGGTCGGCGGCAACGGCTTCGTCCAGCGGCTCGCCCTGGGCCAGGGCGAGGACGATGAGGGCCCGGGCTCCCGGCGAAACGGCCAGCCGCCCGGGGAGCGGCCCGTGGGCTGTGGCCAGGGAAAAGCTGCGGTTCATCGGCCGATCCGGACCGGGATGCGGCGCGAGTTGAAGGCCTTACCGCCGCGGCCCAGGGCCGGCCCGAAGCGGCCGGCGATGGCGGTTTGGCAATGGGGGCAGCGGCCGTCGGCGGTGAGGTCGTAGCGCAGGATGTCGTACCAGTCGCGGACGATGAGGGCGGCGTGGCAGCTCGGGCAGTAGGTGGTGCCGCCCTCGCTGTCGTGGACATTGCCGGTGAAGACGTGGTGGAGGCCGGCCTCCAGGGCGATGCGGCGGGCGAGGATGAGGCTCGCCGGCGGGGTCGGCGGGATGTCGTCCATCTTCCAGTCCGGATGGAAGGCGGTGAAGTGCAGCGGCACGTCGGGGCCCAGTTCCTTCATCATCCAGGCGGACAGTTCGCCGATTTCCTTGGGCGAGTCGTTGCGGCCCGGGATGAGGAGGGTGGTGACCTCCAGCCAGCAATCGGTCTCGTGATGGATATAGGCCAGGGTGTCGAGGATGGGTGCCAGGCGGCCGACGCAGAGCTTCCAGTAGAAATCGTCGGTGAAGCCCTTGAGGTCCACGTTGGCCGCATCCATGGCGGCGAAGAATTCCCGCCGCGGCTCGGGGTGGATGTAGCCGGCGGTGACGGCGACGTTCTTGATGCCCCGTTCCCGGCAGGCCCGGGCCGTGTCCAGGGCGTACTCGGCGAAGATCACCGGGTCGTTGTAGGTGTAGGCGACGGAATCGGCGCCGCAGCCCACGGCGGCGTCGGCGATGGCTTCCGGCGAGGCCGCGTCCATGAGACGGTCCATGTCCTTGGATTTGGAAATGTCCCAGTTCTGGCAGAACTTGCAGGCCAGGTTGCAGCCGGCGGTGCCGAAGGAAAGGATGCTGGTGCCGGGGTAGAAGTGGTTGAGGGGCTTTTTCTCCACCGGGTCGATGCAGAAACCGGAGGAGCGGCCGTAGGTGGTCAGCACCATCTTGCCCCCTTCCATCTTGCGCACGAAGCAGGCGCCGCGCTGGCCCTCGTGGAGCTTGCAGTCCCGGGGACAAAGGTCGCACTGGATACGGCCGCCCTCGAGGGCGTGCCACCAGCGGCCGGGATGGGACGTTTCAGGGACGTTCATGGCGACGGTTCCTTCCATTTGCGCACTTCGTAGCGCTCCAGTTGCACCTCCGGCCCCCAGTAGTCGGCCGGCAGGCCGGCTTTCCTTTTGAGGTGGGCCAGGAATTCCGTTGGCGTCGGCAGTTGTTCCCAGACCTGGGGCAGGAAGGTGGAGCGCCGGGGGCCGGCCCGGAAAACCACCCCGTCGATACCGGGGCGCAACTGCGCCAGGGCATCGGCTTCGTCCTCGAAGCGCATGGGCTGGGGTGGGGTCAGCAAGGAGACTTCCAACTTCGTTCTTGCCCATTCCTCCCGGGTCAGGGGCATGAATCGCGGGTCGCCAAAGGCCGCGTTGCAGGCATTTTCGCGAACGTCGTCCGCCAGGGGCTGACAGGGCAGGAGGGTCCCGATACAGCCCCGCAATTTGCCGTCCTGCATCAGAGTGACGAAAGTGGCCCCGGGTTCCTGGAGATTGGGCAAGGCGGCCTGGTCGGGGCCGGCGGCCGGCGGAATGCCGAAATGGGCGCCGATGGCGTTGCGGGCGATCTGGAGCAGGGCGGCGCCGAGGTCAGACATTTTCTTTCCCTTCCTGCCCGTAGAAGGCGAAGGCGGCGTAGCCCACCACCCGCTCCTTGTCACCGGCGGTGTCGCCGGAATTGCACAGATGGATCATTTCCGGCTGGAGGCCGTGCCGCCGGGCCGCCAGCAGGAGGCCGTTGATGGGATAGGCGCCGCAGGCCTGGTGCGGATCGATGGCGGGATCGAGCTGGAGGATGCGCTCGCAGGTGGCCCGGTCGGTCTGGCGGGCGCTGGCGTAGGCCAGGTAATGGGAGAGATCGGAGCTGACCACGAAGAGGGTTTCCGGTCCGCCCCAGAGGCGGTCGATGACCTCAGCCACCTCTTCCGGCGTGGCGTGGCCCACGGCCAGGGGAAGCAGGGAAAAATCGCCGAGGACGGTCTGCAGGAAGGGCAGGTGCACCTCCAGGGAATGCTCCCAGGCGTGGACCGGGTCGCTGACCACGACCTGGGGCAGGTCGGCCAGGGCCTCGAGGGCCGCGCGGTCGAGACGGACCTGGCCCAGGGGGGTGGCAAAGAATTCGGCACTGGAGGCGGCCAAGCCCCGTACCGGCACCCGGTGGGTGGGGCCGAGGAGGACGACCCGGCGGATGGCGTCGCGCCAGGGCGCCAGGCGGGCATAGGCGTCGGCGGCGGTGGAGCCGGAGTAGATGTAGCCGGCATGGGGGGCGATGAGGGCCTTGGGCGGCCTCTGTTCTGTCCCCCGCGGGGCGTCGGCCAGCAGGCTGCGGACATCGGCGGCGAGGGTGATCGCGTCGCCGGGATAGAAGGCGCCCGCCACGGCGGGGGCGCGAACGGCAGGATTCGTCATGATGAACTCCTAGACGACGAACAGACCGATGCTCTGGGAAGCGGTGAGCGCCGGCATCGGGCCGGCAGGGGATTCGAGCAGCGGCATGTCTTGATTCCCGGAAATTTGTGTAGCTTCTAAATTAAAATTACGGCATGGCACGCTATTTCGCAATTGTTCCCGCCGCCGGCAGCGGTTCCCGCTTTGGCGCGGAAAGGCCGAAGCAATACCTGACCCTCCTTGGCCGCCCCCTCATCTTCCATACCCTGGCGGCCCTCTGCGCCTGCCCGGACATCGAGCGGGTCTGGGTGGTCCTCTCTCCCGACGACGAGTACTGGCGCCGCTACGACTGGACCGAGCTGGGCCCGAAGCTGGAGACGGTGCTCTGCGGCGGCGCCACCCGGGCCGAGAGCGTCGCCAACGGCCTCGCCGCGGCGGCCCTGGCGGCGGCCGACGACGACTGGATCCTGGTCCACGACGCCGCTCGGCCCTGCCTGACCGGCGGCATGCTGGCGGCGCTGGTGGAGGAATTGAGCGAGGATCCGGTGGGGGGCATCCTGGCGGTGCCGGTGGCCGATACCCTGAAGCGGGCCGACGGGGAGCAGCGGGTTGCCGCCACCGAGCCCCGGGACGGCCTCTGGCAGGCCCAGACGCCCCAGATGTTCCGCTATGGGCTCCTGCAGGATGCCCTGGCCCGCTGCCGGGAAGTGACCGACGAAGCCGGAGCCGTGGAGGCCCTGGGCCTGAAGCCCAAGCTGGTGCGCAGCGAGACCACCAATCTCAAGGTGACTTACCCCGCTGACCTCGCCATGGCGGAATGGATATTGAGAGGACGAAAGAAATGAATATTCGAGTCGGGCAGGGTTACGACGTCCATCAGCTGGTGGAAGGCCGCAAGCTCATCCTGGGCGGGGTGGAAATTCCCTATGAACGCGGGCTCCTCGGCCATTCCGACGCCGATGCGCTGCTCCATGCCATCACCGATGCTCTCCTGGGGGCCGCCGGCCTGGGGGACATCGGCCGCCATTTCCCGGATACCGACCCGCGCTACCGGGGCGCCGACAGCCGGTTGCTGCTGCGCACGACGGTGGCCCTCCTGGCCGGTCACGGCTGGCGGCCCATCAACGTGGACGCCACGGTGATCGCCCAGCAGCCCAAGCTGGCGCCCTTCGTCCCGGACATGGTGGAGATCATCGCGGCCGAGCTCGGCGTCGAGGCCGGGTGCGTCAATGTCAAGGGCAAGACCAACGAGCGCCAGGGCTACCTGGGCCGGGGCGAGGCCATCGAGGCCCAGGCGGTGGTGCTGATCGCCTATGCGTCCTGACGGCCGGCCCAGCGGCCCGCGGCGCCCGGAGCCGGCCCGCGTCTTCTTCGCCCTGTGGCCGGACGACCGGGTGCGGAAAGCCCTGCACCAGGCCGCCGTGGACTGCGCCCGGCGTTTTGGCGGGCGGGCCATGCAGCCGGAAACCCTGCATCTCACCCTGGCCTTCATCGGCGACGTTCCCCTGGAAGACCTCCCGAGGTTGCAGGAAGCGGCCGCCGGAGTGGATGGGAGCGCCTTTCGCCTCGGTTTCGATCGCCTGGGTTTTTGGGGGCACAACCACATCCTGTGGGCGGGCAGCCGGCAAGCCGATCCCGCCTTGTCCGCCGTGGCCCACGGCCTGGCGGGCCGCCTGGAGGCCGCCGGCTATCCTTCCGGGATCAAGACGGGCCGGCCTTTTGCGCCCCATGTCACCCTGGTCCGCAATGTCGTCAACAAACATCCTGAACTGCCCGAACTACCGTCCGTAGACTGGGCTTGCCAGGAATTCGTGCTGGTGCGCTCCCGCTTGTCGGGCCAGGGTGCCGCCTATGAGACCGTAGCCCGCTGGCCCCTGCGATCCCCTTGACCATCCCCGCTTCGGGGGCAGAGACTGTGGGTCGGGCTCCTGGGGCGGCAACGGATGAGAGGGGCTCGGGAAGTCGCGGTGTTGCAGCAAGGAGAATGTATGAAAAAGCTTCAAACCATCCCGGTGCAGGACTTGCTGCCGGGCATGCGGGTGGCGTCCGCGGTTGCCGACGACGGCGGCCGGATCCTGCTGCCGGCGGGGGCGGAGCTCTCGGAAGCCACCATCGGCGGCCTCAAGCGCCGGGAGATCCAGGAAATCACCGTCGAGGTGGAAGTGCCGGACGATCCCGCTGCCCTGGAGCGACACCGCCAGCAGGTCATGGAGCGCCTCGGCCGCCTTTTCCGCCATGCCGGCGAGGACAGGGAAACTCAGGCCCTCTACCAGGCCATCCTCAAGTATCGTCTGGAGCAGCGGCCATGACCCAGCTATCCCGCGACCAGGTCGTCGCCCGCCTCAAGCAGTTGCCTTCCCTGCCGTCGGCGGTCTCCGAGGTGCTGGCGAGCTTTGCCAACGAAGACATCGAGGTCGAGACGCTGGCCCAGCAGATCGCCCGGGACCAGGGGCTCGCCGCCCGGGTCCTGCGGGTGGCCAATTCCTCCTTCTACGGCCTGCAGAACAAGGTCGGCACCATCCACGAAGCGGTCGTTGTGCTCGGATTCCGGGCCGTGCGCAGCATGGTCCTGGCGGTGGGAATGAACGGGGTTTTCCGGGCCGAGCAATGCCCCGGCTTCGATGTCCAGGGCCACCTGCGCCATGGCGTCGGCGTCGGGCTGGCGGCCCGGGCGCTGGCCCCCCTGGCCGGCCAGGCCCCGGAACTCGCCTTCACCGCAGGCCTGCTCCACGATATCGGGGAACTGGTCCTGGCCTCCAACTTTTCCAGGCAATACGCCGAAGTCTTCGCCTATCGCCGGGAGCGCGACGCTTTCCTGGTGGATGCCGAGCGGGAGGTCCTGGGGATAGACCACGCGGAGGTGGGCGGCCTGCTGGCGGAAACCTGGCGCTTCCCGGCCGCGATCCGGGATGCCGTGGCTTGGCATCATCGTCCGGCCGAGGCGTCGGCGGATTCCCTGGGCAACCTGGTGCATGTGGCCGATGTCACGGCCCGGGCCCTCGGCCTGTCGGGCAACCCCGACGAGATGGTGCCGCCCCTCGATGCCACGGCCTGGGCCCGGCTGGGCGGGGACTGGCAGGCCTACGCCGGGCTCCTGCCGCAAATCGAGAAGGGCTTCGAGGCAACCTGCCAGGCCATGACGGCCTGACGGCTACTGCGAGGGCAGGGGAACGGGGAGGATCAGGCGGGCCAGCAACCCGCCCCCGTCCCGGGGCAGGAGATCCAGGCGGCCGCCATGCAGGCGGGCGATGCGCTCGACGATGGCCAGCCCGAGGCCGGTGCCGGTGGCGTTGGTGCGGGCGCTTTCCAGCCGGGTGAAGGGCAGCTTGAGGCGCTCGGTTTCCTCGGCCGGAATGCCGGGGCCCCTGTCCTGGACTTCGATGACCACCTCGTCGGCAGCCTGGCGGGCCTGGAGCAGGACATCGCCGCCGCCATACTTGTAGGCGTTGTCCACCAGGTTGGTGACGGCACGGGTCAAGGCCTTGGGCCGCACTTCCAGGGTCGGCAGCGGCGGGATCACGAAAGCCAGCCCATGGCCCAGGGCTGTCTGCCGGTTGGCGATGTCCTCGAGCAGGTGGGAGACGTCCACGGGCTGGGGCGGTTCGCCGCCGTCGCCCCGGGCATAGTCCATGAATTGGGAAATCACCGTTTCCATCTGCTCGATGTCGGCAATGATGCCCTGCTGGGACGCCGGGTCGCTGACGCTCATCTCGGCTTCGAGGCGCAGGCGGGTGAGGGGGGTGCGCAGGTCGTGGGAAATCCCGGCCAGGACCTCGGCCCGCTCCCGTTCGTGGCGCGCCAGGTCGCTGGCCATGCGGTTGAAGGCGGCAGCGAGGCGCTGCAATTCCTCGGCGCCGGTTTCCGGCAGGGGCTCCGGGGTGAGACCGCGGCGGACGCTGTCGGCTGCCTGGGCCAGGGCCTTCAGCGGTCGGTTGATGCGGGAGACGATATACCAGGCCACTGCCAGGGCGAGGCCGAGGGCCAGCAGCCCCCAGGTGAGCCAATGCCAGGCCAGCTTGCGGACTGCCCTTTCCCGGGGCAGGACCAGCCAGAATTCATCCTCGTCCTTCTCTTCGAGCCGGAAACTGACCCAGAATCCCGGCACGCCATTCACCTCCAGGGCCACCCGGGTGCGGGGACCGAGCAGGGAAACGATTTCCTTCCGCATGAGGTTCATGAAGCGGCTGTCGGGCAGGGGCTCTACCTGGTCGTTGTCTTCGGCCGGGAGCAGGCGGATGCCTTCCCGGGTGGTGAGCTCGATGAAAAGGTCGAGGCGGCGTTCCGGGGCGGAGGCGAGGAGCGCCGCCCGGATCAGGTTGACGGCGCTGGTGGCAAGTTGGGCCGTCTCGTGGGCTCGGGGGACGGCCTCGGCGTAACGGAACAGGCTGAGCCAGGCGGCGGTGGTGAGAAGCACCAGGGCGGCGGTGAGAAGGAACGTCCGCGCCAGCAGGGATCTCGGGGCCAGTCTCATTATTCCCGCGGGCTGCCGTCCGGCACGAAGACGTAACCGAATCCCCAGACTGTTTGCAGGTAGCGGGGCTGGGAGGGATCGCTTTCCACCAGTTTCCGGAGGCGTGACACCTGGACGTCGATGGCCCGGTCGAAGGGCCCCTGTTCGCGGCCCCGGGCCAGGGTCATGAGCTTGTCCCGGGAGAGGGGCTGGCGCGGGTGCTGGAGCAGGACCTTGAGAACGGCGAACTCGCCGGTGGTCAGCGGCAGGGTCTCGCCATCCCGCTTCAGGGTGCGGGCGGCCAGATCCACCTCGATGGTGCCGAAGCGGACCATTTCGCTTTCGGCCTCGGGGGCGCCGGGGGGTACGTTCCCCTGCCGGCGCAGGACGGCATGGATGCGGGCAAGCAGCTCCCGGGGGTTGAAGGGTTTGGGAAGGTAGTCGTCGGCCCCCATCTCCAGCCCGACGATGCGGTCGATGTCGTCGCCCTTGGCGGTGAGCATGACGATGGGCGTCTTGTCTCCGGTGCCCCGAAGGCGGCGGCAGATGGCCAGGCCGTCTTCGCCGGGCAGCATGAGGTCGAGGACGATGAGGTCGAAATGTTCGCGGCTGCGCAGCCGGTCCATCTGGGGGGCGTCGCCGACGGCGCGGACCTCGAATCCCTGTTCCCCAAGATAGCGGTTGAGAAGATCACGAAGGCGGCTGTCGTCGTCGACTACGAGGAGGCGGTGTTGTCTATCGTTCATGGCGGAGAGAATAGAGGCAAAATGCGGCCAATGATGCCGGCAATGGTAACAAGCTTTTGCGGGATGCCGGCGGGCAACAATTTGTTACAACCGGCCCAGTGGCGGACATGGCCGACTTACAAACCACGGGCACAATGAAGCCGTGAAAAAGGGTTTTTTCGACAGGAGCGCGGGATGAGCATCAGACGACGCATCATTGGGGTTCTGGCCCTGGGCGCCGGCGCGTGGGCACTTGCCGGCCCCGCCTGGGCCGGCATCCGGCCCCAGCCGCCGGCTGCCGCCGAGCGGTCTTTTGCCATTCCTCCGCGGCTGCACTCCGAAAACCATCCCCTGGTCCTCGCCCAATGGGCGGTCCTGCCGCCTGACCAGCGCCAGCAGATGCGTCAGCAAATGCGGGAACACTGGCAGCAGATGCCCCCGGCGCAACAGCAGGAACGCCGCCAGGAATACCGGGACCAGTTCCAGCAGATGCCCCAGGAGGAACGCCAGCGCATCCGTGAGGAAATGCGCCAACGGGGCGGCGGCAACGGCCAACACCGCGGTTACGGCGGTCACCGCTAGTCTGCAGGAACATGGGCCCGGGCCGCTATCTGGGATGGTTGCCGGGTCTGCTGACCGCCGCTGCGGTGGCGGGAACTCCCCTGGGCGAGGCGGGTGCCCGCCATCTCCTCGAACGCACCGGTTTTGGCGCCCCTCCCGTCCAAGTCGCCGAATTCTCCCGCCTGGAGCGCCGGCAGGCGGTGGACCGCCTCCTCGCTGATCGCCGTACGGTTGCCTTGCAGCCGCCTCCACCCATCGCCTATGAGCGCCTCTCCCGCTTGAAGGATTTGAGCGAGGAAGAACGCAAGGCCGTCCAGCGCGAACTGGTCCGGCAGGGAGGCGAGTTGCGGGACTGGTGGGCCGGGGAGATGCTGCGGGCTCCGACGGCTGGCGACGCCCTGGCCGAGCACATGACCCTTTTCTGGCACAACCACTTCGTCTCTAGTCAGCAGAAGGTCAGGTCCAGCTACCTGATGCTGAAGCAGAACGAATTGCTGCGCAGCCAGGCGCTCGGCAATTTTGGCCAGCTTCTCCACGCCGTGGCGAAGGACCCGGCCATGGTCGTCTACCTGGATTCGGCCACCAATCGCAAAGGCAGTCCCAACGAAAACTTCGCCCGCGAGGTCATGGAGCTCTTCACCTTGGGGGAGGGGCGTTACAGCGACAGCGATGTCAGGGAGGCGGCCCGGGCCTTCACCGGCTGGAGTATCGATCCCGAAACCGGGGATTTCCGCGGGCGCCCGCCGATCCACGACGGCGGCGAAAAGACGGTGCTCGGCCGCAGCGGCAATTTCGACGGCGACGATGTCCTCGATATCCTCCTGGAGCAGCCGGCCACGGCGGAATTCATCGTCGCCAAGCTGTGGCGGGAGTTCGTTTCCCCGGCGCCGGATCCCGGGGAGGTGCGCAGGATCGCCGCCGCTTTCCGCGGTTCGAGCTATGAGGTGAGGGCGGCCCTCGGGCCTCTGCTCCTCTCTCCGGCGTTCTGGGCGCCGGAAAATCGGGGCATCCTGGTGAAAGCGCCGGTGGATTGGGTCATCGGCACGATCCGTACCCTGGATGTGGAAGTGCCGGATCCCTCGCCCCTGGCGTTCGCCTTGCGCCAGCTCGGGCAGGACCTCTTCGCACCGCCCAACGTCAAGGGCTGGCCGGGAGGCGAGATGTGGATCAACGCCACCACCCTGCTTGCCCGCAGGCAGTTGATCGACCGCCTGCTGCGGGGCGAGGAGATGCCGCGGCGGCCCCCGCGGGGCACGCTCGACATGCACTTCGACAGCGCCGCCTGGCTGCAGCGTTACCGGGATAGGGCATCCGTCCAGCAGGCGCTGCTGGCGTTGCCGGCGGTACAGCCGCCAGCGGCAGGCGCCAGCGGGCTGGAACTGCTGCGGGCTTTGCTGCTGGATCCGGTCTTTCAACTGAAATAGGGCAGCCATGGAACGCCGCCAATTTCTGAGGATTTTCCCGGCCGGCGCCCTGGTGGCGCTGGCGCCAGCAGTATCCGTGGCGGCGCCGCAGCATGGCCGCCTTCTGGTCCTGGTGGAATTGAGGGGCGGCAATGATGGCCTCAATACGGTGATCCCCTATGCCGATCCCCTCTATATCGCCCTGCGGCCGCGCCTCGGCATCCGGCGGGACGATGTGCTGCAGCTCGATGCGGCGACCGGCCTTCATCCCGCTCTGCGGCCTCTGATGCCCCTGTGGGAAACCGGGGAACTGGCGGTGGTGCAGTCCGTGGGCTATCCACAGCCCAATCTATCCCATTTTCGTTCCATCGAAATCTGGGATACCGCCTCCGGCAGCGGCGAATACCTGGCGGAGGGCTGGTTGGCCCGCCAGTTTGCCCGCCAGCCCGTCCCCGCCGACTACTTGGCCGAAGGCGTGCTGGTGGGGTCGCCGGAGCCAGGCCCCCTGGCCGGGGGGCGGGCCATCGCCCTGAGGGATATCGAGCAGTTCCGCCGCCAGGCCCGTCTGGCCCGTTCCCGAGCGGCTGAGGGCAATGCCGCCCTGCGCCATATTCTCCAGGTGGACTCCGATATCGTCCGGGCAGCGGCCAGGCTGGAAGCGCAACAATCGTTCAAGACCCAGTTTCCCAAGGGAGCCTTGGGCGAGGCAGTGCGCATCGGCTGCCAGGCGGTGGCGGGGGGGCGCGTGGCCGCCCTGCGCTTGACCCTGGGCGGCTTCGATACCCATCAGAACCAGGCCGGGATCCATGCCGGCCTGCTGAAACAGCTGGCGGAAGGACTGCTGGCGTTGCGCTCCGCCCTGGACGAACTGGGCCGCTGGCAGGATACCCTGGTGATGACCTATGGGGAATTTGGCCGGCGGCCGAAAGAGAATCTGTCCGCCGGCACCGACCATGGCACGGCGGCTCCCCATTTCGTCCTCGGCGGGCAAGTCAGGGGCGGCCTCTACGGGGCGCCGCCGGCTCTGGACCGCCTGGATGGCAATGGCAACCCGGCTTTTGCCGTGGATTTTCGCAGCCTCTACGCGACGGTCCTGGAGCGCTGGTGGGATGCCGACTCGGCGGAAGTGCTGCGGGGGCGCTACCCGCCCCTTGATCTCCTGCGGGCATAGCTGGCCGAGACCGGCAGGCCCGGCTCCGGTAAAATGCGGGCCATGCGAATCCTAGGCCTCGAAACCTCCACCGATCTCGGCTCCTGCGCCCTTTGGCTGGATGGCGAAATGACGGAGCGCCGCTGTCCCGCCGGGCGGCCCCATTCCGAAACCCTGCTGCCCCTGGTGCGGGCCCTGCTGGCGGACGCCGGCCTCCATTTTGCGCAGCTCGACGCCATCGCCTTCGGCGCCGGTCCCGGCGCCTTTACCGGCTTGCGGGTGGCCTGCGGCATTGCCCAGGGACTGGCGGTGGCAGCGGATCTGCCGGTGCTGCCGGTGGGGACGCTGGAAGCCCTGGCGGCGGCCGTCGATGGGGAGCGCATCCTGGCCCTGCTGGATGCCCGCATGAACGAGGTCTATTACGCCACCCTGGAACGGGCGGGGGAAGAGGTGCGCCTCCTGGACCGCGTGCGGGTGGCGCCACCGGGTGAGATCCCGATGCCGGAAGGGGCCGGCTGGCTGGCCTGCGGCAATGCCCTGGCGGCTTATCCGGTACTGGCGGAGCGGGTGGCGCAGGCCGGCTTGCCGGTCCGCCCCGAGGCCATGCCGACGGCTGCCGCCGTGGTCCGCCTGGCGAGGCCGCGCCTGCAGCGGGGCGAAGCCATCGACGCCGCCCTGGCGGCGCCTTTCTATGTCCGCGACAAGGTGGCCCAGACCGTGGCCGAGCGGCTGGCGGGAGGCGGCAAGGCATGAGTGTGATGGTGCAGCTGCCGATGGAAATGTTCCCCATGAACCAGCGCGACCTGGACGCCGTCGCCGAATTGGAGAGGGAGGTTCAGGTCTTCCCCTGGTCCCGGGGCAATTTCGCCGACTCCCTGACGGCCGGGTACAGCGTCTGGGTATGCCGGATCGGGGGCGATCTGGTGGGGTTCGTGATCGTCATGGTGGTGATGGACGAAGCTCACCTGCTCAATGTGGCCGTTGCCCGGCGTTATCAAGGCCAGGGCTACGGGGCCCGCCTGCTGCAGCACGGCATGGCGCAGGCCAAGCTCAACGGGGCCGGCAAGCTGCTTCTGGAAGTGCGGCCGTCCAACCAGCGGGCGGTGGATCTCTACCGGCTCTTCGGCTTCCGGCAGGTCGGCTTGCGCAAGGGGTACTATCCGGCTGCCGTAGGCCGGGAGGATGCCCTGGTTTTCGAGCGGGAGCTGCCATGAAACTGACCCGTGAGCAGATGCTGGCGGAGATGGGCATCACTCCCATCTGGCGCCTGCGCAATCCTGCCGTGGCGGCGATGCCGGCGGAAGCCGAGGCACCGCCGCCGGAACCGGAGATGGCGCGACCGGAGGTGCAGATGCCCCAGCCGGAGGCACCGAAGCCGCCGGAGGAAGAGGCGGGTCTTCCCCTCGAGCTGCCCCCCTATCTGCAGGACGACGAGCCGCCGCTGGAAATCCCCCCTTATCTGCAGGAGGAGGACGAGCCCGCCGTGCCCTCCCGGGCGGAACAGATCGCCCGGCTGGACTGGCCCGGGCTCAAGGAAAGCGCCGAGGCCTGCCGGGCTTGCCCCCTGGGCAATCACCGCAAGCAGGCCGTCCTCGGGGTCGGAGATGTGGAAGCGGACTGGCTGTTCATCGGCGAGGGTCCGGGGGCGGAAGAGGACGAGCGCGGCGAGCCTTTCGTCGGCCAGGCCGGCAAACTGCTGGACAACATGCTGGCGGCCATCGATCTCAAGCGCGGCCAGCGGGTCTACATCGCCAATGCCGTCAAGTGCCGGCCGCCGGGCAACCGGGCGCCGTCCGCCGAGGAAATGGCGGCCTGCCGGCCTTATCTCGAACGCCAGATCGAACTCATCAAGCCCCGCCTCATCGTCCTCCTGGGCCGGGCGGCGGTCAGTACTATGCTGAAGGACGACCGTTCCCTCGCCGCCCTGCGGGGCAAGCGCTTCGACTACAAGGGAATTCCGATGGTCGTCACCTACCATCCCGCCTATCTGCTCCGCAACCTGCCGGAGAAGGCGAAGACCTGGGAAGACTTGGTTTTTGCCCGGCGGCTCATGGGGGAAATGCTGGCGGCCAAGTAGGCGTTCTCCCAGCCGTTTTTTCTGATCTGTGTCGTTGCGCTACCCGATTCCGGCCGCTACAGTTCCTGCCAGCCCTGCCTGAAAGGATTTGCCGTGCGTATTTCGCCCACCGACATCGCCTTTCTCAAATCCACAACCCCGCTCGGGTACCTGCCCGTGGAGAGCGGGTTCGACCGTCTCGCGGCCGACCCGGAAATGCTGTTCGACCTGGAACCGGGGGACGTGCTGCTTGAGGCTGGTGCCGAATCACCGGGCCTTTATGTCATGGTCCACGGTGCCGTGGAACTGGTCCTGACCGCCGGGGCGGGCCATGAAAAAATTGTCGAATTCGCCAAGACCGGCGATTTCCTGTGCGAAGAGGGGCTCTTTTCCGGCACGCCGCGCCCCTATTCGGTGCGGGCCCTGACCCAGGCAACCGTGCTGCGCCTGCCCGAGGAAAGGGTGGGGCAGTGGATCGAGCGCTATCCCGAGTTCGGCCGCCATCTGCTGGCCCTCATCAATGAGCGCATCGAGTATTTTTCCCGGGATGTTTTCACCCAACGCACCAAGAACGCCACCGCCCGCCTGGTGTGCTACCTGCTGTGCCAGTTCAACCATGCGCCCCGGACGCCGGACGGCAGCTATTTCCTCACGGTGCCGTTGCCCCGCAGGAAGCTCGCCGCCCGCCTGGGCATCACCAGCGAGCACCTTTCCCGCGCCTTCCGGGAGCTGCGGGAGCAGGGGCTGATCGTCTCCGAGGGCAGCGGCTACTTCATTCCCGACGTGCTGCGCCTCTCCGCCTACGTTTGTCCGGCAGGCTGCGACTGGTAGAACTGCCTGTCAGTGGCTGTTGCTGTCGTCCAGGTGCTGGACGTCGTCATAGACCCGTTGGTTGGCTTCGTGCCGGCGCTTGATGACGTACATCAGGCTGGATACGAAAAGGCCGAACAGGGTCAGGACCAGGTAAATCGAAAAATCCATCCGGATCATCAGGTAGTAGAGGCCGGTCATGACCAGGATGGAGAGGTTTTCGTTGAAATTCTGGACGGCGATGGAATGCCCGGCCCCCATCAGGATGTGCCCCCGGTGCTGCAGAAGGGCGTTCATCGGCACCACGAAGAAGCCCGACAGCCCGCCGATGAGGATCAGCAGGGGAATGGCCACGGCCATGTGGGTGACGAGGTTCATCACCAGGACGATGAGCCCCATGGCGATGCCCAGGGGAATGACCCGGACCGACTTGCGCAGGGTCACGAACTTGGCGGCCACGATGGCGCCGGCGGCGACGCCGATGGCCACGACCCCCTGCAGGAGCGAGGACTTGGAAAGATCCATCTGGAGGGACGCCTCCGCCCACTTCATGACGATGAACTGCAGGGTCGCGCCCGCCCCCCAGAAAAGCGTGGTCACCGCCAGGGAAACCTGCCCCAGCTTGTCGCGCCACAGGAGGATCAGGCAATGGTTGAATTCGTGGATCAGATACCAGGGATTCTTCTTCAGCGGCTTATGGTCGACCCCGGTTTCGGGCACATAGAGGTTGAATAAGGCAGCCAGGACGTAGAAGGCGCCGATGATGCAGATGGCCATCTTGCTGGCGGTGTCGATGCCGGTATCGATGACCGGAAAATCGAAGGCCAGCAGGGAATGGGCCACCTCCGGCTTGATCAGGGTGCCGCCGATGACCACGCCGAGGATGATGGCGCCGACTGTCAGCCCCTCGATCCAGCCGTTGGCCACCACCAGCAGCCGATGGGGCAGGTATTCGGTCAGGATGCCGTACTTGGCGGGGGAGTAGGCGGCGGCGCCCAGGCCGACCACGGCGTAGGCGAGCAGGGGATGGACGGCGAAGAACATCATGCCGCAGCCGACGATCTTGACGGTGTTGCTGATGAACATGACCCGCCACTTCGGCATGGAATCGGCGAAGGCGCCGACGAAGGCGGCCAGGACGACGTAGGAGAGGGTGAAGAAGGTCTTGAGGAGGGGCTCGTATTCCGGCGGTGCCTGGACTTCCCGCAGGGCGGAGATGGCGGCGATGAGCAGGGCGTTATCGGCCAGTGCAGAGAAAAACTGCGCTGCCATGATGATGTAGAAGCCGAACGGCACTGGAATACGTAGTCTCGGATTTATTGTGGGCGTGGTTATACCATGGAATTCCCGGAGGCGATTAATCCAGGACAAATGGGCGTCATTGCGGCCAGGGACGCCGAATCTGTGCTTGAATAATGGTCTGACTATGGTTGGGAGAGAATCGATGGCCGACCGGCGCCTGCAGGTCTTCCATGCAGTGGCAAAGAATCTGAGCTTCACCAAGGCGGCCGACGCCTTGTTCATGACGCAGCCTGCGGTCACTTTTCAGATCAAGCAGCTCGAGGAGCAATTCAACACCCGCCTGTTCGAGCGCGGCCATGCCCGCATCGCCCTGACCCCGGCCGGCGAACTGGTGCTGCAATACGCCGAAAAGATCCTGGCGCTCTCGGACGAGATGGAAATGCGCCTGTCGGAAATGACCGGCGAGATGCGGGGGCCGCTCCTGGTCGGGGCCAGCACCACCATCGCCGAATTCATGCTGCCCCGGGTGCTGGGGGAATTCAATGCCCTCTATCCCCAGGTGAGGGCCCGCCTCATCGTCGCCAATTCGGAGACCATCGAGAACCGTATCGCCGAACATACCCTGGACGTGGGGCTCATCGAGGCACCGGCGAAGATGCACGGCCTCTCGTCCGAGATTTGCTGCGACGACGAGCTGATGGTCATCTGCGCCCCGGAATATCCCCTGGCGGGCTTCCCCGAAGTGACGCCCAAGATGCTGCAGGAATACGAATTCATTTCCCGGGAACCGGGGTCCGGCACCCGGGAGGTCACCGACGCCTACTTCCGCGTCGCCGGCATCCCGCCCGAGAGCCTGAAGACCCTCATGGAACTGGGCAGCCCCGAGGCCTTGAAGGGAGTGGTCAGTACCGGGCTGGGCTTCGCCATCGTTTCCCGGGCGGTTTTCGACAAGGAGCAGCAACTCGGCACCCTGGCGGCCATTCCCCTGAAGCCCGAACTGAAGCGCAGCCTTTACCTGGTCTATCCCCAGGACCGTTTCCGCTCCCGCCTGACTGCGACTTTCATCGACTTTGCCAAGCAAAAGCTGAGAGAATTGACGCTGTAACATGAAGACGTCTCGCCCCATCCTCGCCCGCATCGATCCGGCGGCGCTGCGCCGCAATTACCTCCATGCCAAGCGCCTGGCTCCCGCCGCCAAGGCCTGGGCCGTTGTCAAGGCTGATGCCTACGGCCATGGCCTGTGGCGGGCCATGGCGGGGCTTCGGGAGGCGGCCGACGGCTTTGCGGTGCTCGAGGCCGAGACCGCGATCGCCATGCGGGAAGCCGGCATCAGGCAGCCCATCCTCCTCCTGGAGGGAATATTCGCCTCCCGGGATCGGCGGGCCGTGCTGGAATATGGGCTCACCGCCGCTGTCCATTGCACCGATCAGCTGGACATGATGCTTGCTCCGGGACCGACTGCCTCGCCCCTGTCCATCTACCTCAAGCTGAACACCGGCATGAACCGGCTGGGCTTTTCGGCCGGCGAGTTGCCCGCGGCATTGGCCCGGCTGCGAGGGGCTGCCGCCGACATCACCCTCATGGCCCATTTCGCCGAGGCCGACGGGGCCCGGGGCGTCGCTTGGCAGATGGAGCGCTTCCGTGCCATGACCGGGGGGTGGAGGGGCCCGGTAAGCCTGGCCAACTCGGCCTCCGTCCTGCGCCATCCCGATACCCACGGCGATTGGGTCCGGCCCGGCATCATGCTCTACGGCGCAAGCCCTTTTGCCGACCGGTCGGCGGCCGAACTGGGCCTTGAACCGGTGATGAGCCTGGAAAGCCGCATTATCGCCGTCCAGCACATCGGTGCCGGGGAGCGGGTGGGCTACGGCGGCACCTTTGCCGCCGAAGGACCGACCCGGGTGGGCATCGTCGCCTGCGGCTACGCCGACGGCTATCCCCGCCATGCCGAAACCGGCACGCCCATCGCCGTCCTGGGCCGGCGCACCCGCACCCTGGGCCGGGTTTCTATGGATATGCTGGCCTGCGACCTGACTTCGATTCCCGAGGCCGGCATCGGCGCGCCCGTCACCCTCTGGGGACGCGGCGTGGCTGGAGAGGTGCCGGCCGACGAAGTGGCCTCTGCCGCCGGCACCATTGCCTACGAGCTCTTCTGCGCCCTGGCGCCCCGGGTGCCGGTGGAGGTGGGGGAAAGCGGCCCGGGCTAACGCCGCCGGCCGAGGACGAAGGCGTCGTCCATGTCCCGCAGGCGGTGGCTGAGAATACGGGCGATATTGCGGAAAATCTTGGCGCTGCCCGTGGGGTCGTGCCAGCAGGCGTTCTCGGACAGGCGCAGCAGGACGCAGGGCGTCAGGGCGACGACGGAAGCGGACCGCAGTTCCTGATCCACCAGGGACATCTCCCCGAAGCTGTCGCCGGCCTCCAATTGGGCCAGTTCGGTGCTTTGCCCTGAAGCCGCCGACTTGAGCACCGTCACTCGGCCGTCGATGATGATGTAGACGAAGGAACCGGTGCTGCCTTCACGGAGGATCGACTCGCCGGCCGCGAAGGTGCACTTTTCGGCGGATTCCAGGATCTGGAGCAGTTCCTGCTGGGTGAGGCCGGCAAAGATGTCGACCCGTTCGAGCAGCCGGAACATGATCCGCTGCAGTTCCTGAAAGCTGAATTTTTCCTTGGTCCAGATGGTCATGATGAAGGGGGCGAGGGCGTTCCCAGGTAGTGTATCCTCCAGCCTCTATGGCGAAAAGCAAGTCTGTCTATACCTGCACCGAATGCGGTGCCACCAGTCCCAAGTGGCAGGGCCAGTGTCCCGGCTGCGGGGAGTGGAATACCCTGGTGGAAACGGTGGCCGAGAAGCCCACCGGGCACCGGTTCGAGTCCCTGGCGCCGGTGTCCCGGCTGCAAACCCTGTCCGAGATCGAGGCCCGGGAAGCCGAACGCATCCCTACCGGCATTTCCGAATTCGACCGCGCCCTGGGAGGCGGTTTGGTGGCCGGCGGGGTCGTGCTCATCGGCGGTGATCCCGGCATCGGCAAGAGCACCCTTCTCCTGCAGGCCCTGGCCGGCCTCTCCGCCGCCCACAAGGTGCTGTACGTGAGCGGCGAGGAATCGGGGGAGCAGGTGGCCCTGCGGGCCAGGCGGCTGGCCCTCGACACCCGTCGCCTGCAGCTCATGGCCGAGATCAACCTGGAGCGCATCCTCGCCATCCTGCAGGGGGAAAAGCCCCTGGTGGCGGTGATCGATTCCATCCAGACCCTCTGGTCCGATCAGCTCTCCAGCGCCCCGGGGTCGGTGGCCCAGGTGCGGGAGTGCGCTGCCCAGCTCACCCGCCTGGCCAAGCAGATCGGCATCACCGTCATCCTGGTGGGCCATGTGACCAAGGAAGGGGCCCTGGCGGGGCCCCGGGTGCTGGAGCACATTGTGGACACCGTCCTCTATTTCGAGGGCGAGACCCATTCCAGCTTCCGGCTCATCCGGGCCTTCAAGAACCGCTTCGGCGCCGTCAATGAGCTGGGGGTGTTCGCCATGACCGACCGGGGGCTGAAGGGGGTCAACAATCCCTCGGCCCTGTTCCTGTCCCAGCATGGCCAGGAAGTGGCAGGCTCCTGCGTCATGGTCACCCAGGAAGGGACCCGCCCCCTGCTGGTGGAGATCCAGGCCCTGGTGGATACCTCCCACGGCAATCCCCGGCGCCTGACCGTGGGCCTGGAAGCCCAGCGCCTGGCGATGCTGCTGGCGGTGCTCCATCGCCACGCCGGCATCGTCTGCTTCGACCAGGATGTGTTCGTCAACGCCGTCGGCGGGGTCAAGATCACCGAGCCGGCCGCCGACCTGGCGGTCCTCCTGGCCATCGTCTCCTCCTTGAAGAACAAGCCGCTGCCCCAGAAACTCGTGGTCTTCGGCGAAGTCGGCTTGGCCGGCGAAATCCGGCCGGCGCCCCGGGGTCAGGAGCGCCTCAAGGAGGCCGCCAAGCTGGGGTTCACCATGGCCCTGATCCCGGAAGCCAATCGCCCCAAGCAGGGCATCCCGGGGCTGGAGATCATGGCGGTGCGACGGGTGGAGGAGGCGGTGGAGCGCATCCGCCAGACGTGATGTTTGCCATGGCCTGGCGGCTCCTTGGCCGCGAATTCCGCTCCGGCGAACTGCGCCTCCTTTTCCTGGCGCTGGTGGTGGCCGTGGCGGCGACCACGGCGGTGAGCTTCTTCGCCGACCGCATCCGCCAGGGGCTGGAACGGGAGTCCCATCAGCTCCTGGGCGCCGATCTCCTGCTCATTGCCGATCATCCCTGGAGCGCGGACATCATCCGGGAAGCCGCTGCCCAGGGGCTGCGGCGCGCCGAGACCCGGCTCTTCCCGAGCATGGTGCTGGCCAACGGCCAGGCCCAGTTGGCCGACGTCAAGGCCGTTAGCCCGGATTATCCCCTGCGCGGCACCCTCCACACGGCACCGAGCCTGGGGGTGCCCGGCGTCCCGGCCAGCGGCGGGCCGGCCCGGGGCGCCGTCTGGCTGGATGAGCGCTTGACCACCGCCCTGGGCGCCAAAGACGGCGACCGGGTCAGCCTGGGAAAGACCAGCCTCCGCGTCGCCGCCGTCCTCACCCTGGAGCCCGACCGGGGAATCAATTTTTTCAGCGTCGCCCCGCGCCTCATGATGAACCTGGAGGACCTGCCGGCCACCGGGCTGCTCCAGGTGGGCTCCCGGGTGAGCTACCGGCTGCTGGTGACCGGGGAACCGGCAGCGGTGGAGGACTTCCGCTCCTGGATCGCCCCCCGGCTGGGGCGGGGAGAGCGCATCGAGGATGCCCGCAATGCCCGGCCCGAAATCCGCACCGCCCTGGAAAGGGCCCAGAAATTCCTCGGTCTCGCCACCCTGCTGACCGTGGTGCTGGCCGCCGTGGCGGTGGCCCTGGCGGCCCGCCGCTACATGCAGCGCCATCTGGATGCCTGCGCCGTCATGCGCTGCCTGGGAGCCACCCAGGATGGGCTGGTGCGTCTCCATGTCGGCCTCTTCGTCATGCTTTCCGTCCTGGCCGCAGGGATCGGCTGCCTGGCCGGCTATGCCGCCCATTTCGGCCTCCACGCCTGGCTCGCCAGCCTGCTGGCGACGCCCTTGCCGGCGCCGTCCTGGCTGCCGGTGGGGCAGGGGGGGGCGGTGGCGGCGGTGCTCCTCTTCGGCTTCGCCCTGCCGCCCCTGTTCCAGTTGCGGCGGGTGCCGACCCTGCGGGTGCTGCGCCGGGAACTGGGACCGCCGCAGCCGACCTTCCTCGGCGGCTACGGCCTCGGCCTGGGCTTCCTGGTGGCGCTCATGTACTGGATGGCCGGCGATATCCGCCTCGGGACCTATGCCGTCGGCGGCTTCGCCCTGGCCCTCCTGGTCTTCGTCCTGGCGGCTCGGGGTGCGGTGCGCAGCCTCGGGGCGATACGGGGCGCGGGCCGTTTCGGCTGGCGCCAGGGGCTGGCCAACCTGGAGCGCCATGCCTGGGCGAGCACGGTGCAGATCGTCGCCCTCGCCCTGGGAATCATGGCCATGCTGCTCCTGACCGTCACCCGGACCGAGCTGCTGGCAGCCTGGCAGCGGTCCACGCCGCCGGATGCCCCCAACCGCTTCGTCATCAATATCCAGCCGGATCAGGTGGATGCCGTGGGCCGGGTTCTGGCGGCGGGGGGCGTGGCGGCGGAATTGGCGCCCATGGTGCGGGGCCGGCTGGTGAGCATCGACGGGCGCCCGGTGAGCGCCGCCGACTATTCGGAGGACGAGCAGGCCCAGCGCCTCATCGAGCGGGAGTTCAATCTTTCCTGGCGGGCCGGGTTGCCAACCGGCAACCGGGTGGTGGCGGGACGCTGGTTCGGCAAGAGTGATGCCGGTAAGGGCGTGGCCTCGGTGGAGGAAGGACTGGCCAAGACTCTCGGCATCCGGGTGGGCGACCGGCTGGAGTTCGTCATTGGTGGCCAGCCGAGCACGGTGGAGGTGGTCGGGCTGAGGAAGCTGGATTGGGATTCGATGCGGGTCAATTTTTTCGTCCTGACCCCCCCGGGAGTCCTGGAAGGCTTCCCGGCCAGCTACATCACCAGCTTCCATCTGCCCGCCGGCAGCGCGGATCTGACCCATCGGCTGGTGGCCCGCTTCCCGAACCTGACGGTGATCGACGTGGCCGCCATCCTGCGCCAGCTCCAGGCCATCATGGCCCAGGTGGCCAGCGCCGTGCAGTTCGTCTTCCTGTTCACCCTGGCGGCGGGGGCTATCGTCCTCTACGCGGCCCTGGTTACGGCTTTCGACGAGCGCCGCTACGAGCTTTCCATCATGCGGGCCCTGGGAGCCCGGCGGGCCCAGTTGCGCCAGGCCCTGTTCACCGAGCTCGCCATGGTCGGCGCCCTGGCCGGGCTGATCGCCGCGGTCGGCGCTTCCGTCGTGGGGGAAGTTGTGGCCCGCAAGGCCTTCCAGCTCGATATCCCCTTCGATCCCTGGGTCCTGCCCCTGGCGACGGCCGCCTCGGCCCTGCTGTCGGTAGCCGTGGGCTGGCTGGGCATGACGCGGCTCCTGCGGGCGCCGCCCCTGCTGGCGCTACGGGCAGGTGCCTGAACCCGGTTTCGGTGCGACAATCCGCCTTCGCTGCTTTTCACCCGATCCACCGTAAAGATATTCACCGATGCAACCGGTAGCACCGCTCTTTTCCTATCGCAAGTTCTGGGCTCACCGCTTCGGCAAGGCGCCTTTCCTGCCCATGTCCCGGGCCGAGATGGAAACCCTTGGCTGGGATTCCTGCGACATCATCCTGGTCACGGGGGACGCCTACATCGACCATCCCAGCTTCGGCATGGCGCTTGTCGGGCGGCTGCTGGAGGCCCAGGGCTTCCGGGTCGGCATCATCAGTCAGCCGGACTGGCATTCGGCCGCCGACTTCAAGCGCCTGGGCAAGCCCAATCTCTTCTTCGGGGTGACGGCGGGGAACATGGATTCCATGGTCAACCGCTATACCTCCGACCGCAAGATCCGCTCCGACGATGCCTACACCCCCAATGGCGAGGCCGGCAAGCGGCCGGACCGGGCGGTGATCGTCTATGCCCAGCGCTGCCGGGAGGCCTATTCCAGCGCCAATGTGGTGATCGGCTCCATCGAGGCCAGCCTGCGGCGCATCGCCCATTACGACTACTGGTCCGACAAGGTGCGGCGCTCCATCCTGCCGGATTCCAAGGCCGATCTTCTCCTTTTCGGCAATGCCGAGCGGGCGCTGGTGGAACTCGCCCATCGCCTGGCCAAGGGAGAATCCATCGAGGCTATCCGGGACCTGCGGGGCACGGCCTTCATGGTGCCCTCGGGTTGGATTCCTTCCGAGGCGTGGGAGGCGCTGGATTCCAGCCAGGTGGATGCTCCCGGACCGGTCGACCGCCATCCCAACCCCTATGGCGCGGAAGAGCCGGCACCCGGCGTGGCATCCCCGGGGGAACAGGTGGTCCGCCTGCAGCCCCGGGAGCGGGTGGCGGCCCGGCGGGAGCGCCGGTCCCAGACGGTGGTGCGCCTGCCTTCCTACGAGCAGGTGAAGGACGATCCGGTCCTCTATGCCCACACTTCCCGTACCTTCCATCTGGAGTCGAACCCCGGGAACGCCCGCAGCCTGGTTCAGGCCCATGGCGACCGGGATGTCTGGCTCAATCCACCGCCGATTCCCCTGACCACGGAGGAGCTGGATCGGGTTTACGAACTGCCCTACGCCCGCCGGCCCCATCCGGCCTACGGCGAAGCCAAGATCCCAGCCTGGGAGATGATCCGCTTTTCGGTCAACATTATGCGGGGCTGCTTTGGCGGCTGCACCTTCTGCTCCATCACCGAGCACGAGGGGCGCATCGTCCAGAGCCGTTCCGAGGATTCGGTGCTGCGGGAAATCGAGGAGATGCGGGACAAGACCCCGGGATTCACCGGCGCCGTCTCCGACCTGGGCGGCCCCACCGCCAACATGTACCACCTCAAGTGCAAGGACGAGAGGATCGAATCCGCCTGCCGCCGGCTGTCCTGCGTCTATCCGGACATCTGCGACAACCTGAACACCGACCACGGCAAGCTGATCTCGCTTTATCGCAAGGCGAGGGCTCTGCCGGGGATCAAGCGCATCCTGATCGGCTCCGGCCTGCGCTACGACCTGGCGGTGCGGTCCCCGGAATACATCAAGGAACTGGTCACCCACCATGTGGGCGGCTATCTCAAGATCGCGCCGGAGCATACCGAGGCCGGGCCGCTCTCCAAAATGATGAAGCCGGGCATCGGCACCTACGACCGCTTCAAGCAGCTGTTCGAGCGGGCTTCCCGGGAGGCGGGCAAGGAACAGTACCTGATCCCTTATTTCATCGCCGCCCACCCGGGCACCAGCGACGAGGACATGCTGAATCTCGCCCTCTGGCTGAAGCGCAACAATTTCCGCCTGGACCAGGTGCAGACCTTCCTGCCGACGCCCATGGCCCTGGCCAGCGCCATGTACCACAGCGAGCGCAACCCCCTGAAGAAGGTCACCCGGCAGAGCGAGCGGGTGGAGACCGTGCGGGGCGCCCGGCAGCGCAAGCTCCACAAGGCTTTCCTGCGCTATCATGATCCGGATAACTGGCCTCTCCTGCGGGAAGCCCTCAAGGCCATGGGCCGGGCCGATCTCATCGGCAACGGCAAACACCAGCTGATACCCGCCTGGCAGCCAGGAGGTGGAGCAGGGGGCCGGAGGCCCATGGTTCAGCGTCCGACAAACTCCAAAGTCAGCAGAAAATCGAAATGAAACCCACGACTCCCTACGAATTGATCGGCGGCGAAGCGACCGTCGCCCGGCTGGTGGACCGATTCTACGAATTGATGGACACGGCGCCGGCCTTCAAGGTCCTGCGCGACTTGCACCCGGCGGACCTCAAGGGCTCACGGGACAAGCTTTTCATGTTCCTGTCCGGCTGGTTCGGCGGCCCCGACCTGTTCGTGGAACAGTTCGGCCATCCCCGGCTGCGGGCGCGCCATCTGCCTTTTTCCATCGGCAAGGCCGAGCGCGACCAGTGGGTGGCCTGCATGTACATGGCCATGGAAGAAGTGGGCATCGAGGAAGAGTTGCGCACGAAGCTGACCCAGAATTTCTTCAACACCGCCGATTTCATGCGCAACCGGGAAGAATGATGCTGCGACGCACCACGGGGTGATATAATGGCTGGTTTTATTCCCCAGGCAGTTCCCATGTCCGCTCGTCCCATTCGCAACATCGCCATCATTGCCCACGTCGATCATGGCAAGACCACTCTGGTCGACCAGCTTCTCCGCCAGTCCGGCACCTTCGCAGCTCACCAGCAACTGGAGGAGCGGGTCATGGACTCCAATGACCTGGAAAAGGAGCGGGGCATCACCATCCTTGCCAAGAACACCGCGGTGAACTATGAAGGCATCCACATCAACATCGTGGACACCCCGGGACACGCCGACTTCGGCGGCGAGGTGGAACGGGTGCTGGGCATGGTGGACGGCGTGGTGCTGCTGGTGGATGCCGTTGAAGGCCCCATGCCGCAAACCCGTTTCGTCACCAAGAAGGCCCTAGCCCTGGGTCTCAAGCCCATCGTGGTGGTGAACAAGGTGGACCGGGACGGCGCCGATGCCGACAACGCCGTCAACCTGACCTTCGATCTCTTCGACAAGCTCGGCGCCTCCGACGAGCAGCTGGACTTCCCCATCGTCTATGCCTCCGGCCTCAACGGCTGGGCAGCCATGGAACTGGATGCGCCGCGGGGGGACATGAAGCCCCTGTTCGACACCATCCTGTCCCACGTGCCGGCCCCCGATGCCGATATCGATGCGCCGCTGCAGCTGCAGATTTCCGCCCTCGACTACTCCTCCTACGTCGGCCGTATCGGTGTCGGCCGCATCAAGCGCGGCCGCGTCAAGACCGGCCAGCAGGTACTGGTCCTCTTCGGCACCGAGGAGGAGATGGCCGAGCACGAGCGTACCCCGGTCAAGGCCAAGATCGGGCAGGTGTTCGGCTACCAGGGCCTGAACAAGATCGAGCTGGACGAAGGCCAGGCCGGCGACATCGTCCAGATCACCGGCATTGAGGATCTGGTCCTGGGCGCCACCGTGGCCGACCCGGAAAATCCGGAGACCCTGCCGCTCCTGAAGATCGACGAGCCCACCCTGTCCATGCAGTTCATGGTCAATACCAGCCCTCTGGCCGGTACCGAAGGCAAGTTCGTCACCAGCCGGCAGCTGCGTGACCGCCTGCACAAGGAACTGCTGACCAACATGGCCCTGCGGGTCCACGACACCGCCAACGGTGATGTCTTCGACGTGGCGGGCCGGGGCGAACTGCACCTGGGCATCCTGCTGGAGAACATGCGCCGGGAAGGTTATGAGCTGGCCGTCGGCCGTCCCCGCGTGGTGAAGAAAATCGTCAACGGCGTCGAGTACGAGCCCTACGAGCTGCTGACCGTGGACGTCGAGGAAGATCACCAGGGCGGCGTCATGGAAAGCCTGGGTCTGCGCAAGGGCGACATGCTTGACATGGTGCCGGACGGCCGTGGCCGTGTACGCATCGAGTACCGCATCCCGGCCCGCGGCCTGATCGGCTTCCAGGGCGAGTTCATGAACCTGACCCGTGGCACCGGCCTGATCAGCCATGTCTTCGACGAATACGCCCCGATCAAGGAAGGCGGTGTCGCCGAGCGTCGCAACGGCGTCCTGATTTCCCAGGACAACGGCGAAGCGGTGGCCTACGCCCTGTGGAAGCTGCAGGATCGCGGCCGCATGTTCGTCAGCCCGGGCGAGAAGCTGTACGAAGGCATGATCATCGGCATCCATAGCCGTGAGAACGATCTCGTGGTCAATCCGATCAAGGGCAAGCAGCTGACCAACGTCCGCGCCTCCGGCACCGACGAAGCGGTTCGACTGGTGCCGCCGATCCAGCTCAGCCTGGAAGCCGCCGTGGAATTCATCGCCGACGACGAGTTGGTCGAACTGACGCCGAAATCCATCCGGCTGCGCAAGCGCTACCTCACCGAGAACGAGCGCAAGCGCGCCGCCCGCGAAGGGGTGTAATGCCCTGCCGTCGCTGCCGGGAATGGATGCAGCGCCATGGAAAGGCAGCCCGTTGGGCTGCCTTTTTAATTTTGCTGTCGGCTTTTTTCTTCTGGCTCGGCAGCGTATCCAGACCGGTGGTCGAACCCGGTTTCTGCCGGGTCTATTTCTAGCCTCCGGTCATGGACATGAAGCGCACCACCTGGGGCGCTTCCATCTGGTGGCTGAAGTCGTGGCCGAAGGGCTTGATGCCCAGGCTGCCGATGATCGCCTGACGCAAGGGTTCGGCTTCGTCCGGGTGGGTTCGGAGGACGGGCAGTAGCTGGATGGCGTCGTTCTGGCCCAGGCAGGGGTAGAGTTCGCCCCGGGCGGTGATGCGCACCCGATTGCAGGTGTCGCAGAAATTATGGCTGTGGGGCGAAATGAATCCGACCCGGGTTTCGGTACCGGGAACGCGCCAGTAGCGCGCCGGGCCGCCGGAACTCTCGGTAGAGGCAACCAGGGGGAAGCGCTCCGCCAGGCGTTGTCGTGTTTCTTCCGAGGAAATGAAGGTATTGCCTCGGCCGGGGATGTCGCCCAGAGGCATTTCCTCGATGAAGGAGACGTCCAGTTCGTGATCGGCGGCGTACTGCACCAGGTCGGCGAACTCGTCGTCATTGATGCCGCGCATCATGACCGCATTGAGCTTGGTGCGGCGAAAGCCGGCGGCCCTGGCGGCTTCGATGCCGCGCAGGACCTTGGCGACATCGCCGATGCGGGTGATGGACCTGAAACGGTCGGGACGGAGGGTGTCCAGGCTGACGTTGAGGCGCCGTATGCCGGCTGCCTTGAGGGGGGCGGCAAAGCGCTCCAGCTGGGAACCATTGGTGGTGAGCACCAGGTTGTCGAGGCCGGGCAGGGCGCCGAGGCGTTCGATCAGCCACATCACGTCCTTGCGCACCAGGGGCTCGCCGCCGGTGATGCGCAGCTTGCTGATACCCAGTCCGACGAAAGCTGTTGCCACCCGAAGGCATTCTTCCAGGCTGAGAACCTCCGAACGGGGCAGGAAGGTCATCTCTTCCGCCATGCAATAGGTGCAGCGAAAATCGCAACGATCGGTGATGGAAAGACGCAGATAGGTGATGCGCCGGCCGTACTTGTCCACCAGCGTGTCCCTGGAGTGTTCAGGGAGGGGAGCGTCGCGAGTCATGTCTTCCGGTCTGAAAGGTTGGTTGTGCATGGTTCGTGGCCGGAATGGGGCGGCATCGGGATTTGAAACGCTACAGCATGCTGTGAGCGAATTATGGGTTTCCGCAGGCTGGCGAACAAGTGGAGAGATCAAAATTGCGGAAGTTTCCGGGGCGGCCGGAAATGGCTGCCGCTGCGAGTCCAGGTCCGCAGGTGCAGTGACATGACAAATGACGCGCTAGAATACCGGATCGTCCGCAATCATTCGCAAGACCACCATGTTTGAATTCATGCGCGGCCGGCCCCATGCCACCGGCAGTCATCGCCTTGGCAAGACCTCGCTGCTCGCCGGCCTCAAGGGCAGCGAACTCAATATCGTCGAAGGATTTCTCCATACCCGCCACTATCTGCCGGGTGAGATCGTTTTCGATCAGGACGAGGATGGGCAGGCCCTCTATGTCGTGCTGTCCGGCCGGGTCCTGATCTGTCGTCCTGGCCATGCCGACACCCCTATCGCCGAACTGGGGGCGGGCGAATTTTTCGGCGAACTGGCCCTGCTCGACGACTCGCCCCGCTCGGCCCAGGCCAGGGCAGGGGAGCCTGCTGAACTGGCAGTGCTCTTCCGTGGCGATTTTGAACGCCTTATGGAGTCCCACGCGCAGATCGCGTCCCGGATCGCCATGCAGTTGGCCCGCCACATCGGGCAGCGCCTGCGAAACATGGTGGCCCTCGTGCCCCATGAGGTGCGAAGCCAGTGAGCCGCGGGCAAGGGATTTACCACTCCGGGCCCGTTGTCTGGGCGGCGACGGTGGCCAGCACCTGTCTGCTGCTCTATCTCTTCCAGAAGGTGCTATGGCTGGTGGTGCCCTTCGTTCTGGCGCTGGTCATCTACTATGCCCTGTCGCCCATCAAATTGCGCCTGGTGCTTGCGGGCTTTACCCATGACGCGGCTACCGGACTGGTGAGTGCGGGCGCCTTCGCCCTGTTTGTCCTGGGATTGGTACTGGTGCTGCCCAAACTGCTGACCGACGCGGTCGCCTGGCAGGGGGCCGCATCCCGTTATATCGAAGGAGGGGTTAATTTGGCGATGGCGACGCTGCAACATCTGGAACGGAGCGTCGCCATGTTCGCCCACGCTCGTCTCAGCGATCAGTTGGCTGGCCAGATCGCCGAGGCCAGTGACGGTTTCGCAAGGAAATACCTCGCCGGCATCGCCATGACTGTGGCGGCTTGGGCGCCCTCCCTGCTGCTGGCGCCTTTTCTGGCCTTTTTCATGCTCCGGGATGGCTGGCGCTTCAAGAAGTTCCTGGGGCAGGCCGTTCCCAACGCCTTTTTCGAACGCACCCTCTATCTGCTCGACCAGATGGACTGCACCGCCCGCCTCTATTTCCTGGGCCTGATCCAGCTGACCGTGCTGGATACCCTGTGTCTCGCCGGCGGACTCTGGCTGCTCGGCGTCTCGGGGCCGCTGCTGCTGGGCCTGGTGACGGCGGTGCTGGCCTGGATCCCTTATATCGGCTCCATTCTCGGCTGTGTGCTGGTTGTGCTGGTAGCCGCGACGGACTTTCCCGGTAATCCCGCCGTGGCTTACGGGGCAGTCGGGCTCTTCCTGATTGTTCGCCTCCTCGATGATTTCATTTTCATGCCGCTGACTATCGGCAGAAGCCTCCGGATGCACCCCTTGCTGACCGTGCTGATGATTTTCGTCGGCGGTGCCGTGGCAGGAGTGCCCGGGCTGATGCTGGTGCTCCCGGTCCTGGGGGTCGTCATGGTGCAGGGAGAGACCATCGGAATGGTGATTACCGATCCCCGGTTGCGGGCGCGCCATGTCCACGCCAAGCGTTTGCGCCAGCAGGTGGTAACGGAAGACCTGCGGCTGTAGTGCAAGCGCCTGGGCCGTTGTCAGGCCATGACTTATGCACAAATCCAGCGCCCACCATCCCGTTGTTCTGCCGCTCCATGCGGCAGGCCTAAAGAATGGGCGAATAATCATAGCCCATTGATATATGGCGGTTTTTGATGGCGCAGGATGAGCCGGGGTAAGGCAGCGCGGGAAGTGTTGCCCGGGGAGCGGCTGCCTCGTCGGCAGAAATCCCCATATTTATCCACAGGGCGGTGGACCGGGCGATTCGCCATTCTTGCGACATGGCGGAATGAAAAAAGGCCAAGTCATTCGACTTGGCCAAATCTGTTCTGGCTCCCCGACCTGGGCTCGAACCAGGGACCTACGGATTAACAGTCCGGCGCTCTACCAACTGAGCTATCGGGGAACAGAGGTGCGCATTATAGTCTGCGAAGGCACATCAGTCAAGCGATTGCAGCGATTCGATCGAAAAAAAACGGGGCCAATTTGGCCCCGTTCCGGAACGCTGCTTCAAGAACGTCGGTCAGGCTTTGGTTACCGCGGCAATTGCCTTGGCCACGTAGTCCAGGTTCTTGGAGTTGAGGGCGGCCAGGCAGATGCGGCCGGTGGACACGGCGTAGATCCCGAATTCGTCCTTCATGCGCGCGACTTGGTCGGCGGTGAGGCCGGTGTAGGAGAACATGCCGCGCTGCTTGACCACGAAGGAGAAGTCCTGGGTGACACCCTGGGCCTTGATGGCTTCCACCAGGCCGGTGCGCATGGCGCGGATGCGATCGCGCATGCCGGCCAACTCGTTTTCCCACATCTGGCGCAGTTCCGGCGTGGCCAGCACGGCCGCGACGATGGCGCCGCCGTGGGTCGGCGGGTTGGAATAGTTGGTGCGGATGACCCGCTTCAGCTGGGACAGCACCCGACCGGATTCTTCCTTGCCGGTGGTGACGATGGAGAGGGCACCCACGCGTTCGCCATAGAGGGAGAAGCTCTTGGAGAAGGAGCTGGAAATGAAGAACTGCAGGCCGGAGGCGGCGAAGGCGCGGACGGCCACGGCATCGGCGTCGATGCCGTCGGCGAAGCCCTGGTAAGCCATGTCGAGGAAGGGCACCAGGCCGCGGGCGCGGCAGGCATCCACCACTTCGTTCCACTGGGCGTCGGAGAGATCGGCGCCGGTGGGGTTGTGGCAGCAGGCGTGAAGAATGATGATGGAGCCGGCCGGCAGGCTGTTGAGGCAAGCCTTCATGCCCGCGAAATTGACGCCGCGGGTGGCGGGATCGTAGTAGGGATAGTTCTCGACCACGAAGCCGGCGCTTTCGAACAGGGCCCGGTGGTTTTCCCAGGAGGGATCGCTAATATAGATTTTGGCTTCCGGAGACAGGCGCTTCAGGTAATCGGCGCCGATCTTGAGGGCGCCGGTGCCGCCCAGGGCCTGGGCGGTAACCACTTGGCCGTTGGCGAGAAGGGCGGAATCCTTGCCGAACAGCAGATTCTGCACCGCCTGGTTGTAGGCGGGGTTGCCTTCGATCGGCTGGTAGCCCCGGGGCGGGGCGGCCTTCAGGCGGGATTCTTCGGCGGCCTTCACGGCGGCGAGCAGGGGAAGCTTGCCATTGTCGTCGTAATAGACGCCAACGCCCAGGTTGACCTTGGTGGTCCGGGTGTCGGTATTGAAGGCTTCGGTCAGGCCAAGAATCGGATCGCGGGGAGCCATCTCCACCGCGGCAAAGATCGAAGACGTCATAGGTTCTCCATGGATGGTATGCTGTTGATTCCCGGCGCTTGTCCCGGGGCTGTAAACCGCGTGATTTTAACATGAGCAATACTCTTCCCTGCACGCCCGTCGTCACCTTCGACGACAGTCCCTTCCGCTTGCACCAGCCGTTCCCGCCTGCCGGCGATCAGCCGGGGGCCATCGAACAGCTGTTGGAAGGTGTGGCCGATGGCCTGTCTTTCCAGACCCTGCTCGGCGTGACCGGTTCGGGCAAGACCTACACCATGGCCAATGTCATCGCCCGTAGCGGCCGGCCGGCCCTGGTGCTGGCTCCCAACAAGACCCTGGCGGCCCAGCTTTACTCGGAATTCAAGGAATTCTTTCCCGAGAACGCGGTGGAGTATTTCGTCTCCTATTACGATTACTACCAGCCCGAGGCCTATGTTCCCTCCAGGGACCTCTACATCGAGAAGGACAGCTCGATCAATGACCACATTGAGCAGATGCGCCTTTCGGCCACCAAGAGCCTGATCGAACGGCGCGACGTGGTGATCGTCGCCACCGTCTCCTGCATTTACGGCATCGGCGATCGGGATGAGTACCACAACATGATCCTCACGATGCGGGTGGGGGACCGGCTGGACCAGCGCGCCATCGTCAAGCGCCTCACCGAGATGCAGTACGACCGCAACGACGTGGATTTCCATCGCGGCACCTTCCGGGTGCGGGGCGACATCATCGATATCTTCCCGGCCGAGCATGCCGAGCACGCCATCCGGGTCTCCTTGTTCGACGACGAGGTGGAAAGGCTGCAGTTCTTCGACCCGCTGACCGGGCAACTGATGCACAAGGCCTTGCGCTTCACGGTATTCCCGGCTTCCCACTACGTCACGCCCCGGGATACGGTGTTGCGGGCCATCGAGGCCATCAAGGGGGAATTGAACCAGCGGGTGAAGTTCTTCCTCGATCACCAGAAGCTGGTGGAGGCCCAGCGCATCGAGCAGCGCACCCGTTTCGACCTGGAGCTGCTGGACCAGATCGGTTTCTGCAAGGGCATCGAGAACTACTCTCGGCACCTGTCCGGCCGCAAGGCCGGGGAACCGCCACCCACCCTGATCGACTACCTTCCGTCCGACGCCCTCATGTTCATTGACGAATCCCACGTCACCATCGGTCAGGTGGGCGGGATGTACAAAGGGGACCGCTCCCGCAAGGAAAATCTGGTGGATTACGGCTTCCGGCTGCCTTCGGCCCTCGATAACCGGCCGCTGCGCTTCGAAGAATTCGAGGCTCTCATGCGGCAGACCGTTTTCGTTTCCGCCACCCCGGCCGACTACGAGGGGCAGCACGCCGGACAGGTGGTGGAGCAACTGGTTCGCCCCACCGGCCTGGTGGACCCGGAAGTCCTGGTGCGGCCGGCATCCACCCAGGTGGACGACCTCCTGAGCGAGATCAAGAAGCGTGTCGATGTCGGCGAGCGGGTGCTGGTCACGACCCTCACCAAGCGCATGGCGGAAGACCTGACGGACTTCCTGGCCGAGAACGGCATCCGTGTCCGCTACCTGCATTCGGATATCGACACCGTGGAGCGGGTGGAAATCATCCGGGATCTCCGCCTGGGCGAGTTCGACGTGCTGGTGGGCATCAACCTGCTGCGGGAAGGCCTGGACATTCCCGAGGTATCCCTGGTTGCCATTCTCGATGCCGACAAGGAAGGGTTCCTGCGTTCCGAGCGGTCCCTGATTCAGACCATCGGCCGGGCCGCGCGCCATATCCATGGCGCAGCCATCCTCTATGCTGATACCATTACGAAATCCATGCGCAACGCCATTGCGGAGACCGAACGGCGGCGGGACAAGCAGATGGGCTTCAACGAGGCGCACGGAATCACGCCCAAGGGGGTTTCCAAACGCATCAAGGACATCATCGATGGGGTCTATGATGCGGAAACCGCCCAGACCGAGCTGAAGGTAGCACAACAGCAGGCGGTCTACGAGGCGATGGACGAAAAGACGCTGGGGAAGGAAATCAAGCGTCTGGAAAAACAAATGCTCGATTTCGCGAAAAATCTCGAATTCGAGCGGGCGGCGGCGGCTCGCGACGAACTTTTCCGGCTCAAGGAGCGGGCATTCGGCGCGGCCTTGCATGACCGCGACAGAGAAGGAGATACATGATTTTTCGTGTCTTGATGGTCTGCATGGGGAACATCTGCCGCTCACCAACTGCGGAAGGTGTCTTCAGGCATCATCTCAAAACCAATATGTTGGCGGATAAGGTCGAGGTCGATTCCGCAGGGACCCACGGTTATCATGTCGGCGAGGCACCGGACCAGCGCACCCAGCGCGCTGCTCTGTCTCGGGGCTACAATCTCTCCCAGTTGCGGGCGCGCAAGGTTGCTCCTCAGGATATCGACTATTTCGACCTCATCCTGGCCATGGACAAGACTAATCTGGACAATCTGAAACGCTTGGCTCCCCCTGAAGCCCATGACCGTATTCGGTTATTTATGGAGTTCGCGAGGAATTTCGACGACGAGGAAGTGCCCGACCCCTACTATGGCCTGGGGCATGGCTTCGACCTGGTCCTGGATATGGTGGAGGATGCCTCCCAGGGATTGGTGGAGAAATTGAAGAAGGACCTGGGGCAGGAATAAGGCTATCGATCCAGACGAAGAAATGAAACGGGGCGCAAATGCGCCCCGTCTTGTTTCAAGGAAAGCGCCGCCGTAGCGGCACCGGCCTTATTTCTTCGTTTCAACCATCATCAAAGGTTCTGCGGATGCCGTTTCGTCGGTGGCCCGCTTGCGCCGCGGACGTCCCAGGGGTGCGGCCGGGGCTTCCGGTTGGGGAGCCGGGGCCGAAGCAGTCGTGGTTTGCACCATGACCAGCCCGCTGCTCGCCAGCACCTCGTCCAGATTGGCCGGCTGCGGTTCCGCCGCAGCGACGACAGGCTCGGGCATTGGTGCTTCCACTGGTACGGCTTCGGCAACACCTGCCGCAGCAGGCTCGGCGGCCGGAACGGGCTCGGTCGCCGGAACCGCTTCGATGGTGGGCGCGGACTCGGCCTCAGCTGCGGCGGCCGTGGTCGCGGGTGCAATTTCCGCCTGGGCAGGTTCCTGCTCCTGCAATGTTGCTGGTGCCGGCTCGGTGATAGAGATCGACATTTCGGCGACCGGAGCGGGTGCGGCTTCGGTGGTGTTGGCTGCGGGGGGCGGCACCTCGACAGCTGCTGCCACGGGTTGCGCCACCTCGGGATGCTGCGCTGCGACGGAGGCCTCTTGCGCGATACTCTCTGCGCCAGCAGCCACTTCTGCGGAGGTGCTTTCCGTTGTCTCCGGGCGACGCTCTCCGCGATTGCGGCCACCACGGCGACCGCGGCGGCGGTTGCCCTGCTCTTCGCCAGTGCCTTCGGCAGCCATTTCCGCAGTGGGAGCCGTAGCCGCCTGCTGGATGGCCTCGCCGGCTAGTGCCGTGGCGGTGCCAGGCAGCTTGGCTTCGACCTGCTCGGGGGCGGGCTGCTGGCGTTCACGCTTTTCCTTGCGTTCGCCCCGGGGCCGACGTTCCTGGCGCTCTCCGGACTGGCCTGCAGTCTCTTCCCGTTGCGGCTGCGGTGCCGGCTTTTCAGCGCGGGCAGGGCGCTCTTGCCGTTCGGCGCGCTCGCCGCGTTCGCTCCGCTCCTCGTCGCGCCGGCCATTACCGCGGCCGCCCCGGCGGGAGTCGCCGCGGCCTTCGCCGCGCTCGCGCCGGCCTTCACGCTGCCCCTCGCGGGACTTCTTGACCGGTGCGGGGGCCGGGGTGGGGGCCGGAGCTGGGGCCGGGGTGCCCCGGAACCACGAGAATATCTTGCCCAGGATCCCTTGGCCTTCCGTTGCCGCAGGGGCCGGCGCTGCTGCCTTTTCCGGAACGATGGGGGCCGGTTGGGCCGGAGTGATGTTCTTGATGGCAGCTTCCTGGCGCGGTTTCCCGTTCTCGGCCTGGGCAGAGGGCGCGCCGGCTTCTTCGGGAGGCATCTCCACCATCTTGTAGGAGGGCTCCCGGACATCTTCCTGGTTCAGATCATCGTGACGCAGGCGGGTGATGGTGTGGGCCGGAGTTTCGAGATGGATGTTGGGAATCAGCAGGATGCTGACCCTATGCCGCAACTCGATGGCCTGGACATCGGCCCGCTTCTCGTTGAGCAGGAACGTGGCGACATCCACCGGCATCTGGGTGTGGACGGCTGCCGTGTTCTCCTTCATGGCTTCCTCTTCAAGGATGCGCAGGATATGGAGGGCAGCGGACTCAGTGGAACGGATATGGCCGGTTCCCGTGCAGCGGGGGCAGGGGATGTAGCTGGTTTCGGCGAGGGCCGGGCGCAGGCGCTGGCGGGACAGTTCCATGAGGCCGAAACGGCTGATTTTTCCCATCTGGACGCGGGCCCGGTCGAAACGCAGGGCGTCCCGCAGGCGGTTTTCCACTTCCCGCTGGTTGCGCTGGCTCTCCATGTCGATGAAGTCGATGACGATGAGGCCGCCCAGGTCGCGCAGGCGGAGCTGGCGGGCAATTTCGTCGGACGCTTCCAGGTTGGTCTTGAAAGCGGTTTCCTCGATGTCGGCACCTTTGGTGGCGCGGCCGGAGTTTACATCGATGGAGACCAGGGCCTCGGTGTGGTCGATGACGATGGCGCCGCCGGAAGGCAGATTGACCTGGCGGGCGAAGGCCGTCTCGATCTGGTGCTCGATCTGGAAGCGGGAGAAGAGGGGGACATCGTCCCGGTAGCGCTTGACCCGATTGACGTTGTTCGGCATCACCTGGGCCATGAAGGCGCGGGCCTGCTCGTAGATGTCGTCGGTGTCGATGAGGATCTCGCCGATTTCCGGCTGGAAGTAGTCGCGGATGGCGCGGATGACCAGGCTGCCCTCCTGGTAGATCAGGAGAGGTGCTTTCTGCTCGGCGGCGACGCCGTCGATGGCACGCCACAGTTGCAGCAGGTAGTTCAGGTCCCACTGCAATTCTTCAGCCTGGCGGCCGATGGCGGCAGTGCGGGCGATCAGGCTCATGCCGGCGGGCACATCCACCTGATCCAGGGTCTCGCGCAATTCGGCCCGCTCGTCGCCATCCACCCGGCGGGAGACGCCGCCACCGCGGGGGTTGTTGGGCATCAGGACCAGGTAGCGGCCGGCCAGGGAGACGTAGGTAGTGAGAGCGGCACCCTTGTTGCCTCGCTCATCCTTGTCGACTTGGACGATGAGTTCCTGGCCTTCCTTCAGGGCCTCGTTGATCTTGGCGCGGCCGACTTCGACGCCGGGCTGGAAATAGGAACGGGAGATTTCCTTGAAGGGCAGGAAACCGTGCCGCTCGGCGCCGTAGTCGACGAAGGCGGCTTCCAGGGAGGGCTCGATGCGGGTGATGACGCCCTTGTAGATATTGCTCTTACGTTGTTCCTTGGCGGCCGATTCAATGTCGAGATCAATGAGTTTCTGACCATCGACAATGGCGACACGGAGTTCTTCGGCCTGTGTCGCATTGAAAAGCATGCGTTTCATTATTGTGGGGCTCCAGCGCACAAAGCACGCTGCATCGGAGCGCCCGGGCAGGCAGCGACACGTTCAGTTATGGGGTTGCGTCATGAGTTGTTGTTCAGTGGCAACGAGAAGTGATGTTTCGCCGAGTTACATGTGCCGCGAGGTCGTTTTTGCGACTGCGTGGCGAGAATTAATTCCTGCGCGGGAAAATCCGAGCGTGCTTACTGTGAGCTAATCCATTAACATCGCTACTTTTGGTGAGCGAATTTAACCAGTCGATTTGCTTTGGCCTGGCTTGCGCAGGTGGCGCAAGTGAGTGGACTGGGTCTGCCGAAGCTCGGTCGCGTTGGACGCGAGGGTTATCGGTCTCATGGCGCAATCTCTCTTGCAGGCCTACATACAAATCGAAATCAGTATATTTCAAAATGAACAGGGCGGGTAGAAATTCCGTCACCCACGTGGTGATCGGGGACGAGGAAGCAGGGCAGCGGCTGGACAACTATCTGGTCAGGTGCTGCAAGGGGGTCCCGAAAAGCCATCTTTACCGCATCCTGCGTAGCGGTGAGGTGAGGGTCAACAGCGGGCGGGTCGATGCCACTTATCGCCTGCAGGCCGGCGACAGCTTGCGCATTCCGCCCATCCGGGTCGCCGAGCGGCACGAGGACGAAGCCCAGGCGGTGGCCAAGCAGCGGGTCGAGCTGCCGGTCATCTTCGAGGACGATGCGCTTCTCGCCATCAACAAGCCCGAGGGCGTGGCGGTCCACGGCGGCAGCGGTGTCAGCTTCGGTGTTATCGAGGCCTTGCGCCAGCAGCGTCCTCAGGCCAAATTCCTCGAGCTGGCCCATCGGCTGGACCGGGAGACTTCCGGCATTCTGCTGGTCGGCAAGAAACGCTTGGCGTTGACGGCGCTCCACGACATGTTCCGGGAGCACGGCCAGGGGGCCGACAAACGCTACCTGGTGCTGGTGAAGGGGCGCTGGATGAATGGGACTCAGCACGTCCGGCTGCCGCTTCACAAGTACCTGACCGAAGGCGGCGAGCGCCGGGTTTCGGTCGATCCCGACGGTAAGTCGGCCCATACGGTATTCCGGCTACTGGCCCGCTGGCAGAGCGCCAGCCTCCTGGAGGCGCAACTCAAGACCGGGCGTACCCACCAGATTCGCGTCCATCTCGCCCACCTGGGCTTCCCGATATTGGGGGACGAGAAATACGGTGATTTCGCCCTCAACAAGGCACTGAAAAAAGACGTCCTCAAGCGCATGGCGCTCCATGCTTGGCGGATGGCTTTCAGGCACCCCCTGAGCGGGGAGCCCCTGGAGCTCAGGGCCCCTTTACCGGAGGCTCTGGCCGCCTATGTGGCCGTGCTGTCGAACAATGAAAATGTCGAGTTTGCCGCGGATAATCTGGAACAAATACTCGCTGGTTCCCTCTGAGGACACATGAAACGTTACGAGCTGATTGTATTCGACTGGGATGGCACCCTAATGGATTCGGCAGCGGCCATCGTGCACTCCATTCAGGCAGCCTGCCGCGACCTGGGGTTGCCGGTTCCGGCGGAGGCCGGGGTGCGGCACGTGATCGGCCTCGGGCTGGTGGATGCGTTGCAGCAGGCGGTGCCGGAACTGGATCCCAAACACTATTCCTGGATGGCGGAGCGCTATCGTTACCATTACTTGTCCAGGGATCATGAGCTGACCCTCTTCGACGGGATCGAGGCGCTTCTCGGTGATCTCGGCGCCGCCGGGCACCTGTTGGCGGTGGCGACGGGGAAGAGCCGCATCGGCCTCGATCGGGCGATGTCCCACGCGGGGCTTGGGGTGCATTTCCATGGTTCGCGGTGTGCCGACGAGTGTTTTTCCAAGCCCCATCCGCAAATGCTCGAAGAATTGATGGCCGAATTCGCCGTGGCCCCCACGCAGACCTTGATGATCGGCGACACTTCCCATGATCTCCAAATGGCGTCCAATGCGGGTGTCGAAGCCTTGGCGGTGACCTACGGCGCCCATTCCCGCGAACATCTGGCGGGATACGGCCCCCTGGCTTGCCTGCATAGCGTCGCCGATCTGTCGGCATGGCTGAAAACCAACGCCTGATCTGCCTTGCAGGCGATCTATCGGAAAGCGGCAGCGGAGTTCGCTTCACGGTGCCGGGGCTGGAGGGCGAAAGGCCGGCCTTTGCCATCCGCTATGGCAGGCGGGTTTATGCCTACCTCAACGAGTGCAGTTACGTGCCGGCCGAATTGGACTGGCAGCCCGGGGAGTTTTTCGATCATTCCAAGCTATACTTGATCTGCTCCATCCACGGTGCCCTTTACGCTCCGGAATCCGGGCGCTGTCTGGGCGGCCGCTGCCAGGGAAAAGGTTTGAAACCGCTCCGGGTGGAGGAGCGGGAAGGCGCCATCTATCTCCTCGATAACGAAAAATGACTGATCAACAATCCCCCAGCACCGCCAATGCTTCCCCTAACTGGGAGCGACAAACCCTCGAGAAACTGGCCTTCGCAGCCCTGCAAGAGCAGCGGGCGCGGCGGCGCTGGGGGATATTCTTCAAACTCCTCGGTTTTGTGTATCTGCTGGCGGTGCTGCTGGCTTTGGTGGATTGGGAAGCCAGCGGCGCCCACGAAGGCCGGCATACCGCCATGGTCTATCTCAACGGCGTGATCGAGGCGAAGGGGGAGTCCAGCGCCGAAAAAATCATAAACGCCCTGCAAAGCGCCTTCGAGGACAAGAACTCGGCCGGTGTGGTGTTGCGCATCAACAGTCCGGGCGGCAGTCCGGTGCAGGCCGGTATGATCAATGACGAAATCAGGCGGCTGCGCGCCAAGTACCCGGACAAGCCGCTTTACGCCGTGGTCGAGGATCTTTGCGCTTCCGGTGGCTACTACGTGGCGGCGGCGGCGGACAAGATCTATGTTAACAAGGCCAGCATCGTCGGGTCCATCGGCGTGCTGATGGATGGCTTCGGTTTTGTGGGTACCATGGACAAGTTGGGGGTCGAGCGCCGCCTGCTGACCGCTGGCGAGAACAAGGGCTTTCTCGATCCGTTCTCACCCCAGGAGCCCAGGCACAAAGCCCATGCCCAAGTATTGCTGAACGATATCCACAAACAGTTCATCGATGTCGTGAGGAGCGGCCGTGGCAACCGCCTGAAGGAAACGCCGGACATGTTCTCGGGCCTCATGTGGGCAGGCAACCAGAGTATTCAGCTGGGGCTGGCGGACGACTACGGCACCGTGGACTCGGTCGCCCGGGATGTCATCAAGGCGGAGAAAGTCCTCGACTATACGGTCAAGGACAACATCGCCGAGCGCTTCGCCAAGCGGCTGGGCGCCAGTACCATGACGAGCTTCTGGAACGGCGTATCGGAGTCGGCTGGCGTGCGGTTGCGCTAAGCGAGCAGCAGGAAGACGGTTGGGCGCCGCTCGATATCGGGCGGCGTTTGTTTTTTCCACTGGCCGACCGAGCGGGTCAGCACCATTTCCCTCGGCAGGGTAAGATCCGTGGCGATGGTGATCCGGGTCGAGGGCTGGCAGGCTTGCAAGAGGCTCTCCAGCATCTGCCGGTTGCGATAAGGCGTTTCGATAAAGATCTGGGTCTGGCGCCGCTTGCGCGATTCGGCTTCGAGGTCGCGCAGGGCTTTTTGGCGCTCGGGTTCCTTGGCGGGCAGGTAGCCGTGGAAGGCGAAGCGCTGGCCATTCAAGCCCGAGGCCATGAGTGAGAGTAGAAGCGAGGACGGGCCCACCAGGGGAACGACCCGGATGCCCTCGCGCTGGGCCAGGGCTACCAAGTCCGCGCCTGGGTCGGCCACTGCCGGGCACCCAGCTTCCGACACCAGGCCCATATCCTGCCCTGCTCGCAGCGGCTGGAGCAGCCGTTCGAGCGCGTCCGGCGGCGTGTGCTCATTGAGTTCCGCCAGTTGCAGTTCCTGCAAAGGTTGCGCCGTGCCGACCGCTTTCAGGAAGGCGCGGGCGGATTTGGCGTTCTCGACCACGAAATGGCTCAGGGGGCGAATGCGTTCCAGCACGGGGCTTGGCAACACCGTTTCGGGAGCGCTGCCGGCCCCCAGGGGGACTGGGATGAGGTAAAGAGTGCCGGCGCTCACAGGAGGGGTACTCCTTCGGCTCGCAGCATGTCGCAAAGAGCGATCAGGGGGAGGCCGATCAAGGCGTTGGGGTCGTCGCCCCGGATGCTCTGCAGCAAGGAGATTCCCAGTCCTTCCGACTTGGCGGCTCCGGCGCAATTGTAGGGCTGCTCGCGACGCAGATAGCTTTCGATTTCGCCATCCGAAAGATTCCGGAAGGTTACTAGAGTCGGCACGCCGCGCACCTGGGCGTGGCCGGTGCGGGTGTTGAGGAGGCAGAGGCCGGTGAAGAAGTCCACCGTCCGGCCCCGCAGCTGGCGCAGTTGTTCCACCGCCCGCTCATGATTGCCCGGCTTGCCGAACACCCGGCCATCCATCACGGCGACCTGGTCGCTGCCGATAATCAAGGTGTCGGGAAAAGCGGCGGTGACGGCCCTGGCCTTGGCTTCCGATAGCCGCAGGGCGGTGGCCTCCGGGGCTTCGCCGGGCAAGGGGGTCTCGTCGGTCTGTGGGTTGGTGATTTCGAATGGCAGGCCTAGGCGAGCCAGAAGTTCGCGCCGATAGGGCGAGGTTGAGGCGAGAAGAATTTTCGTGGACATAAAATTAGGCCGCGACAAGGTCTTGGAGCGACCTCTTGAGGCGGTGCTTTGTTTTGACTTGGAAAGCCAAAAATAATATCATCCAACGTTTATGTCGCAACAGCTCACGATAGACGCCTTCGCATTTGCCAGAGATGGCCGGGTTCTGGAAGGAACGCTGGCGGTTTCCGACCTTGAGCGCCTGCACGATCTGCTGGCTGAGATATCTGGCGAATTGCGGTACCGTTTGGAGGGCTTGAAGGGCGAGCATGGTCAGTCGCGGCTGCGGCTGACGGCATCCGGTTCGCTGTCGCTTGCCTGTCAGCGCTGCCTGGAGGCCGTCCATTTCGACCTTGAAATGGATAGCCGGCTGGAGCTGGTGCCGGAAGGCGCTGAGCTGTCCCAGGATGAGCTGGAAGACGATACGCGGGATTTCCTGCCGGTGGCGGGGAGTCTGGACGTGGCGGAGCTGGTGGAGGATGAGGTGATTCTCGCCCTGCCGGTGGCGCCGCGGCATGAGGATTGTGGTTTGCCTGGGGCGGCCGAGGCGGGTGAGCGGATTTCGCCGTTTGCCGATTTGGCCAAGCTGAAGAGCAAGCCGAACTGAATTTTTATGGAGTAACAACATGGCCGTTCAACAGAACAAAAAGTCCCCGTCCAAGCGCGGCATGCACCGTGCCCACGACTTCCTGACCAACCCGCCGCTGGCTGTCGAGCCGACCACCGGCGAGGTGCACCTGCGTCACCACATCTCCCCGTCTGGCTTCTACCGCGGCAAGAAAGTCGTCAAGGGCAAAGGCGAGTAATCGTTCAAGGCAAGGCAGGCAGTCCTTGATGGACTGCCTGCCTTTTCTTTTGTCATGACAACTCGTATCGCCATCGATTGCATGGGTGGAGACCACGGCCCGTCCGTAACGGTGCCGGCGGCGCTTCATTTTCTCAAAGCCCACCCGGGGGTCGCTCTCGTCCTGGTCGGTCGCGAGGAGAGTATTCGTCCCCTCCTTGAGGGCGTGGGCGAAAGCGAGCGCCTGCGCGTCGTCCATGCCTCGGAAATCGTGGCCATGGGCGAATCTCCCGCCATGGCGCTGAAGAACAAAAAAGATTCGTCGATGCGGGTGGCGGTCAATCTTGTCAAGAGGGGCGAGGCGGATGCCTGTGTTTCGGCTGGCAATACCGGCGCCCTCATGGCTATCTCCCGCTTCGTCCTGAAGATGCTGCCCGGCATTGACCGGCCGGCCATTTGTACCCAATTGCCGACCATGCAGGGCCACACCCATATGCTGGACTTGGGGGCCAACGTGGATTGCGGCCCGGAGCATCTGCTCCAGTTCGGCATTATGGGCGCCATGCTGGTCTCGGCCCTGGAGCACAAGGAACGCCCGACTGTCGGTCTCCTCAATATCGGGGAGGAAGAAATCAAGGGTAATGAGGTGGTGAAGGCGGCCGCTGATCTCCTGCGGGATTCGGATCTCAATTTCGTGGGTAATGTCGAGGGCGACGGCATTTACAAGGGGGACGCCGACGTCGTTGTGTGCGATGGCTTCGTCGGCAACGTGGCGCTCAAGACATCCGAAGGCTTGGCCCAGATGCTGGCCTTCTTCCTGAAGCAGGAATTCAAGCGCAACCTGTTGACCAAGCTGGCCGCCCTGGTGGCGCTGCCGGTGCTCAACAATTTCAAGAAACGCGTCGACCACCGTCGCTATAACGGTGCTATTTTGCTCGGCCTCAAAGGCATTTCGGTCAAGAGCCACGGCTCGGCCGACAGTTTTGCCTTCGGCAATGCCATAGGCCGGGCTTTTGATGCTGTCGAGAACCGCGTGTTGGAACGTATTTCAGCGCGCATGGCGCAGACGGCAGCAGCAACCAAGGCGGCCCCGGGGGCCTAGGAGAAGTCTGAATGTATGCACGCCTGTCCGGCGTCGGCAGTTGTCTGCCCGGAAAGCCGGTAAGCAATGAGGAGTTGGCGAGCCGCGGCATCGATACCAGCGATGAGTGGATCGTCAGCCGTACCGGTATCCGCACCCGTTATCTGGCTGCGCCCGAAGTGACGTCCAGTCAGCTGGCGCTGGAAGCATCGCGCCGGGCACTCGACATGGCCGACGTCCGGGCCGAGGATCTCGATCTCATTATCGTCGCCACCTCGACTCCGGATTTCATTTTTCCGAGCAACGCCTGTCTGTTGCAGGGCAAGCTCGGGAACAAGGGGGCGACGGCCTTCGACGTTCAAGCGGTATGCGCAGGGTTTACCTACGCCCTGTCGATTGCCGACAAATTCATCCGGTCGGGCAGCCACAAGAAGGCCCTGGTGGTTGGAGCGGAGGTCTTTTCCCGCATCCTCGACTGGCAGGATCGGGCCACCTGTGTCCTGTTCGGCGACGGTGCCGGGGCGGTGGTGCTGGAGGCATCGGAAAAACCGGGGATTCTGGCAACGGCGCTGCATGCCGACGGTAGCCACAACGATATCCTCAATGTGCCGGGGCAGGTTTGCAGCGGCACGGTCGTCGGCGACCCCTTCCTGCGCATGGACGGCCAGGCTGTGTTCAAGTTCGCGGTGCGGGTTCTGGCCGAAGTGGCCGAGGAAGTCTGCGCGGCAGCAGGCGTTGCCAGTACCGAAGTGGACTGGCTGATTCCGCACCAGGCCAATATCCGCATCATCGAGGCGACCGGCAAGAAGCTGGGTATCGACCGTGACCGGGTCATCGTGACCGTTGACCGCCATGGCAACACCTCGGCCGCGTCGGTGCCCCTGGCGCTGGACGAAGCGGTGCGCGACGGCCGTATCAAGCGCGGGCAAAAGGTACTTCTCGAAGGGGTGGGTGGCGGCTTCACCTGGGGCGCGATACTGCTCGAATTCTGACAACGAAAGATTCCGACATGGCTTTTGCATTCGTTTTCCCCGGCCAGGGCTCACAGAGCGTGGGCATGATGGCCGCTTACGGCGATTCCGCCGTGGTGCGTGCTACCTTCGACGAAGCGTCCAATGCCCTGGGCGACGATCTCTGGCGGATGGTGGCGGAAGGTCCCGCCGAGGTCCTGACCCAGACCGTGAATACCCAGCCGGTCATGCTGACCGCCGGCATCGCGGCCTGGCGCCTGTGGCTTGAAAAAGGCGGCCGGAAGCCGGCCGTGGTAGCCGGCCATAGCTTGGGAGAGTACTCGGCGCTGGTTGCTGCCGGAGTTGTCGATTTCAAGGATGCGGTTCCCCTCGTTCGCTTGCGGGCCGCCGCCATGCAGGAAGCGGTGCCTCTCGGTGCCGGCGCCATGGCCGCTGTGCTTGGCCTCAATGACGACGGTATTCTGGCCGCCTGCGGCGAAGCCGCCCAGGGCGAAGTGGTGGAGCCGGTGAATTTCAATGCGGCCGGCCAGACCGTCATTGCCGGCCACAAGGGCGCCGTGGAGCGTGCCATGGAAGCCTGTAAGGCCCGGGGCGCCAAGCGGGCCGTGGCGCTGCCGGTGTCGGCGCCTTTCCATTCCTCGCTCATTCGCCCGGCTGCCGACAAGTTGGCGGCGCGGTTGGCTGAACTCAAATTCAACGTGCCGCAGATTCCGGTCGTCAACAACGTCGATGTGGCTATTGAAAACGATCCCGCCCGGATCAAGGACGCGCTGGTGCGCCAAGCCTACAACCCGGTGCGCTGGGTGGAAACCATTCAGAAAATGGCCGGCATGGGAGTCGCCACGGTGGCTGAATGCGGTCCCGGCAAGGTGCTGGCCGGTCTCACCAAGCGCTGCGCCGAGGGCGTGAGCGGCGTCGCCCTGGCCGATCTGGGCGCCATCGAAGCCAATATCAATCTGGAGTGATGACCATGCTGCAAGGACAAGTCGCCCTCGTCACCGGCGCCACCCGCGGCATCGGCCGCGCCATCGCCTTCGCACTCGGCCGCCTCGGCGCCACCGTCGTCGGCTCCGCAACGAGCGAGGAGGGCGCCGGAAAGATCGCTGCCTACCTTGCCGAAGCCGGCATCAAAGGCAAAGGCGTGGTGTTGGAAGTGCGGGACCAGGAGCAGGTGGATGCCATCGTCGGCGCCATCGACAAGGAATTCGGCCTGGTCGGCATTCTGGTGAACAACGCCGGCATTACCCGCGACAACCTTGCCATGCGCATGAAGGACGACGAGTGGGATGCCGTGATCGACACCAACCTGAAGGCGGTTTTCCGCCTCTCCAAGGCGGTGATGCGGGGTATGATGAAGGCGCGCCAAGGCCGCATCATCAACATCACTTCCGTCGTCGGCCACGCCGGCAACCCCGGCCAAGCCAACTATTGCGCCGCCAAGGCCGGCGTCGCCGGCATGACCCGCTCCCTGGCGCGGGAACTGGGCAGCCGCAACATTACTGTCAATTGCGTGGCGCCGGGCTTCATTGGTACCGACATGACCCATGCCCTGGACGACAGGCAGAAAGAGGCCATGCTGGCCAGCATTCCCCTGGGCCGGGCAGGAACACCGGAAGACGTGGCGGCGGCGGTGGCTTTCCTGGCCGCGCCGGGGGCTGCCTATATTTCAGGTACGACCATCCACGTCAATGGCGGTATGTTCATGGATTGATTTCCGGCAGCGCCGGCTTTTGGTAAACTTGTAACGTTTTTCATACCCGTAGAGGGAGAAGGAGCTTTTTCAATGGATAACATCGTAGAACGCGTCAAGAAAATCGTCGCCGAACAACTCGGCGTTAACGAAGCGGACATCAAGAACGAGTCCTCCTTCGTGGACGATCTGGGCGCGGATTCGCTGGACACCGTCGAGCTGGTGATGGCCCTCGAAGAAGAATTCGAGTGCGAGATCCCCGACGAAGAGGCCGAGAAGATCACCACGGTCCAGCAGGCGGTCGATTACATCCTCGCCAACAAGAAGTAATCCATTTCTGGTTTGCAACGACAAGGCCGGCCCCTTGGTCGGCCTTGCCGCATTTGTTTTTGGAGTGCATCTTGGCACGTCGCAGAGTCGTCATCACCGGTCTGGGCATTGTTTCCCCGGTCGGCAATACCGTCGAAGAGGCCTGGCAGAATCTGCTTGCCGGCCGCTCCGGCATCTCCACCATCGAGAAATTCGACGTATCTTCCTTCCCGGTGCGGTTCGCCGGCCAGGTCAAGGACTTCGATATCGGGACCTATCTGTCGCCCAAAGAATCCCGTCGCATGGATACCTTCATCCATTACGGCATGGCGGCGGGCATTCAGGCTATCCGTGACGCCGGCTTGACCGAGAATCCGGCCGATGCCGAGCGTATCGGCATTGCCATCGGTTCCGGCATTGGTGGCCTCCCGCTCATCGAGAACACCAAGGAAGAGTACCTGGCCGGCGGCGTGCGCAAGATTTCGCCTTTCTTCGTGCCCGGTTCCATCATCAACATGATCTCCGGCAACCTGTCGATCATGTATGGCTTCAAGGGGCCGAACATCGCCTTGGTGACCGCCTGTAGCACCGGCACCCATTCTGTGGGCGAGGCAGCTCGCATCATCGAGTATGGCGATGCCGACGTGATGGTGGCCGGTGGTGCCGAAGCCACGGTGTCGCCCTTGGGTCTCGGCGGCTTCTGCGCGGCCCGTGCCCTGTCGACCCGGAACGACGACCCGCAGACCGCCAGCCGTCCCTGGGACAAGGATCGGGATGGCTTCGTCCTGGGCGAGGGTGCCGGGGTCATGGTGCTTGAGGAATACGAGCACGCTAAGGCCAGGGGCGCCAAGATCTACGCCGAAGTGGCGGGCTATGGCATGAGCGCTGACGCCTTCCATATGACCCAGCCGGCCGAGGATGGCGATGGTGCCCGCCGCTGTATGCTGGCCGCCCTGAAGAACGCCGGGCTGTCTCCCTCCGATGTCCAGTATGTCAATGCTCACGGTACATCGACTCCTTTGGGTGACGTGGCGGAGACCATGGCGGTCAAGGGCGCCTTCGGCGATGCGGTCAAGAATCTCGTGGTGAACTCCACCAAGTCCATGACTGGCCACCTCCTTGGCGCTGCTGGCGGCATCGAGGCAGTGTTTACCACCCTAGCCATCCACCATCAGGTGTCACCGCCGACCATCAACATCTTCAACCAGGATGAGCGCTGCGATCTCGACTACTGTGCCAACCAGGCCCGGAAGATGAAGATTGACGCCGCTCTTTCCAATTCCTTCGGCTTCGGCGGAACCAACGGTACGATAGCTTTCAAGCGCGTTTAACTCCGAGCGAAGAGGATAACGGTGCAGTTGCCGATCACCATCGGACTGCACCGTTCTTTCTTTCTGGGGGCCGGATTGGTGGGGGCGCCTGGCTTGGCCGTTGTCGCGATTCTTCTGCCGCCGTGGCAGCCATGGATCAAAGGCTTATTGGTCGCCGGGATCGCCGGCCTTGCGGCTATCTCGTGGCGGTTGCGGATGCCCAAAGTAACGGCCGTGCGGCTGTTTGGCGATGGCCGGATGGCGTACAGGCAGGCTGGAGGGGAGGAGTTTCTGGCGGCCGAACTCTTGGCGGGGGCGACGGTTCACCCCTGGCTTACGGTATTTCGGCTCAAGTCGGCCGAATCCACGACCACAGTAGCCGTGCTGCCGGACAGCACGACTGGCGAGGAATTTCGGCGGCTGCGGGTTTGGCTGCGCTGGAAGGCGGAATTCAGCCCCGGGAGCGATGCCGCCTGAGGACGGTGTTACGTGCCTTGGTCGCCATTTCCGGATAGTCCCGGGAGAAGTGCAGTCCCCGGCTTTCCCGCCGCTGCATGGCGCAGCGGACGATCAGGTCAGCGGTCTGGACGAGGTTGCGCAATTCGATGAGGTCGTGGCTGACCCGGAAGTTGGCGTAGAACTCGTCGATTTCCCGCGTCAGCAGGCGGATTCGGTTCTGGGCCCGCTTTAAGCGCTTGTTGGTGCGCACGATACCGACGTAGTCCCACATGAAGCGGCGCAGCTCGTCCCAGTTATGGGAGATGACCACTTCCTCGTCGGCGTCGGCGACACGGCTCTCGTCCCATTGCGGCAGCGGGGGTAGTTCAACCCCCTTGTTGGCGAGCATGTCATTGACGGCGGCTTCGGCGTAAACGATGCATTCGAGCAGGGAGTTGGAGGCCAGCCGATTGGCGCCGTGCAAACCGGTGCAGGAAGCCTCGCCGGCTACATAGAGCCCCTCCAGGTCGGTGCGGCCACGCTGATCGCTGACGATTCCGCCACAGGTGTAATGGGCCGCAGGCACGACCGGGATGGGCTCCCGGGTGATGTCAATACCCAGCTCCAGGCAGCGGGCGTGGATATTGGGGAAGTGGGAGCGGATAAATGCCTCGCCCTTATGGGAGATATCCAGGAAAACGCAGTCCAGGCCGCGCTTTTTCATTTCGAAGTCGATGGCACGGGCGACGATGTCCCGGGGGGCTAGTTCGCCGCGCTCGTCGTGGTCAGGCATGAAGCGGGTGCCGTCCGGCAATTTCAGCAGGCCGCCTTCGCCGCGTACGGCTTCGGAAATGAGGAACGATTTGGCCTGCGGATGATAGAGGCAGGTCGGATGGAACTGGATGAATTCCATGTTGGCCACCCGGCAGCCGGCTCGCCACGCCATGGCGATGCCGTCGCCAGTGGAGGTGTCGGGATTGGTGGTGTAGAGATAGACCTTTCCTGCACCGCCGGTGGCGATCAGGGTGTTTGGTGCCCCCAGGGTGATGACGTTGCCGCTTTGCCGGTCGAGGACATAGACTCCGAAGCAGCGACTTGTGGCTAGGCCAAGCTTGGCTCCCGTAATCAGGTCGATGGCGATATGGTCCTCGAGCACCGTGATGTTCGGATGGTTCCGAACCTTTGGGGTCAGGGTTTCCTGGACCGCGAGGCCGGTGGCGTCAGCGACGTGGATTACCCGGCGGGCGCTGTGCCCGCCTTCTCGCGTCAAATGGTAGCCAGCGCTGTCTTGGGTGAAGGGCACCCCTTGGTCGATCAGCCACTGGATGGCGCGACGGCCGTTTTCCACCACGAAACGGGTCGCCTTCTCGTCGTTGAGCCAGGCGCCGGCGATGAAGGTGTCGCGAATATGGGCTTCGATGGAGTCCTGGCTGTCCAGCACGGCGGCTATGCCGCCCTGGGCTCGGCCGGAAGCACTGTCTTCGAGGCTGCGCTTGCAGACCAATGCCACGCGGCAATGATCGGCAAGCCGCAAGGCCGCCGATTGGCCGGCAAGCCCGCTGCCAATGATGATGACGTCGAATTTGTCCACGCTGTTCTTCGGTGCTTATGAAATTTTGCCCGAATATAGCACGGAGGCAGGCATTAACCCGTTACATTTCGTCACAAAGAAGGACGTAAACGCTCTTCTCTAGGGGGGGGGCTGAGCTATACTGGCCTGAAACATACCAATTAAACTCCCCCCAGGGATAACAGCAGCCATGAGTGAGCGCGAAATTGACCAAAAACTGGTCGAAAAGGCGCAAGGCGGCGACAAACACGCCTTCGACCTTTTAGTAGGCAAATACCAGCGTAAGTTAGGGCGCTTGCTGTCGCGTTTCATTCGCGACCCGGCGGAAGTGGAGGACGTGACCCAGGAAGCCTTTATCAAGGCATATCGGGCGTTGCCATCCTTCCGCGGAGAGAGCGCTTTCTACACTTGGCTTTACCGTATCGGTATCAATACGGCCAAGAATTACCTGGTGTCCCAGAGCCGGCGCGCGCCCACCACGACAGAATTCGACACGGACGACGCGGAAACCTTCGAGGATGGCGACCAGCTTCGGGATATCAATACGCCGGAAAGCGTCCTGCTCTCGAAACAGATCGGCGAAACGGTCAATTCCGCCATGGATGCGCTGCCCGAAGAATTGCGGGTGGCTATCGTGTTACGCGAAATCGAAGGGCTTTCCTATGAGGAAATCGCCCAAATCATGAATTGCCCCATCGGCACGGTGCGGTCTCGGATTTTCCGGGCTCGGGAAGCGGTGGCTGCTAAACTACGCCCTCTTCTCGATACGGCGCCCGATCGCCGGTGGTAAGCATGGGACATAATCAAGTCAGTACGGTTCGCGGCGTCGTGCGCGCGCTCGATGGCAGGGAAGCTATTGTCGAAGTGGAGCAGGGCGGCTGCGGCCGCTGCCACGAAAAGGGCGGCTGCGGTGGCCAGCATCTCACCCAGATGTTCTGTTCCGGCCCGAAAACCTATCGCGTCGATAATCCGGGCGGTGCCGTCGTGGGCGAAAAGGTGGATGTTGCCATCGTCGCCGGTGCCCTGCGGCGTACCGCCAATCTCGCCTATGGGCTGCCGCTCGTCGGCGTCATTGCCGGAGCTGCTTTAGGGATGCAGGTTGCGGGAAATCCCGGGGCCATGGCGGGAAGCGGAGCCGGCCTGCTGATTGCCTGGCTGCTGGTGCGTTGGAAAGTGAATCCGGGGACTGGAAATTCGGACGCCCGTCCTTATATTGTCTCCCGTTCCCATTCCTAGTTGACCGGAGGTTTTGGCTTCCATGAAACACGTACTGGCGTTTTTCTACTTCTTTGTCGTGACTTCCGTCGCGACGGCCCAGACCCGCATCCTGCCGGACTTTACGGACCTGGCGGAGAAGCAGGGAGCGGCAGTGGTCAATATCAGTACGACCCAGGTGATCCGCGGAAGGGGGGCATCCCCGCTCCCCTTCGACGAGGATGACCCGATGTTCGAATTCTTCAAGCGATTCATGCCTCGCCAGCCGAATGGGGGCAGTCCGCGGGAATTCGAGAACAAGTCGCTGGGGTCCGGATTTATCGTCAGCGGCGACGGCTACATTCTGACCAATGCCCATGTGGTCGATGCGGCCGATGAGATTACCGTGCGGCTTACGGATAAACGGGAATTCAAGGCCAAAGTCATTGGTGCGGATAAGCGCACGGATGTGGCGCTGATCAAGATCGACGCGGCCAACTTGCCCACGGTCCGGCTCGGAGATCCAACTCAGCTCAAGGTGGGCGAATGGGTGGTGGCCATCGGTTCGCCTTTCGGGTTCGACAATTCGGTAACGGCCGGGATCGTCTCCGCGAAGGGGCGCTCGTTGCCCCAGGAGAGCTACGTTCCGTTCATTCAGACCGACGTGGCCGTCAATCCCGGCAATTCGGGCGGGCCGCTCTTCAACATGCGCGGCGAAGTGGTTGGCGTCAATTCCCAGATATATAGTCGTAGCGGCGGCTATATGGGCTTGTCCTTCGCCATCCCCATCGACGTCGCCATGGATGTTCAGAATCAGTTGCGGACCCATGGCAAGGTCAGCCGGGGGCGCCTGGGTGTAGTGATTCAGGAGGTAACCCGGGAGTTGGCGGAATCCCTGGGGCTTGCCAAGCCGATGGGCGCCATCGTCAATGCCGTGGAAAAGGGCGGCCCTGCCGAAAAGGCCGGCCTGGAGCCCGGCGATGTGATTCTGAAGTTTGACGGCAAGACCATCAACTCTTCCAGTGATCTGCCGCGCCTGGTGGGTACCACCAAGCCCGGCAGCCGATCTGCGGTGCAAATCTGGCGCAAGGGCTCGGTCAGGGATGTTGCGGTGACCGTGGGGGAGGTTCAGGACGAAAAGGTCGCCACTAATCGGGGTGGGCGGAACAAGATTCCCGGTGACCAGGAAGCCAACCGCCTCGGGCTGGTGGTCAGCGAACTGACGCCGGAGCAGAGGCGCGAGTTGAAGCTGAACAGCGGCCTTTTGATCGAGGATGTGCGAGGCAGCACCTACCGGGCCGACCTTCGTCCCGGCGACATTATCCTGGCACTGATCAGCAAAGGGGCGACCACCGATATCAAGACGGTGGAGCAGTTCAACAAGCTCCTGGCCCAGTTCGACAAATCCGCCAGTGTGACCCTGCTGGTCCGTCGTGGCGACCTGCAGACCTTTGTTACCATCAAGGGAATGAATGGCAAATAGCCATTTCAAACCAATATCAAAAGGGGATCGGTTGATCCCCTTTTATTTTTCGAAATCCATGTCAGGCCGTGGCGTTTGGCACTTTCGCGTCAAACCTTTGTCATTCCTATATCAATCAAACTACAATCTAAAAAAGGGAATGCGCCGGGATTGATCGGACTGCATTCCCTTGTTGCTGGAAAAAAGGGAATGAAGCCATGGCCGGATACAAACTCTCTGCAGCACTGCTCAATCGGAAGAAGGCCCCAGGCAAGGTCACCGACGGAATGGCCCTGTCGTTCATCCGCAATAAGGACGGGAGCCTCACCGCCTGGCAGCGGGTGAAGCGGAGCGGCAAGGACGCCGATATTAAGGTGGCCTCCCTGGCCGGGGAGGTGACGGCCGATTGGCTACAGGACGTTCGGTCAAAGGCCTACGCCATCAAGACATCCGGCGATAGCTCGTCCGGCGCCATGACGTTCCAGGGGGCCTGGGAGAAGTTCTACAAGGCGATCACTGGCGCCGAGAACTCCAAGTGGTCACCTCGCACCGCCAAGCAGGCGGAAGCGCGCGTGCTCAACTGGCTTTCCCCGACCGGGCTGTGGAGCATGCCGCTGACCGAGATCCGCTCGGGCGACATCGAGGCGGCACTGGCGGACGCAAAGGCAAGGCTTCCGAAGATGGCGCCCAAGCTCCTCGCGCTCATTGCACGGGTGATCAGCTATGCTGCCCATGACCTGGACCTCGATGCGAACGCGGCCAAGACGTTGCGGGACCGCTGGAAGGCAACGGAAAAACCCGTCAAGATGGACAAGCTGCCTGCGATCACTGACTGGGCCGGCCTGGGGCGTCTCCTCAATGCTATCGAGCACAGCAGCCTGTATCTCACCACCCGGATCGCGCTGCTCTTGCAGGCCTACACCGCGCAGCGCTCGGGAGAAGTCGCCGGCGCCCGGTGGGATGAGTTCGTCTTCCATGATGACGGCACTGCCACCTGGACCATTCCACGCAGCCGCATGAAGGTCAGCGACTGGAATGCTAAGCCGTACCACCAGGTGATCAAACTGCCGGCCGAGGCGGCCAACCTGGTTCGGCGACTTCCGAAGACTACCGATTTTCTGTTCGTTCCACGGCATGGGGAGGCCGACTGCATCACCGTGGAGGCATTCTCCATGTCCTTCCAGCGCCTTGGATTTCGGGGGGTGGCCGTGCCGCATGGGTGGCGGTCGGCGCTAAAAACCCTTGCCAACGATGCCGCCGATTCCGACGGCAGGCCGCTATTCTCACAGCGGTGGGTGGAGGACGTTCTCGATCATACGGTCAGGGGAGTGGAGGGGCATTACACTCGGGCCCAGGCTGAGCAGGGTATGGCCCGGGTTTTGACTTGGTGGGCAAAGGAGCTCGACAAGTCCAAGGGAACCTCCCTGCGGCAGAAGTGTGCCGCGGCGTAGGGACTCCGACTTATGCGACGAATTTGCAGAAGGTCGGATAAGTCCAATAATCCCGGATTGTCGTTACAACTCGGTAAGGATTGGCCTCCGGCCTAAATCTCCGCGTGACCTGAAATCCAGGTTATTGGACACTTTGGTGTCTACACCTTGTTATCCGGAAGTACGCATTCGGCAATCAGCCGCATCGCGGCAGCAAGCTGTGAAGACTTGTGGTAGCCAAGGCCACGACCGCCATCTGCCCGCCGCAATTTCCAACTGGTGCAGGTCCAAAGCCCGCTTTCACCCCAGCCGGCTTTGGGGCCGCCATTCCGATGCACCCGGGACTCCGGGCCGCTGAGGTGGATGCCGAAGCGTTCGATCAGGGGGCCGCCCTGTGCCCAGTTGGTCGATGGTGCCCAGCGAGTTGCACCGTGCCCCTTCTCGCCGCAGAACAACGGGCCGTAAATCGGCGCGCCTGGATAGATCACGCAGATAGGCTCACGGGTTGCCGGGTGGCGCTCAATGTTCGGAGCCAGGCCAAGTACTCGCGCTACGGAAGCATCCAGCTCTGCCCCCTCAAGTTCGCAAAATTCCATGTCGTTTCCTTTCTTTTGTATCCGTATAACAAGCCGGTGCAGCGGACGGCCTACGGCCGCCGCTGACCGCCGGTGTTAATGCTCCGCCCCCGCATAGGGCATACCATCCGGCTTCTGGAACCCCGTCCGGGCCGCTTCCTCCAGGAAGCGGTCAATAGCTTCACGGCTGTGCAGCGCCTTGGCGCCGTTGCCGCCGATCACCGGTTTCGGGAACCGCGGGTCCTTGGCCAGGACGTTCCAGTACAGGCGGTGGGAAATTGGCTTGATGTAGGACAGCAGCTGTTTGGTGTCCAGGATGGCCTTCTGCTGCCATGCGGTGTTTTCTATGATCTTAGTTTCAGTCGTTGCCATGTTGTTGCTTCGCTGCGTTGTGTCGGTGGCTCTTCCGCCATTCCTGATAACAGGCCTTGCACATCTTCCAGATCCCATCCAGGTCGCCGCTGTTTGGGTAGAAGAACTCGGTGTCTGCCGGCCAATACTCCTTGCACTTGGTGCAGAGCTTCTCCAGCTCCCCGTCCTCGTCCAGGCGGTACTTTCCGCTGGCCAGGCGCTTGGTCAGAAGCGCCTGGTTTGGAGAGGCCCGCTTGTAGGCAAACCCGGCGCCCGGTGGGATTTGCCAGGCGGTGGCCGCGGCCGCCAGGATCACGACGGCACCTCAACCTTCAGGAACCCCTGGTTGCGGGGGTCGATGCACCCGCCGACCCAGGCCAGGCGCCGGTAGAGTCCCAGTGTGAGCTTGACGTCGGCCAGGCAGTAGTCGACGACGGCCCCGCGCTTCCCTTGCTGCCAGAGCACCGGCGCCAGGGCGCCATCGCCGGTCTTGCCGCCGATGCCGTTGATCCGGCAGAGGTCATCGAGACCAAGCCCCTTCGGGTGGCGTCCGGTAGCGCAGCCGGCGGCCGCCCAGATCCGCGCGGCGATATCGACGCTCTTCTCCGCCGGGATGTCTATGCCGGCCGCCTGGCAGACCAGGTCGTCGAAGCGGTGGCCATTGAAGCTGACCACGTGCGGGCGCTTCTCCACCAGGTCGGCGAAGGCGTCCAGGTTGTCGTCCTGGAAGACACGGTAGCGCTGCTCGATTAGGTCGAAGGCGCAGATGCAGGCGATGCCCATGCCGGCGTGGTCGTGCCAGCCCTCGGCGTACTCGATGCCCGGGATGCGCTCTTCGCCCGGGGCCTGGATGGCGCGCTTGATTTCGATGTCGTAGACAATCACTGCTTCTCTCCCCGTTGCTCGTCGATGGTGGGTTCGGTGGCTGTCGGCGCTCCGGCCGCGATCGGTGTTTCGTTCATCTCGATACCGAGGCCCGGCAGGACGAGGTTGTCTTCGCGGAACGTGGGCGTCTCCGCCTCGGCGGGTTTTTCGTTCGTCTCGATATCGCCTTTCACCCTGGTCAGCATGGCCAGGGTGTTCCCGTCCCGAGCCAGGAACTCGACCACCCAGCGGGGCTGTTTTCCGCGGCCAGACCAGGTCAGGTCCAGGTTCTCGGGGTGGGCGTAGGGCACTTCCCGGACGGTGCTCTTCTTCCCCGCCGGCGCAGCTTTTTTAGCCGCTTCAGTTCCGCCGCCCGCGCCAGCTTCAGTAGGGGTAGGAGTGCCTTCAGAATGGGCGGGGGGCAGGGGTTCGAGCTCGTCCAGCTTGCAGATGACGGTATCGGCCTTCTTCGGGCCGTACTTCACCGAGCAATCGCCAGCGGAAGTGATCGCCTCGATGACGCCTTCCCGACCGCAACACTTCCGGAAATGACCGCCGGGGCCCTTGAGGCATTCCTTGACGCGGACGCGGTCGCCTTTCTTGAATTCCAGGGCGGCGGGAGTTGCAGTATTCGGCTGCACTTCCGCCGCCTGCTTCATTGAAGCCGCTGAACCGGATTCTTCCGCCGGCGTTTCGCTTTCCCCGGCAGTCGTATCGGCCTCGGCGTTCCCGCTTCCGTCGGCGTCGAGTCGGTTCCGGAGTCTTTCGACATCGATGCCCTTGCACTTGGCCAGCTTCAGGAGGGCCTTCGGCTCCTTGTCCAGGCTCCACCGATCGACGTCGAGGTCGCCGACCAGGATGCAATCGAGAATCAGCAGGGCCAGCTCCTCGGCGGGACGCTGCTCGATATATTCGGTGAAGGCCTTTATGCGATCGCGGTCCTCGGCGCCTTCTGCGCCCCAGATCCTGGCCACCTGGCCCCGGGCGCCCCAGGAGGTGCCTTGTGCGAATAGGTGGCTGGCAATCAGGCCCAGCTCGTGGTGCTCGAATTGGGGGCCGCCGTGGTGAATCTCTTGCTGCAGGCGCCGGCGGATGTCGGTCATGAGCTCCAGGCGGAAGGCCCGTTCCCGTTCCACCTTGGCCTCCATAGCCTGGAGCTCAGCCTCGTGGTCATGGTGCCGTGGCTCGATACCGGCTGCCTTGAGCTTCTCGGCCAGGGTATTCTCCGGAACCACCTCGACCAGGCTGCCGCTGCTCTTGTCTTCGATCAGAACGGCGGTGGGGGCAGCATCCCCAAGGATTTCCCGGTAGGTTCGCCGCTCCGGATCCTCGTAACAGGTCATGTCCAGGCGCTTGTAGCCCTTGGGGTCATGGTATTGCACCCCGTAGGGGGCGATCTTGGCGGCTTCCTTGCCGGTGATGACCGTGGCCCCCTTGGCCTCGGCCGCCTGGCGCTGGATCTCGATGTAGGCTTGCTTTTTCTTGAGGTGGCAGTCCGGATCCGTGCAGACGTCTGCGCCGATATCGTCAAAGACTTCCGGCTGATTGCCGGCCCGGTTCGGGCAAGTGGTGCAGGGTCCTGGCGCCAGGCGGTCGTCGTCGGCCGGGAAGGGCGCCCGGGTCAGGTCCAGCATGTAGCGGTCCTGGATGTGCCGCTTAGCCCGGCGGACGGACATGACGTCCTCGTTGTAGTCCTTGGCGGTGATGTCCTTGAGGGCCTTCTCCTGCAGCTTCTTGCCCGGGATCCGGGCCACCAGGAGGGCGGTGGAGGGGGTGAGGAGCCCGGCATAGAACAGCCTGCGGCCTTCCTCCCCCAAGGCGGTGAGCTTCAGGCGGGCATAGATGTAGGCCTTGCTCTTGCCGATCTTCTCGGCCAGCTGGTCGGCGGTGTAGCCGTGTTCCTTCATCATGCGCTCGTAGCCCTCAGCCTCCTCCAGGGGGTGGAGGTCCTGGCGCTGCAGGTTCTCGATGATCTGGATCTCCAGGACCTCAAGGTCGGTGAGCTCGCGCACCATGGCGGGAATGTCGTCCAGTCCGGCGGCGACGGTCGCCCGCCACCGGCGCTCTCCAGCCACCAGCTCATAGCGGGTGGTTCGCTGGTTCGGGCGGGGGTACTTTTCCGGCCAGGGGCGCACCAGAATGGGCTGCAGGACGCCATGGCGCTGGATGCTTGCCACCAGGTCGGCCTGGGCCTCTTCAGGGAAGTTCTTCCGGGGATTGGTCGGGCTGGGAGCAACCAGTTGGACGGATAGCTCCAGGGTCTTGGCGGTCATGCCGATTTCCTCCGATAGGTCTTGGTGAGATCGCCGGCGATGCAATGCCCGCGATGGCGTAGGGTGTTGGCCAGGCGAGCTCGGTCCTGGTGGCTTTGGGTTGCCTGGCGAAGAAGGCCGAAGTAGCTGTTGGCCGTCTCGAAGAGGTTCTCAGCCGGGATCTCGCGCACCCGGCGCAGGACCTCGTTCAGGGTCCGCTGGCGGGTGGTGCGGCGCCAGGGCTTGATAACGTGGCCGACGAAGTCGACACCGCGCTCGACGGGCTGCAGGATGGTCTTCGTCGGGTTGAGTCGGGCGGCCAATACCTTTGTGAGGAAATCCTCAATATGGTCGCGGGCCTCATTGAGCCACTGGGGCGAGTCGTGGAGCAGGATGAAGTCATCAACGTAGCGCACGTAGTGCTGGGCGCCGATGCGGTGCTTCACGAACTGGTCTAGGGCGTCCAAATAGACATTGGCGAAGAACTGGGAGCTGAGATTGCCAATGGGCAGGCCCAGGTGGGCCGGCTGGTTGATGAGGCGCTTGTGGGGCGGTACGCGCTCCAGGAGGGCTGGGTTACCGCGCAGCAGGTAATCCTGGCGCGGATCATGGAATAGAATGGTCTCGGCCAGGGCCATCCACCAGGGCTCCCGGATCCGAGCGGCCAGCTGGTCGCGGAGGATGGCCTTGTCGATGCTGACGAAGAAGTTGGCCAGGTCGAGCTTCAGGTAGAAGGCCGGCCGGCGCCAGTTCTGGGTGATGCTGCGGATCTTGGCTTCCAGCCGCTCGGCCGCGTAGAGGGTGCCGCGGCCCGGGATGCAGGCGCAGGAGTCGGCGATGAACGAGGCGTAGAAGCGCGGCGAGATCCGGTTGTGGAAGAGATGGTGGACGATCCGGTCCCGGAAGTCGGCGGCCCAGACTTCCCTGGGCTTCGGCCGGGTGATGACGAAGCAGATAGAGCGGCCGGGCCGGTAGGTGCCGGCCCGCAGCTCGTCGTCCAGTTGGAACAGGTTGCGTTCCAGGTCTTGCTCGAAAGCCAGCGCGGAGGGCTTGTTGCGCTTGGACTCTCGGCAGTCCAGGTAGGCCTGGACCAGATCTTCGAAAGTGAAATCAGCATGGTGGCGCTCGCCTTGATCTGCGGACGGCCCGGGCGCGGAGCTTGTTGTTGCGGTTGTTGTTGTTCTGGTTGCCGTTGTTGAAGTTCTGATTCCAGGCATACTCGGCGGCCGAGGCGTATGGTTCGTGCTATCCACGTCGCCCCGCCGAAGGCTCTCGCCGATCAGCGGGGAAACTGCGCCAGACCGGGCCCGGCGGCTGCCGGCGGTCTCTGCGGTGCGCTTATCGGTGGCCTTGTGAGCCAGCGGCACGACCAGATTAAGAGTTCGCACAGTCATGGTGGCCGTAACCATCAGGAAGCGGGCGAAGTTGCGGAACGGCGCCATCCCCCCGCCTGCTTGCCGATGCTCTGCGTCAGCTCTACCGTCCTGGCGTACTGGCCGGTGGAGATCAGACGCTTGTCCCGGGAGAGCCGAAGCAGAAGCTCGGCCACCTGCAGCCGCTCGATGAGCTGCTCGAGGTGGGGCGCTTTCTCCCGGGCGGTATTAGCCCGGAAGATCAGCACCAGGATCTCGACCAGCTCGTCCCGGAGCTTCCCGCCGATCGATGCCTTGAAATCCCTGGGCATGTTCTTGGCGAGATCCGTGATGAGATCGAACAGGCTGTAGGCAGCCTTGTAAATCGGAAGGGCGGTATGGAGTGCCATGCTGATGAAAGGACTAAATCACTGAATTTCTAATCTGCGGACGGCCCGGGCGCGGAGCTTGCTGCTGCGGTGGCCGTAGCTCTGGTAGCCGTCGTAGAAGGTCTGACTCCAGGCATACTCGGCGGCCGAGGCGTTGATTTCGCCCGACCAGTACCATCGCTCCTCGAATTGCTCCTTGAGGTTCGCGTAGAGCAGGGCCTGTTCGCGCCGGGTGGGGAGTTCGCCGCCGGCTTCCTTGGCCCAGTCCTTGGCCTTGTCCCAGGTGATGTCGTCGGCCTGGCCGGGCAGGAGGATCAGGTGGTAGCTCGGCTCGCCGTCCTTGCCGACGATGAGGCCGGCGTAGTGCTCGCCCGGGTTGATCTCGATCAGTGCTTCCGGGAAGTGGATGGCTTCGGGCTTGCTGGCCTGGGCCTCGAAGGCGGCGATCATCTCGCCGATTCGGCTGTGCTCGGCCTTGATCGCGTCAAGCGTGATGGGGGGCATGGATGACTCCTGAAAATGGATGAATGACTAAATGGGCAATCTGCGGACGGCCCGGGCGCGGAGCTCGTCGTAGCGGTGGTCGTAGTTCTGGCTGCCGTGGCTGAAGTACTGACCCCAGGCAGACTCGGCGGCCGAGGCGTGGCGGGTAGAACTCCAGTACCAGACCGGGTCGAAGGCCTCGGCGCCGCTCTCGCGGAACGGATCTGCAGACGTCTGCACGGGAAAGTCAGGCGTGTAGGGTCGGGTCGGATCGAGGGCGGAGAGGTTGATGCCGGAGCGGGCCCAGCAATAGTTCGCTTCGGTGGTGGGCTTGAGGTTGCGGTAGCAGATCTCCAGCTCGTCCTGGCTCGGCAGATACCAGTCATCGAAGCCTCCGGTGCGCAGGTCCCGGGCCCACTGGGCGAGCTTGCTTCCGGCCTCGGCCAGGGTCTGGGTGTTGGCCAGACCGTCGCAGTAGGACAGGGCGCCGTCGATGGCCTTGCTGTGCCAGATCGTGTCGGCGTGTTCGCCTTCGGCCTTGGGGGCGACGATCAGGGCATAGGCCTGGCCGTCGATGTTGATGCGGCCGGCGTAGAAGCCGCCGGCCATGGCGGTGCCGAGGATGGGGTTGATTTCTTGGGGAGAGGATTGCATGGGAAGCCCTTTCAGGTAGTGGTGGAAGTGGTGTTACGCCGCCTCGTTGAACTCAACGATCTTGGTGCGCTTGGCAACAGCGCGTCCGATCTTCACCAGGGCGAATAGGTCTGCCCGGCCGGCGTTCTTGGCGGCGTCGTTTGTTGCTTTGAGCGCGCTCGGCTTCTCGGACAGGAACCGGGGCTTGCGCTTTGGAACACGCAGCACGAACCCGGAGACGCTGGCCGTGGCCTTGTCAAGGGCTGCGCTCATCATGCGGAATGCCGCTTGCGTGTTGGCTAGGTCTTCCCTGAGCCTGGCGGACTCCTGTTCCAGGTTCGAAATTGTTTTCCGGCCCATGGCAGAGGCCATCTCCGAGAAGTTCCGCTCCTGGGCCAGTTCGGCCTGCAGGCGTTCGATCTCTTCGCGCAGGGCGGTGACTTCCTGGCCGGCGGTGGTGGCCATGACCTTGGCGGCGCCGCAACAGACCTTATCGTCGGCGGCCGGGGCGGATTGCTCCGCGCCCGGCGCCTCGGCCAGCCCCTCGGCCATGGATGTCGCAAGGGAGGTCTCCGATGGCTGGCTGCCGGGGTTATTGGCCCCACTCCCGGCTTGGGTGGTCGCTGCCCCGCTGTGGGACGGGATGCCGCTGCTGCTATCTCTGCGGGCCGCCATGGGCGGATGCCAGGGCTTAACCGCCGCCGGCGCCTTTCCCGTCGCCAGGGCGTATTCCCACTGCTCCTTCTTTCCGCCGTTGCGCTCGGCATCGGAGACGGTCACGCGGCATCGGATCAGGTCGCCGCCGGCTTCTGCCATCTGGCCGAGTGCGGCGGCAACCTGGGTCGGGTCTGCCTTCAGGGCCTTGGCCAGGGGGCCGCTGCGGGCCTTGGCGCCGAGGTTGCGTTCGAACCAGTCGAGAATCTTTTCGCGGAGTGTCTTGGGGTCTTGTTTCATGGGGCGATGTTCCTGGGTTGCGGGTGGGCGGGTTGGCGGCGGATGGCCTGCAGGGCGTTCATCCGCTGTCGGGAACGGGTGCGCTGCTCTTCCAGCTGGTGGAGGTGGCGGCGCAGGGCAATCCGGCCGGCCTGGATGAGGTCCATCTCGGCGTCCAGGACCTGGCTGTCCTTCTGCAGGGTGCGGCATTGCCGTTCCAGGTCGTGCTGGTGGATGGCCTCGGCCAAAATCCTGGCCCGGGCGGCCAGGCGGAGAAGGGCGACGATCAGGCAGCGCACGGCGTGATCTCCTGGGGTAGTTCGGCCGGCCGATTCCGGACGACGATCCTGTGAAATCCGGGCGGGACGACGGGAGAGATCAGCGTCCGCCGACCGTCGGTGACCAGGAAGAAGCCGCTGGACGCGGCGCGGGCCGCGGCGGCCACCAGTGTCATGTCGTCGGGAATGTGGGTAGTGATCATTGCGCGTGCCCTCACTTGAACTTGGTCAGGGTGCAGACGAATGAGCGCAGGCCGCTGGGGCTGCTCCGCTGGCCGAGCCAGATGTTGCGCTTGGGGTTGCGGCGATACACCTGGTAGATGTCGCCCTTCTGGATCACCAGGAGTCCGTGATCCTTGGCGATCTGGCAGGCCTCCCGGTATTCCTGCAGCGGAGTGCGGCGGACCATGGCTGGCCTAGTGCCGGACGGGGAGCGCCGCCACCTTGGGCACGCCGGACTCGGTAAACACGACTCCGACGTTGCGGCGGATGCTCCGTGAGACGGCGCAGTGGGCGAGGTGGACCTTGAGTGCGGATAGGTGCAGCTTCATGGGGTGGCTCCCTTGGTAGGCGATTTTCACTGCTTCGATTGCTGTGGCTGTAAAAATATTAAGAAACTGAATTAACTATGTCAATCAGTTTTTGAATATTTCGAGATAGAGGCCATTCGGTAGCGTTTGGAAGGCAACAAAAAACCGCCTCGTGGGCGGCTGCAGATGACGTTAGTCTTATTGATCTCGTTTAGAGATGCTGAAAGAATTGGGGGTTTCTGGTCAGGCGTTCGTATTTGGAGGGCAGTTATGGGGGCTAAGGTAGATGCGACTGTATTTATCCTGTTTGTACTGACCCTTTATTTCTTGCCGACCGTCATTGCCTGGAGTAGAGACCACGACGGAATGGTCAAGATATTCCTATTGAATTTATTTTTCGGCTGGACGGCAATCGGCTGGATTGGTGCCCTGTTTTGGTCGATAAGTTCCAGCTCTGCCTCGTTCGAGCCGTCGCCTGCGACTCCGGTGCAACAAGAGGATTCGGGGCAGCGAATCCGCTGCCCCGAATGTGCTGAGTTGATTTTGAAGATGGCGAAGGTCTGCAAACACTGCGGCCACAAACTCGACTCGCCTTCGGAGAACGAAGATGTTGCCGCCTAGTCCAGGTGGGACTTGGTTACTCGGCGAACGCCGTAAGGTCTAGCTGGGGTATCTTGGCGGCCTTGGCGATGGATTGGGCATAGAAGGCCATGTCCTCGGCGCTGTCCCGCATGAGAACATGGTTGGCGTGCCGGCCCAGGAGGTTGATCTGGGCCTGGACCTTGGAGTAGTCGTTGGCGGCCACAATGGCGTAACGCTCCGTGTCGCTGCCCAGGGCGGCCCGGGCCTCGATCAGAGTCATGGCCTTGGCGGCTGCCTCGTTGCTCTTGTGCGCCCCCACGTCCTTGACGCGGAAATCGATGGTTTCGGTGATGCGGTAGACGCCGTTCTTGAGGGCGAACTCGGCATAGATGCCCGCCGAGGTGTTGACTGGGTAGTGAGTCACCACCTTGTGCTGGCGGATTTCCTCGGTGTTGCGCCCCAGGAGTTGGTTGCGGGCAAACCAGGTTCTCAGGTCGAAGTAGAGGCGCCCGGCGCCGGCCCGGCTGGCCCGCCGGGTTTTCGGCTCCGGCGTGACGTACGCTGAAAGCGTGGCCTCGACCTGGGCCTCGTATTCTTCCGGGTGGCCGGCAAAGAACGAGCCGTCCATTCCGTCTGCCGTAACCGGCGAAAACAGGCCCTGCAGGGCGAAGAGCTGCATTTCCTGGCTGTTGAGCTTGTTCAGAGCGGCCGGAATGGCCTGCGGCAGGGTGCGCAGATGCTCCGGATTCACCCAGGCGGATAGGGCACGCGCCTTGGCGAGGTTTGGCGTGATGCGGACGTCGACGCCCGCTTCGCCGAAAACGACCAAGCCGATATTGACGACCTCGCCGCGCGAGGCATCGGGAATCAGGCGGAGGAGGGAGTAGTCGTAACGGCTGCGCATGGGTATTGGGCGGTCAGAATGGCGAGTCTTCCGACGGTCTCGGGAGCGGACCACCAATCAATTATCGCATTCTTTCCACCGGCAGGAAGCCATTCATCCGGGATCGTGTCGGCGATCATTCCGATGTGCCGGGGAGTCAATCGGGTGATCCGTCCCAGGGTTTCCCCGATGTCCCCAGGGCGGAGCGCTCCGATCTGCTTTAGCCATTGCATGACCATCGTCGTTCGGCAATTGGCTGGAAGGGGCGGTGGGTTATCGATTGGGCCGTGCATGGCCCATCCTTCGGAATAGTCGAAGGCCATGGCGACGGGGTGGCCGTCAATCAGGTGCCAGAGAAAATTGCCCAGGTTTCGGTCGCCATTGGGCAGGAACAGGTCCAGTCCGATGATTCGGCAAACATTGATTCCAGTCCTGAAATAACGCTCCCGGTCGCCGGGGTCGATGGTGTCCCATTGCTTGGCCTCGGACTCCCAGCGCGAACCGAAGGCCAGGGTTCCGTCCTCCTCCAGGCGCAACTTCCGATAGACCGGGGTTGGCAAATGCACGGCCTCGGCCAGCTTGTGGCAAAACCATTCGCTGCCGGGAAGGAGGGGGTGATCGGCCGTGCGCTTGATGGCATATTTCCACCGGTCGGATGCGATGCCTGTCCAGCGCAGCCGGGCAGTGCCGCTGGCGCGGGTGAGGTTGGCCACCGTCAGGTCAAAGAGTTCGCCTTGCATCGCTCTTGTTCTTGATCTCCTCGGTGGTTGAAAGACTGTCCGGATCGGCGCCCAGGGCTTTCTGTAGGTTGCTTCGGGCGGCGGCTAGTTGTTCTGCGGTGATGGCCAGGGCTTCCAGGTCGCCTTCGCCAAGCGCGCCCGACATGAGCACATCCAGGAGGCGCTTTCCCGGGCCCATCTCGTAACCCAGGCCATGGGTCAGCCAGACCCGGGAAACGCCAATCTCGTCGGCGATTCGGTTGATGTCGTCCAAAGAGGGCTGGGATCGACCATTTAGCCAGTGGCTAAGTCCGGGTTGGGATGTTCCAAGGCGCTCGGCGAGCGTCTCTTGGCTGATTCGCCCCTTCATTGCGCGCTTTGCGCGATGCCGCCATGTCTCATGCATGTCTGGATTGTTCCAATACACGGACGCTGGCGCCACTACAGCCCCTGAATATTCCAAAGGCTTGCTTTCAGTTTCTGAATATTCAATAATTGAATGCATGAAGCTTACCGATTACCTTAAGCGAGAGGGAATGACGCAGGCCGAGTTTGGCCTGCGCCTCGATCCGCCCATGTCTCAGGCGGCGTTGTCGCATGTCATCAACGGTCGCATACGGATATCGCTCGAGCGGGCACTCGAAATTCAGTCCGTAACCGGCGGCGATGTCGCCGTAACCGATTGGGTGCGCCCCAGGGGCAGCGACGAATCCGGTCGATCCTCCGGCCATGAACATCATGAGGCTGCCTGAATGGTCAATAAGTTCGTGCATTCCGTCCCCCTCGCCAACGACCCAAGCATACCGGGCGGCGATTCGACCGGGATCAGGTGAAATCCTGTAATCAGGCCGGAGCAATTGGCCCCATGCATCAATGAGGTGACCTGATTCTGAGGTAGCGGCGTGCTGGTCATGTTGTGCTCGTTTGTTGTCATGACCGCAGTATGACGAGTGGCTTTTCGAAAGTTTACTGATGGAGTTGCATATGTCTAATCATGAAAATGGCATGAAGCGTGATCCGGTCAAGGTTCTCGGCGACGAGCTGGAGGTGGCGGAGGGGGGTATCAAGGATGCGGCTAAGCGGATCGGCCGTTCTCCCGGCGTCCTCTACAACAAGTTCTCGGAGGCGATGCCCCACTACGAAATAACGGTCCGGGAAGGCATCGCCCTGGCGAAAGGCCTAAAGACGACGGGGTTCATCGAGGCGATGTGCGAGCAGTTCGATGGCACCTTCCTGCCGCTCCCCTGTGGTCCGGCAGCCGAAGACGACGTGCTCCAGGCTTACCTGGACACCATCCAGTCCATGGGTCATCTCAGCGCCGAGTTTACTGAGGCGCGGGCGGACGGAGTCATCGAGCCCGCCGAGTTTGCCGCCATCAAGCTGCGGGGCCAACGGCACATCGTAACCATCATGCGCCTGCTATCCGAACTGGAGTCGATGGTTCGGGAGATCCCGCCGGCGGCGCCAGCCCTGTCGATTTCCTCCGGCAGCAAGGCGTGAGCGCAGATCAAATCGATACCGCCTGCGAGCGGGAGGAAAAGGACCGCGAGCTGCTGGTGGCGCTTGCCCGCCAGGCCACGGTTCAACTTCCCGCCACCGGGGAATGCCATAACTGCTTTGCATCGGTGCCGGAAGGGCACCGATTCTGCGATTCCGACTGCCGGGATGACTGGGATCTGAGGAACCGACAGGGCCGCCGATAGATGACGAATCAGGGAGTAGGCGGCGACAAGGGGAAAGGCCGGCTGCCAGATATCGATTTCAAGCGGATCGCCTCGGCCGCCCTGGCCTGTGCCGACTCGCTGGTCCGGGAGTGGCTTCCGGACGGTCACAAGGTGGGCCACGAATGGAAGGCGCGCAACCCGATCCGGGATGACCGGCGGGAGGGCAGCTTCTCCATTAACCTGGCCACTGGCGCCTGGGGCGATTTCGCCACGGATGACGCCAAGGGAAAGGATCTCGTATCGCTGCGGGCCTACCTGTTCCACGATGATGACCAGGTCGAGTCCGCCAAGTATCTGGCTGCGAAGCTGGGAATACCGGATGCCGCGCCGTCGGCGCAGCCGGGGGAGAGGGCTAAGCCACCCGCAATTCCCAGAGAAAAGGCCGACAAGCCACCGAAGGAAACTGAGGCGAAGCCGCCCGAGGCGCCCAAGTGGGTGCCCGTATTTCCCCTGCCTGAAAATGCCCCGCCGCCGCCCAGGGCCCATGAGTTCCGAGGAATCCCCGAGCGCACCTGGTGCTATCGGGATATCCAGGGCCGGGTGCTGGGGTACATCTGCCGCTTCGTCAAAAGCACGGGCGGCAAGGAAATCACCCCGCTGACCTACTGCCGGCATGAGAAGACCGGGGCCGAGAAGTGGTGTTGGGTGGCGTTCCCTGAGCCTCGGCCGCTCTACGGACTGGATCGTCTCTCCGCCAAGCCGGACGCCACCGTCCTGGTGGTGGAGGGAGAGAAGTGCGCCGACGCCGGCCAGGCCGAGCTACCCGACCTGGTCGTGATGACCTGGCCCGGCGGAGCCAATGCCGTCGATAAGGCCGACTGGTCGCCTCTTGCCGGCCGCAAGGTCATGACCTGGGCCGATGCCGACTCCCAGCGAAAGAAGCTCTCCAAGGCGGAGAAGGAAGCCGGCGTCGATCCGCTCGATGCGCCTTACCTTGCGGCAGCCGATCAGCCCGGCGCCAAGGCGATGGCCAAGGTTCGTTTGCAGCTGGCCGCCCGTGGCTGCCGGCTGTGGAATGTCGATATCCCCGGGCCCGGAGAAAAGCCGGACGGTTGGGATATCGCCGACATGATCGACGATGGGTGGCATGGAGAAGATCTGGCGATGCATCTTCGCCAGCATGCCAAGCCCTGGGAACCGCCGAGCGAGGAAAGCGATTCCGCACCTTCCGACGCGGGTGAAGCGAAACGCCGGCCGGCCGGCGATCCGGATCGGTGGCGGGACAATCTCCTCTGGAAGAAGGGTGAGCTGAGCGACTGCCTGGCCAACGTCTATGACATCCTGGCGAACCGCCGGGAGTGGAGCGGGGTGCTCGGGTTCAACGAGTTCTCGCTGCGGGCCGTGAAGCTCAAGCCGCCCCCCTTTGCCAACGGCGACGTCGGCGACTGGGAGGGGGTGGATGATTCCCGGACGGCCATCTGGCTCACTCGCCAGGAGGAAATCACGCCCACCTCGGCGCGGGTCATGGAAGCCGTCGAAACCCTGGCCCGGGCCCACTCGTTCCATCCGGTCCGCGACTGGTTGAGCAGCCTGCCAAAACACGACGGCACGGCGCGGATCGACACCTGGCTCTCGGATTACCTGGGGGTGGCAACCTCCGAATATGTCCGCCTGGTTTCCCGGTGGTACCTGATCGGCATGGTCGCCCGGGTCATGGAGCCCGGGGTCAAGTTCGATACCTGCCTGGTGCTCGAAGGCACCCAGGGCAAGGGCAAGTCCACCGCCTTGAGCATCCTGGCCGGCGATTGGTTCGACGACACCGACCTGGACCTCAACAACAAGGACGCCATGGCCTCCCTGCAGGGGGTGTGGCTCCACGAATTCGCGGAGCTGGGCTCGCTGGCCAAGGCCGAGGCGAGCAAGCAAAAGAGCTTCCTCACCCGGCGGGTGGATAAATACCGGCCGGTGTATGGCCGCCGGGACATCAAGGCGCCGCGCCAGACGGTCTTCGCCGGCTCGGTGAACGACTGGGAGTGGCAGAAGGACCCCACGGGCGGCCGGCGCTTCTGGCCGGTCATGTGCACCGATGCCCTCAACCTGGATGGGCTGCGGGATAACCGCGACCAGCTCTTCGCCGAGGCGCTGGCCGCCTACCTGGCCAAGGAAAGATTCTGGCCCACGGCAGAGCAACAGAAAGACATCTTCGACCCGGAGCAGCTCCAGCGGGAGCAGCCGGACTCGTTTATCGATGCCCTCCACGATTGGGTCTATGGCCAGACGGCGGATTTCTCCGTGGCCATGGCCGTCCTGGAGGGGCTCAAGCTCGATGCATCGAAACTCACCCGGGACACCCAGACCCGCGTCGGCATAGCCCTGCGGAAACTGGGCTGCACCCGGGTGGAAAAACGCAATGGCATGGTGCGCTATTGGTACAGGCCGCCCACGAGAAAGGCGGCGTCGTCGGAAGCCACACAGCCAGCGCAGCAATACGGGGAGGGACGCCGTGCGCCGTTCTGAAGCCCCGGAGGTTGGGAAGGTTGGGAGCAGGTTGGGAACCCCGAAACCCGCATGGATAGGGCGAGTTCCTAACCTTCCCAACGTTCCTAACCTTTTCTCACGTGTGTGTGCATGCGTAGGCGCACCCGTGCATGCGCACCCACACACACACCCACACACACGGAAATTCAAGTTGGGAAGGTTAGGAAGGTTAGGAAGATCCGCGCCAGTTCGGGCTTTCCGGCTTCCCAACCTGCTCCCAACCTTCCCAACCTCGGAGGGAATGGCATGAAATCCTTGCTCGACAAGATGCGGGCCGACTGGGCCGTGGTCGCCGAAAACCGCCTGGAGACGGGTGACTGGACGGAGGAGGACGAAAGGGACATCGGATTGGCGGTCAAGGCGGCGGTGGATTCGGGCGATTCCTCGACCATCGCCATGTGGTCCCACTGGCTGTCCGACGCGGCGAGCTGGGTCTGCGCCTACAACCTCATCATCCGCAGCGCCGAGGCCGGAATGCGTGCCAAGGCCGCTGAAGAGAAGGCGAAGCGGGAACGGGGGAACTAAGCATGGTCACAATCAGCGTCACCAGCGATGTCTCCGCCGTGGCCCGCCGGATTTCCGAGCGCCACAAACGGCAAGTGCCGTTTGCTGCCAGCCGGGCGCTCAACGTCCTCGCCGGCAAGGTTGCCAGCCGTGAGAATTCCGAGATCGTCAGCATCTTCGACAGGCCGACGCCGAGGACAGTCAAGGCGGTCAAGGTCTTCAAGGGGGCGACGAAGGGTGATCTCAGCGTGGTAATCGGGGTGGATGATGGGTTCAGGCGGACAGCTGCCGACGCGGCTCTGGGAACGAAGGGGAAGAACGCTGTTCCGCCATCCGCCTATCTGCTGGCCCAGATCATCGGTGGCCATCGGGTGCCGAAGCGCTTCGAGCTCGCCCTGCAGAGGGTCGGCGCCATGCCTCCTGGAAAGATGGCGGTATTCGCCAAGCGCTCCAATGCCCTGGACGCCTACGGAAACATCACCCAGGCAAAGATCGTGCAGATCCTCTCCTGGTTCCAGGCATTCCCCGAGTCGGGATACCGGGCCAACATGAAGGATCGAACCAAGCAAAGCCTCATGAAAGGCCAGCGCAAGGGGATGCAGCACGGCTTTGCGTACTTCTCCGGCGGCGGGAAGACGGACCTGCCTGATGGCATTTGGGAGCGCCACTTCCCGAACGGCACGGCCGGCAAGTCCTTCGTCCGCCCCATCCTCATCTTCATCGATCCCGCCCAGTACCGCGCCCGGTTCAAATTCCAGGAGATCGGCGCCCAGGTAGTAGCCCGGGAGTGGTCCCCCGCCTTTGCCGCCGCCTTGGCTGATGCCGTGAGGACCGCCAAGTGAATCGCCCGGGCACAGAGAAATCACCCCAGATCACGGGTCCTTCCTGGGCTCCAGGGTCACGGGTGATTAGATCCTCGTTTTTCCGCTGTTTATCAACTTTCTATAGGGGGTTCCGGTTTTGAATCAACACGTTATCGAACAAATTGACCCGAATCAGCTGACTCCGCACCCGGACAACAGCATGAAGCACGGGGATGGGCAGATCACCCAGCTGGTGGCCAGCTTCGAACAATTCGGCTTCAACGGGGTGATCGTCATCGATGAGGACAACGTCGTCCTGGCGGGCCACGGCCGGCGCCTGGCGGCGATCCGGGCCGGCATGGCCACCGTGCCGTGCTTGCGCCGCACCGGCCTGACGGATGCCCAGAAGCGGGCCTACATCATCGCGGACAACAAGATCGGACGGGAATCGGAGTGGGATGTGGAGGTCCTGGAGAAGCTGCTGCAGGAGCTCAACGGTGCCGGCCTGGATCTCGACTCCCTGGGGATCAGCGCCGCGGCGCTGGCGACCATTACGGCTCCGCAAGGGAAGGGCGCTTCCGCGGGTCGCCGGGCCAGCGGCGAGCGGGCGAAGCCGTCGCCGGTGAAGCTGGACGGGGAGAAGCTGCTCCACCTGGTCAGCGACCTGGCGTATGGAATCCAGGAAGAGGGGCGTGCGCAGACGTCTGCACTCATCGGCCGGATTGACGGCATCAGCTACCAACTGGTGGCCACCAGCGCTGCCGAGTCGGAGAGGATCGGCCTGGGCGATCCCGTGGCGGACATCGAGTGCCTGGTCAAGCGCGAGATTGGGAAGCGGAGTAAGAAAAATGAAGCCGATACGAATCGAGTTTGACCTGGGCTGCAACTGCCACCGCCAGCCGGTAAAGCTGGTTCATGAGAAAGGGTTGGATGGCCGCTTTGCATGGGCGATCCACCGCCTCGAGGCCAACCAGCGCGATGACCATGCCGTCATTGGCGGTCTCGGTGACGATCAGATCCTGGCGATGGCCGATGCGGTCAAGGCGTCGCGGCATGAGCGCCGGGACTGATAGCTGATCCATGTCCGCCCACCTCAACCACGACACCGCCGCCCGGCTCCTGGACCTGACACCGGGTGAGCTCACCCGCCTGGTCAATGCGGGGATCATTCCCCGGGTCGGGAAGGACGCCTACGCCCTGGCCCCCATCGTGCATTCCTACATCGGCCACCTGCGCGATGAGCAGGCCCGGGCGGACCAGCGTCCGACCCAGGCCGAGATCGCCGCCCACCTGGATATTTCAGACCGGCGCCTGCGGGAGCTGCTGACGGAGTTCGGCCTGGATCACAAGCAGGTCCCGCTCTCCGACATCCGGATCAAGTACATCCGCAAGCTCCGGGAAGAAGCTGCCGGCCGTGCCGCCGGCGGCGACCTGGACCTCGCCGGCGAGCGGGCATTGCTGGCGCGGGCGCAGCGGGAAGGGCAGGAGATCAAGAACGAGGTAGCCCGGGGCACCTACGCCCCCATCGAGCTCCTCTCCGACGTCCTGGCCAACGCCTCCCAGGCCGTGGTGGACCGCATGGACCAGATCCCGGCGGCGCTGCGCCGGGTCTGTCCGGACCTGCCCCAGGCCGCCCGCGATGCCATCATGGCCGAGATCGCCTCGGCCCGGAATGAGATGGTCCGCAAGACCGCCTCCCTCGTCGCCGACACCCTGGAACCCACCGACGTCCAGGAGGAAGACGAATTCCTGGTGGAGACTCCCGAGGAATGAGCCAGAACATTCCGCCCGCCCAGCTGGAGGCCATCAAGCGAGCCATCGCTGCCGGCCTGGCACCGCTGCGGGCGGATCCGCCCATGCCCTACAGCACCTGGGCGGAGAAGCACTTCGAAATGGACGAGGAGTCCAGCCACCGCCGGGGCCTGTGGGAGCCCTGGCCGTTCCAGATCGGCTGGATGGATGCCTTCTCCAACGATGACATCTTCGAGGTGGACGTCGAGAAGGCCAAGCGGGTCGGCTACACCAAGACCATTGTCGGCTTCGGCGCCTACAACGCTTCCCACCGCCGCCGGAAGCAGGCCATCTGGCAGCCTACCGACGATGACCGGGACAGCTTTGAGAAGTCCGAGATTTCCCCGGCCTTCGACATCTGCAAGGCCCTGGCCCCGGTGCGCCGCGCCGGCCGCGATGACGACACCATCAAGTTCAAGCGCTTCCGCGGCAGCGTCCTCCACCTCCTTGGCGCCAAGGCCGCCCGCAGCTTCCGCCGCATCACCATCGCCGTGGCCATCCTGGACGAACTGGACGCCATGGACCAGGTGGTTGAAAAGACCATCGACCCCTTCACGGGCGCGGTCGGGCGCCTGGAGGGCGCGCCCTTCCCCAAGGTCATCGCAGGCACCACGCCCCGGCACAAACTCACCAGCCATATACGTCGCCGTGTCGAATGTGCCGACGCGGTCATGCAGTACGAAATCCCGTGTCCACACTGCGGCGTCTCGCACCCGCTGCGCTGGGGCGGAAAGGACGTCGCCCACGGGTTCAAGTGGGAAAACAACGACCCGAATACCGTCCGCCACGTCTGCCCCCATTGCCATGAGGCCATCGCCCAGGCCGACTACCTGGCGACCTGGAAGCAGGGCCTGTGGGTCAGCCGCTGCGGAAACTACACCTACGACCATATCCGCAAGCTGTGGCTGGATGGCGACAGCAACCCCAGGAAAGCGCCGCGCCACGTCGCCTTCGTCAATGTCTGGACCGCCTACAGCCCCCAGCGCACCTGGCCGGACATCGTCCGGGAGTTCCTCGAGGCCCGTAAAGCCCAGAAGGTCGGCGACAACGGCCCCATGCAGGGCTTCAAGAACGAGACCTTGGCCGATGTCTGGGAAGAGGAATTCGAGCATACCGATGCCAGCCTCCTGCGGGAGCGGGCCAAGACCGATATCGACATCCCCCTGCAGATCGTCCCCGAGGGCGCCTGCAAGATCGTCATGGGAATCGACACCCAGGCCGATCGCTGGGAGGCCGTGGCCTGGGCCGTCGGCCGCGGCGAGGAAATGTGGCCGATCGACTACCGGGTCATCTACGGTTCTCCGGCTGTGCAGGAGGAGTGGGCTGAAAAACTCGACCCGGTCATCAAGACCATCTACAAGCACGTCAACGGCCACGATATGCCCATCGACGCCGTGGGGATCGACACCGGCGGCACCAACTGGACCCACCAGGCCTACAACTACTGCCGGGCCCGCACCCACCACAAGGTCTATGCCACCAAGGGCGACCAGGCCCTGGGGGCCCCCATCAAGATGAAGCCCAGCTGGGTGGATGTGAATGCCTTCGGCCGCACCCTCAAGCGGGGCATCAAGCTCTGGCGCATCTGCGTCGACACCGCCAAGGATCTGCTCCACGGCCGCCTGGACCAGGTCAAGACCTTCGGCCGGGGATACGTCCACCTCAACCGGAACCTGCCGCCCCAGTTCTTCGACCAGCTGGCTGCGGAGCACCGAATCCGCGTCCGTGTGGCCCACGGCTGGGCGGATCGCTGGGTCTGCCCCAGTGGCCACCGGAACGAGGTTCTGGACTGTACCGTGATCGCCATGTTCTTGTGCCAGGTCCTCGGCCTGCATACCACCCCGGATTCCACCTGGGATGCCTGGGAGCGGGATCTCGCGCCCAATCTTTTCAGCACGCCGCCGGTATTGCCTGCTCCGGCCGCAAGCGTGGAGACGTCTGCACCGCCGCCGGATCCAGAACCGCCCGCGCAGGCCCCTGTACAGCCGGCCCCGTCGGCGCCGGCGAGTCGTCCGGCAACGCGATTCGCCAAGGATGAATGGTCAAGGAGAGGTTTTCGTTGAAAAGTGCTGACGACATCATTCGATCCCTGATTAAGGCTGTTCAGGATCTGGGTGAGGCAACCTTCACAGAAAGCGTGGCTGAGCAGCTTGAGCAGCAACTGCGCCTGACCTATGGCGGGCAATCGGTATACATCCAGAAGGTCGACCGGGATGCCCGGCGCGATGCGGTCCTGCGCGACTTTGACGGCCGCAACCGTAAGGAACTATGCGCCCGGTACGGCCTTAGCAAGGCCCAGTTCTATCGGATGCTGAAGGGCGGGTAATCGCCGCTGAAAGTCTCATTTTTCCATGTAAATGAGACTTGCCGGCCGGTAGCCTCACCGAACCCAATCCAGAGGTTCAACGATGAGCACCGCTACCGAAATGCTAGCCAAGTACCTGGCTGCAGAGTCCGCCCTGCTGGAGGGGAAGGAAGTCACCCTGGAGAATGGCCGCCGGCTGCGCATGGAAGATCTGCCGAGCATCATTGCCGGCCGCAAGGAATGGGAACAGCGCGTCGCCGCCGAGACCGCCCGGGGAAACAAGGCGCCCGCCATCGGCGGCCTGTCGATGAGCGTCGCCAGCTTTAACGCCACGACGCGCAGCGCCTGGAGGCGGAACGGATGAAACGCCCGGCTCTCAACCCGTTCGACCGTCTGGTCTCATTCTTCAGTCCCGCCGCTGGGCTTCGCCGCCTCAATGCCCGGCGCGTACTCGGCGAGTACGAAGCCGCGCAACCGTCCCGCCTGCGCAAGTTCGCCCGCGACCAGCGGTCCCCAGATCTGCAGGTCCAGTACGGCGCCTTGGCCCTGCGCACCCTGTCCAGGAACCTGGAACAGAATCACGACATCGCCCGCGGCGTGTTGCGCGTCCTGGTCAACAACGTCGTCGGCCCCACCGGCATCGGCATCGAGCCCCAGCCGCGCAGGAAGGACGGCAGCATTCACGCCGAGTACGCCCAGGCCCTGCGCTCCGCCTACCGCGACTGGTGCCAATGCCCGGAGGTCACCCAGCGCCACCACTGGGCCAAGGTGCAGCGCCTCATGGCCAAGACCTGGTTCCGGGATGGGGAGGCCTTTAGCCAGTCGCTCATCGGCCAGGTTCCATACCTTGATCACGGAACCCGCGTGCCGTTCTCCCTCGAACTCTTCGAGGCCGACATGATCCCGATGGACTACGACGACCTCGGGAAAAACATCCGGCAGGGCATCCAGCGCAACGCCTGGGGCAAGCCGACCGGCTACTGGGTGTGGCGGAACTTCCCGAACGATCGCGTCACCCTCAACCTGTCCAGCGATCTCAAATACATCGAGGCCGCCCGCATGCTGCAGCTCGCCTCGGTGGACCGGATCGGTCAGATGCGCGGCGTCTCCGAGTTCGCCAGCGTCATCACCCGGCTGGAAGACATCAAGGACTACGAGGAATCCGAGCGCATCGCCGCCAAGATCGCCGCGGCGCTCACCGCCTACGTAAAGAAAGGATCGCCAGAACTCTACGAGCCCAGTACCGGGCCGCGTGACGCAGATGGAAACGTCCTGCCGCGGGAGATCGGGCTATCACCGGGCACCATTATCGACAACCTCGGCATAGGCGAGGAGATCGGCCTCATCGACTCCAACCGGCCGAACCCCAATGTCGTCACCTTCCGCCAGGGCCAGTTGCGCGCGGTCGCTGCCGGGATCGGGGCAAGCTACTCCAGCATCGCCCGCGACTACAGCGGCACCTACTCCGCCCAGCGCCAGGAGCTGGTGGAGCAGTGGATCCACTATGCCGTCCTAACCGACGAATTCGTCGGCCAGTTCGTGCAGCCGGTATGGCAGCAGTTCGTACTGGCAGCCCACCTCTCCGGCGTGGTTCGCATGCCAGCCGACCTGGAGCCGTTCAGCCAGGACGATGCGCTCTTCGTCGGCCAGTCCATGCCGTGGATCGACCCGCTCAAGGAAGCCAACGCCTGGCACCAGCTGGTGCAGGACGGCTTCGCCAGCGAAGTGGAGGTCATGCGCAAGCGAGGCGTCAACCCGCGCGACGTGCTCGAGCAAATTTCCGCCTTCCGCCAGGAGGCAAAGGACAAGGGGCTGATCTTCGCCTCCGACCTGGCCAACGAGAAGCCAGCCGAGAAGCCGCCGGCCACCCCCGACCCGGCGGAATAAAAGGTCTCATTTTTCCATGTAAATGAGACTGGCAAATCCCGAAACTGTGCAGACCCAATGAACGGAGGCAACTTATGCCCCAGGTAACGAACAAGTGGTACAGCATTCGCACCCGCGCCGCCGCGCAGGGCGTGAAGTCGGCCGAGATCCTGATTTTCGGCGACATCGGCGAAAGCTGGTATGGGGATTCCATCCTGGCGAAGGACTTCGTCCAGGAGATCGCCGCCATCGATGCCGAGCAAATTACCGTCCGCATCAACTCCTATGGCGGATCCGTCTCCGATGGCATCGCCATTCACAATGCCATCAAGCGGCACCCGGCCACCGTCACCACCTCCATCGAGGGCGTCGGCGCCTCCATCGCCAGCCTCATCGCCATGGCCGGCGACACGGTGGAGATGGCCGAGAATGCCTTGCTCATGATCCACGCCCCCTGGGGCTACGCCGCCGGCAACAGCGCCGACCTGCGCGAATTCGCCGACATGCTGGACACCTGGGCCCAGGCCATGGCCACCAGCTACGCCAGCAAGACCGGCCGAACCACCGAAGAAATGCTGGCCCTTCTCACCGATGGCCAGGACCACTGGTACACCGCCGAGCAGGCGCTGGCCGAAACCTTCGTCGACACCGTCGTCCAGGCCATGCCCATGGCCGCCAGTTTTGACCGTGCGGCTCTGTCCGCCCGCTTCAAGTCCTTGCCGGCAGCCGGCGGGTCACCCTTTGCGGCAGCCGCCGCACCAACCTCCAAGGAGATCGATATGCCTGGAACCAACCAGCCGGCGGCGCCCGCGCAAACTGCCGCCAAGTCCGAAGAAGAAATCAAAGCCGCCGCCGTCAAGGCAGAGGCCCAGCGCCGCGAAGAGATCAAGGCCTCGTTCGCCAAGTTCTCCGGCGTCGAAGGCGTTGCCGCCCTGCAGGCATCCTGCGAGGGCGACATCACCTGTTCCGTGCAGGATGCCAACAACAAGCTTCTGGCCCATCTCGGCAAGGGCTCGGCCCCCGTCGCTGGCGGTTACGCCGTCACCGTCGAGGACTCCCGCGACAAGTTCCGCGCCGGCGCCATGGCGGCCCTGATGGCCCGGGCCAACCTCGCCAAGGACGACCGCGTCAACAACTACCGCGGCCTCTCCCTGATGGACATGGCCCGGGAGTGCCTGGCCATGGCCCACATCGACGTGCGCGGCAAGAGCAAGATGGACGTGGTCGCCGCCGCCTTCACCTCCACCGGCGACTTCCCTCTGCTGCTCTCCAGCGTGGCCGAGAAAGCCATGCTCAAGGGCTACGAGGAAGCGGACGAAACCTTCCAGAAGTGGACCAACGTGGGCCAGCTGGGCGACTTCAAGGCCGGCAAGCGCCTCGACCTCAACACCTTCCCCTCCCTGGACAAGGTCGCCGAAGGCGCGGAATACAAGTACGCCTCCGTCGGCGAGCGGGGCGAGACCGTGCAGCTAGCCACCTACGGAAAGCTCTTCGCCATCACCCGCCAGGCCATCATCAACGACGACCTGGATGCCTTCAGCAAGATCCCGGCGCGCATGGGCCGCGCTGCTATCCGCACTGTCGGCGACCTGGTCTATGCCATCCTCACCGGCAATCCGAACATGGCCGATGGCGTTGCCCTGTTCCACGCCGACCACGGCAACCTGCTGACCGGTGCCGCCCTGAGCACCGCCAGCACCGACGCCATGCGCGTGGCCATGGCCCGGCAGAAGGTCGGTAGCGAAGCGGCGCTCAACATCCGCCTGGGCTACATCATTGCCCCGGTATCTCTGGAAGGCGCCGCCCGCGTGGTGGCCAACTCCGAATACGAAGTCGGCATCCTGGACGCCACCAACAAGCTCTCCAACCGCAACAACACCACGCCGAACAGCATGCGCGGCCTCTTCGAGGTGATCTCCGACGCTCGCCTGGACGCCGCCTCCACCGCTGCCTGGTACGGGTCCGCCAATCCGGGCATGTACGACACCATCGAGGTCAGCTACCTGGACGGCATCCAGACCCCGACCCTGGAGCAGCAGGGCGGCTGGGCGGTCGACGGCGTCGAGTTCAAGGTGCGCCTCGATGCGGGCGTCAAGGCCCTCGACTTCCGCACCCTGGCCAAGAACCCCGGCTAAGGCGATTGGCGGCGCTTCGGCGCCGCCTGACGAACCCATTCAAGTTCCAAGGAGAACGACATGACCAAGAACTACCTCCAAGAAGGCGACGTGCTCGACCTGGTGGCGCCTTACGCGGTGGCCGCCGGGGATGGCGCCCAAGTGGGCAGCATCTTCGGTGTGGCCATCAACGCCCTGGCTCTCAGCGAGTCCGGTCCATTCGCCCGCTGCGGTGTTTTCGAACTCACCGCCCTGTCCACCGCCACCGGTGCTCAGGGCGCCAAGGCTTACTGGGACAACGTCAACAAGCGGGTTGACACCGACTCCACCGTTGGCCTGTTGATCGGCGCGTTGCTGGCCGCCAAGACGAACGGACAAACCACCGCCCAGGTGGTGCTGAATGAGGGGGTTCCCTCCACCGCTGAGGGCCCCCAGGCTGCCATCGTCAGCCTGACCGACTCCACCGGCGCCGCCACCAACGACTCCACCCTGGCCGACGGCCTCACGATCACCGCGATCACCGACAACTCGGGCGGTGCGGCGGGCGATACCATCGCCGCGGCCACCAACACCGACGCGCTGACCGATAGCACGGGCGGCGCCGCGAACACGACCCTGGAAGCTGTCGGCGCGACCAACGGCGGTGACGTGTCGGGCGCGATCAACAACAACTTCGCCGACCTGGCCGCTCAACTGGCCAAGCAGCGGTCGCTCAACACCGTTCTGATCAATGCGGTGGCCTCGCTGGCCGCGAAGGTCAATACCGGCGTCACCGACCTCACCACCCAGAACCAGAACGACAGCGACATCGCGGCGAAGCTGAACACGCTTCTGACCGAGCTGCGTGCCGCCGGCATCATCGCGGCCTGATAAGCGATGAGCTTTTCCACCCTCGAATCCAGAGTCAACGCCGCGGCGCTGGCGAAGCTCGCCAATGCTTCGGCGGTGATTTCTGGGCGGGTGGTGGCTGGCGTCTTCTCCAACGGCTACAGCGAAGCCTTTGGGGGGCTGGTTGGGGGCCGCCAGCCGACTCTTCTGTGCAGTAGTGCAGACGTATCCACGGTTGCGCGAAACACAGCGATCACCGTGAACGGGACAGGCTATACCGTGGCGGATCTCCGTCCTGACGGGGTGAGTGGCGGCATGACCCTGCTGATCCTGGAGGAGTCCTGATGGCCAGCAAAGCCGAACAGATCATGCAGGCCATCGTCACCCTCCTGACGGTGCCCCCGATGTCTTCGGTGCCGTCGGCCGACGTCCACCGGGACGTCACCGTCGCCATCGACAGCGCGGTGTCGGCCGCCATCGCCGTAGAGGAGGGCGACGAGCCCGAGCCCAGCCTGTTCACCATCGGCGTAGCCGACCGCGTTCTCGATGTTCGCCTCACCGCGCTTGCCAAGGGGCACGCCGCTTCTTCCCTGGCCGACGCCCCCATGGTGGAAGCCCATAACCGCCTGATGGCCAACCTCACCCTCGGCGGCCTGGCCGATGACATCGAGGAAGGGCCCAGCAGCCGGGAGCGCGCCCAGCGGGAAAAGCCCGTCGCCGCGATCACCAAAACCTACCGGGTGCGCTACCGCACGGGCGCCCGATCCGTGGAGTCCTGACATGACCGACAAACACCCCCCGTTGCCCCAGTCCGGCGGCAGCTACCGCCAGAACGCCCAGGGCGGCCTGGACTTGATCGAGAACACCAAGCCCACCGACACCCGCGCTGAGCGTGCCGCCGCTGCCAAGCCCACCGACACCCGCGCTGAGCGTGCCGCCGCTGCCAATCCCGCCGCCCCTGCCGCCCAGAACGAGGAATAACCCATGCCCCGCTTCACGCGCAACACCGCCATCCTCGCCAAGATCGAGTCCGCCTACGGGGTGGATCCGGTGCCGACCGGCGACGCCAATGCGATGCTCATCAGCAACCAGAGCATCAACCCCCTGAATTCCAACAACATCGACCGCGACTTGGTCCGGTCCTACTTCGGCGCCTCCGAGCAACTGGTCGGCGATGCCTACGTCGAAATCAGCTTCGACATCGAACTGCAGAATGGCGGCACCGCCGGCGAGGCCCCCGGCTACGGCTGCCTGCTCCGCGCCTGCGGCTTCGCCGAATCGTTGCTCGCCACGCCGGCCCGGGTAGAATACACCCCGGTATCCACCGGCCAGGAATCCGTCACCATCTACTATTACGATGACGGCGTTCTCCACAAGGCCCTCGGCTGCCGGGGCAATGTCGTCTTCAAGCCCATCGCCGGCCAGCGCCCGGTGATGAGCTTCAAGTTCTTCGGCCTCGACGGCGGCATGTCCGAAGCCACCCCGGGTTCCTTGACCCTGACCGGCTTCAAGGTCCCGCAGGCCGTCACCAATCCCAATACCGGGGACGTCACCCTGGGCGGAACCTACGCCGCCGGCGCCATCACAGGCGGCACCGCTTACCCGAGCCGCGGCCTGGAAGTCGATTGCGGCAACAACGTGCAGCATATCCCGCTCCTCGGCGGGGAGTCCGCCGATATCACCGGCCGGGACATGACCGGCAAGGCGACCTTTGACCTCACCGCCGCCCAGGAAGTCACCTTCATGACGGCCGTCAAGGCCACGGCCACCCAAAGCCTGTCCCTGCTGCACGGAACGACGGCCGGCCACAAGGTCCTCCTGGTGGGGGCGGCTGTCCAGCTCATCAACCCCGCCAAGGAAGACTTCAACGGCCGGCGCCTGATCGGCTATGGCCTGCGCTTTCTGCCCGTCAGCGGAAACGACGAATTCCGCCTGGTGCTGCTATGAGCAAGATCGTCATCATTCCCAGCGCCGACCTCACCTTCGAAGCCCCCGTGCGCCTCACCGTGCATGGAAAGCCGGAGCCGGTTGAGGTCCGGATGCTCTTCCGCCACAAGAGCCTCGAGGCGGCGACCGCCTGGCGCTCCAGTGAATTCCCCAGTCTCGCGGCCCAGTTCAACGAAATTATCGCCGGCTGGAGCGAAGAGGACTTCGATAAGCCATACAGCGTCGATGCCCTGGCGGAATTCTTCGGCAACTACGGCGCCGCGCCGGGAGAGGTCGCCACGGCCTACGCCAAGGCGCTGATGGAGAGCCGCGTAAAAAACTGAGGGAGGCCGCGGACTTCCTCGTCCGCGGCAACCCGATCGATGATGGCCCGCTGGAAGCCCTGGCGGCCATGGGAGCAACACCGGAGCAGTTGGAGGAGGCCCGGGAGGCACTGAAGGGTAGGGTGGAGGAATTCGGGCTCTGGCCTGACAACGGCCTTCCCCTGCAGGTATTCGATGCGCTGTACAGCCAATGGCGCATCGGCCCCTTCGGGCACCGTCTGGGGCTGGATTACGCGGCGATCCCGGCGGCGCTGAAGTTGATGGCGGTGAAGAAGAAAGACTGGCCGGCACTATTCGCCGACCTGCAGGTGTTGGAAGCGGAAACCATACTGGTGCGGAACCTATGACAGAAGCGACGAAGATCATCATCTCAGCCAAGGACGAAACGAAGTCGGCCATCGACTCCGTCGTCTCCGGGCTGGGTCGCCTCGAAAGCGCCAGCTTTGGGGCGGGGAAGGTCTTCTCCGGCTTCACGGCGATCCTTTCAACCGCTGCCATCGCCAACAACTTCAAGAGCTACGTCAGCGGCGCTGCCGCCCTGGACGACATGTCCGAGAAAACCGGCGCCTCGGTGGAATCCCTCTCGGCCCTCGTTGGGGTGGCGAAGGCCGGCGGGCATGAAGTCGAGATGGTGGAGCAGGGGGTCATACGGCTCACCAAGGCCCTGGCGGGAGCAGACGAGGAATCGAAGGGCGCCGCCCATGCCCTGTCGGTCCTCGGCCTCGACAAGGTAAAGCTCCAGTCCATGGACGGCGGCCAGGCCCTGAAGCTGGTCGCGGACAGGCTCAGCGAGTTCCAGGACGGATCCGGCAAGACGGCCCTCGCCATCGATCTGCTGGGCAAATCCGGGGCCCAGATGCTCCCTTTCCTCAAGGACCTGGCCGAACAGGGCGAGCTCCACGGCAAGATCACCGCCGAGCAGGCCGCTCAGGCAGAGCAGCTGGAAAAGAACTGGAAGAAGCTGGAGGCCCAGGGCGGCAAGCTTGGAAAGCAGATTTCCGCCGAGCTCCTGCCGCCCATGCTCGAGCTGACCGAAATGGCCCTCAAGCTCACGAAGCCGGGCGGCGGCGCGGAAAAGGTGGAGATCGGCTGGCTGGACAACTTCGTTGCCACGGCATCCGAAAAACTCGCCGGCTTTAACCTGACCCTGTCCCAGTACCGGACCAAGTTCTACGAAAGCCTGGGGCTGACCGGGCTGGCGGATCAGTCCCGGGAGGCAGAGCGGTCTGCCGCTGCGTCGGTGTCGGCCATCGTCCGCCGCCAGACGGAATCCGAGGCCCCGCTCGCCAAGTTTCTGCGGGAGAACGAGGCGGCGACCGGCGCCGGCGCAAAGAAGAGCCTATCCGGCTATCGCTCCAACACCGGTGCCGGGGAAGCATCTGCGGCCAAGAACGCCTACGACGATCTCATCAAGTCCATCCGTGAAAAGATCGTCGCCCAAAGCCTCGAGTCCCAGGAGCAGCGCACTCTGACCGAAGGCGAGAAGCTGGCCGCCAAGGTTATGGTGGATATCCGTGACCGAAACATCCAGCTGACCGACGCGCAGAAACGCCGGGTGGCGGCCGCCCTGGACGAGCTCGTTGTCCTGGAAAAGCTCAACGTCTCCCGGAAAGGCGAGGCCGAGGCCCAGCAATACCTGCTCGAGGTCGGCAAGCGCTTCGACCGCAGCCTCCAGGAGAAGGCCGACTCCCTCCGCATCCTGCCGGAATCGACGGCCCGCCTGAATACCGAACTCCGCAAAGTGGACGAACAGGCGGCGGACGGCCGGGACAAGCTCATCCGGATGTTCTCCGACGGCAAGCTCTCGGCCGAAGCCTACGCCGAGAAGCTCGGCGACCTGGACGCCATGATGGAAGCCCAGAAGGCCAGGGTGATTGGACTCAACGGGGAGCAGGATAGGCTCAATTCATCCTGGGAGACGGGGGCGGCCCGGGCCCTGCAAAAGTACGAAGACCAGGCCAGGAACGTCGCCGCCTCCACCGAGCAGGCGTTTTCCCGGGCCTTCTCTGGCATGGAGGATGCGCTGGTCGAGTTTTCAATGACCGGCAAGCTGAATTTCACCAGCCTGGCCAACAGCATCGTCAGCGACATGATCCGGATGCAGATCCGGGCGTCCATGGCGCCGGTCACCTCGGCGGCGTCCAACTGGTTGTCCGGGGCTGTCAATGGGCTGTTCGGCGGCTCCACTGCCTCCTCCACCGGTCCGTCGACCGGCAGCTTCGTCGCCAATACGTCCGATACCTATTCCATCCCCATCGCCGGCGCCCGGGCGTCCGGCGGGCCTGTCGATGCGGGCAAGACCTACCTGGTCGGCGAGCGCGGCCCGGAACTGCTTCGGATGGGTGGGGGGGGCGGCTATGTCGTGCCGAACGACGCGATGGGCGGTTCTTCCCCGGTATCCATCTCCATGCCGGTCGCCATCGATGCCCGAGGCGCAGACGCGGGCGTCGAACAGCGGATTGCCGCCGCCATGACGCAATTGCAGTCCTGGGTCGTAAAGACGATCCCCGGCGTCGTCCGCCAGGCCCAGATCCGTAACCGAGTGAGCCCGAGCGTATGAGCGGCACCTTCCCGACCTCCCCGGCGCCGTCGTCGATGGTCCAGAAATCCATCCAGCCGACCATGGTATCCCAGTCCCATTCGCTGAAGCGCAACGTGCGCAGCCGGGGAGGTCAGCGCTGGGCCTTCAGTCTGTCCTTCCAGGCGCGCCGGCGGGCCGAGATGGCGCCGCTGATTGCCTTCGCCCTCTCCCAGCGAGGCCAGTACGGCACCTTCTCCTTCGTCCCGGCCGTGATCGGCAAGCGCCAGGCAACCGGGGGAGGAACGCCCGTCATCCGGACCACAACGGCCTCGGGACGCACCGTGCCGGTGACCGGAGTGACGCCATCCCAGACCCTCGGGCTGGCCGGTGATTTCATCAAGTTCGGCAGCCACAGCAAGGTCTATATGCTCACCGCCGACGCCGCGGCCGACATCAACGGTAACGTCGATCTGTCCATCGAGCCGGCCCTCTATGCCCAGGTTGCCCAGGCCGAGTCCGTCATCCTCGACAATGTTTCGTTCACGGTGGCCTTTGCCTCCGACCTGGTGGAAACCCCCATCGAGCCGCCCCTGAAGTACTCCTGGAATTGCGAGCTGGTGGAGGTCCTGCCGTGAGCGGCCGCGGCGCATCCCAGGCCGTCCAGGCCGAAGCCGCCAAGCCGTCCAGCCAGCCGGTCCACCTCTTCGAGCTGTACCTGGATGGTGCCGCCACCTACGCCACCGATGCCTACCGGGAAATCGTCTGGAACGGCAATACCTACCCTGCGGTCGGGCACTTCATCGGCTTCGACCAGATTGAGGAAACGGCCGATCTCAAGGTCAGCCAGACGGCCGTGGTGCTCTCCGGCGTAGACCAGTCAGAAATCGCCGGGGTCCTGACCCATAACTACATCGATCGCCGCCTGGTGATCCGGAAGGCGTTTCTCTCGACGCTGGACGACACAGTCATCATCGATCCCATCTCCATCCTGGACGGCCGCTGCGACGCACCGGTCATCGAGGAGGACCCGGACAGCGGCACCTGTACGGTATCCGTGCCCGTCAGCTCCCACTGGATTGATTTCGAGCGCACACCTGGCCGGCACACCAACCATGATGAGCAGCAGATCTGGTTCCCGGGAGACCTGGGATTCGAGTTCGTGAGCCGTCTCAACAAGGACATCAAGTGGGGTGCGAAGTGATTCAGGTTGCTACCGTACCCGGCACTTCCACTGGCCGTCATTCCAGCCAATGGCGTACTCGCTATCGCTCTTCATGCGCTTGCTGTCGCGTCGGAATATGGCCTCGTCTTTCGATGCGAATGGCGATTCTGACAAGCTGCTTTCGCATCCATCCATATACCCAGTTCGGTAGGGCTCGGATTGGCCCTGCACAGCCTCTCGCTCGCGTGCTAGTCGTCCGGGGACGATGCAGCCCGCAAGTGCTGCAGAAAAAAGGATCACCAGTGCTGTTCTCATGGGTTTCTCTTGTGGTTGGCGCAAATGACTAGGGCATTATCAGCTTTGCCGGATTGGGAAATCAAGCTCATCGCTTGGGCTCGGGGCGAAAAGGGCAAGCTCTTTACGTGGGGCGAAACGAACTGTGTCGCCTTGGCGCTGCGGGCTCTAGATGCTCAGTGCGGTAGCGACCTCATGAGCAAGTATCGCCGGCATATGGCCACCGAAACGCGTGCCCTTTGCTGGGCTCGGAAGCACGGCACGGCCGGGGTGGTGGAGCGGCTGCTCTCCGATGGCTGCGTTGCGGTGGAACCCGCCATGATCCAGGTCGGCGATATTGCCCTCGTGGATTTGCCCGGGAATATTGGCGCTGCCGTCTGCCTGGGCCGGACATACTTGTCTTCTACGCTGGAGCGCGGCGTGGCTATGTTCGAACCGTATCACCTGGCGGCGCCGGTTTCGGTGCTGGGAGTTCGCTGATGCCGGCCGCCGTCGTTGCCGTCGCCGGGCTGGCCGCTGGGGCGGCGGCAGCATCGGCTGCCGCCGCTGCCGGATGGGTTGTTGCAGGTGGAATCGGTGCCGCTGTCATCAGCGGCGTCACGAGCATGGCAGTTGGATCCGCATTGTCCTCCGCTGCCGGCCTCAACAAATCCCCAAAGTCCCAGTCCGTCGATTCCATTGCCCGCGGGGCGCTTCTCAACACCGCCGGCACCGTCGACCCCATCATGGTGGTTTACGGCCGCCGGCAAATCGGCGGCACCCGCTGCCTGGTCGAGGTGTCGGGCGAGAGCAATGAATACCTCCATATCGTCACTGCCCACTGCGAGGGGCCCATTGCCGCCATCGAGGAGGTGTATCTCGACGGCCTGGTCTGGAACGATTCCAAGTATGCAGGCTTGGTGACCGTCGAGAGGTTCCTGGGGAGTGACGACCAGGCTGCCTGCCAAAGCCTCATCGACTCCCTCCCGGGAACGTGGACCGCAAACCACCGCCTGCGGGGCGTAGCCTACACCTACGTCAAGATCAAGTACGACCCCCACGTCTTCCAGGGCCTGCCGACCATCACCGCCGACATCAAGGGCCGGCTGGTCTATGACCCCCGGAACGGCACCACGGAATGGAGCGACAACCCGGCCCTCTGCACCCGGGACTATCTCACCCATGCCCGGTACGGCCGGGGCATCCCGGTGGGCGAAATCGACGACGCATCCATCATCGTCTCGGCCAATGTCTGCGACCAGACCTTCCTGGCCCCCGACGGCTCCACCCGCAAGCGCCACACCTGCAACGGCATTATCAACACCGACCAGTCGAGCGACGTGAATGTAGTCAACATCATGTCCTGCTGCCGGGGCATGCCGACCTTCTCCGCCCGGGGATACGGCCTGGTGATCGATAAGGCCGAAGTTCCGACCGAATTCGAGTTCAACGAGGACAACATCGTCGGCGCCTGGCGCATCCCAACGGGCAGCAAGCGCAACCGGGCCAACCGTGTCCGGGCCAACTGGTTCAACCCGGACCGGGAATGGCAGCCGGACCTGATGACCTCGGATTCCCCGGCCTTCCGGGCCGACGACAACGGCCTGATGCTGGAAAAGAAGCTGGAGCTGCCTTTTACCAGCAATCCCTACGAGGCCAAGATCCTGGCCGAACAGGCGATGCGGCAGAGCCGTTTCGGCATCGCGGCCACCTTCAGAGCTTTCCTATCCGGCATGTTCTGCGAGGCCGGGGATGTGGTTCCCATCACCCACAGCACCCCAGGCTGGGTCGCCAAGCCGTTCCGGATCATAGCCATCCGCCTCCTGTCGTCCGACGAAGTGGAGGTCGAGGTGCAGGAATACGACGATTCCGTCTATTCCTTGACGCCGCTCACCACGCCCCGGGTCAGCCCGGCCACCAACCTGCCGGACCCGGCCAACGTGCCGGCGCCGACCGGGCTGGCCATGGCCATGCAGAACATCACCCAGCCGGACGGCGCCACGGTGCCCCGGATGGTGGCGACCTGGACGGCGCCGGCATCGGCCTGGGTGGTCGGCTACGAAGTGGCCTGGCGCGAGAATGACGGCCCCTGGGATACGGCCACCGTGGTGGATCCGCGCTTCACCATTCCGGTGTCCATCGTCGGCCGGGTCTATGATGTGCGGGTTCGATCCATCTCCGTCTATGGCGGGATGAAGAGCGCCTGGGCTGTGCTGAACGGCACATCCGCAACCCCGCCGATCGTCGCCCCGGCCGCCCCGGTGGCTACCGCGACGGGGGCCCTGTTTTCCGTCCGCCTGGTGTGGACCTTCGGCGATGCTCGGCAGGACATCCGGTCCACGGAAGTGTGGTTCGCCTCCGTCAATGACCGGGGGCATGCCTCCTTCACCCGCCTGACCACCGAGGCATTCCCCCGGCGGGAGTACACCCACCCGGGCCTCTCCCCCGGCGGCGGCGGCTACTACTGGATCCGGGTGGTGGACACCTGGGGTAATGTTTCCGCCTGGTATCCGGCCAGCACCACCGGCGGTCTGTACGCCACGGCTATCACCGACCCGTCGACAATCCTTGCCCAGCTGCAAGGCGCCCTTGGATTCGGGCAGTTGGCCCAGGAATTGGCCGCGCCGATCGCCCTGATTCCCGGCATGTCGACCGACATCCTGCAGCGCGCCGTCGATATCGACGCTTTGTCGTCGCGGGTGCTGTTCGAGCGCGCGGTCACCGATGCGACCATCAGCGTCGACCCGGTGACCGGACAAATTAATCTACTGGCGACGGCCAATGTCACCACCGACGTGGAGGCGCGCCTCACCCAAGTTGAAACGGACCTCAACGCGGCCGAGGGCACCCTAACCAATACGGTGGCCACCGTGAGCACCCTGCAGGGCGACATGTCCTCTGCCCAGAGCCAGGTAAGCCAGCTCGCTGGCGAAGTATCGCTCAAGGCCTCTCAAGCCTACGTCGATGGCGCCGTCGATGCGGCCGCCGGCGCCCTGACGGTGGATGCAGCCAACGCCGCCCAGCGCCTGGCAGAAACGGCGCTGCGCCAGGCGCTCAGTCTGGATGCCGCTACCGAAAAGGATTTGCTTAGCCGCAGCCGGATCGCCGCAGCTCAGCTCGACATTGTGGCCAACGCCGACGATATCAAGGCTGAAGCGAGCGCCCGCCTGATACTGGCCGCGGCGGTCAGTTCCAATGCGGCCGCCATCACGGCTGAGCAGGCGGTCCGGACTTTCGTAGACGCGGCCAACGCCAGCAGCATCAGCACCCTGCAGGCGAGGCTCGACACCGGCGACTTCGCATCGGTGAAACAGCAGTCCGAAACGACTGCCAGCAAGGTAACCGGCATCGAGTCCAAGTATGTCCTGCAAGTGCAAACCATGCAGGGCGGCGTGCTGCGGGTGGCCGGGATGGAATTGGTGAGCGGCCAGGGTGGAAGCAGCGTGGTCTGGCTAGCCGACAAGTTCCTGTGGGCGCTTCCGGATGGCAGTGGAACGCCCGTTCAGCTCATGGTGGCTGGTGTGGTCAATGGCCAGAACGCCCTGGGAATGAACGGGAATCTAATTGTCGACGGAACGGTTCTGGCCCGCTCGCTCAATGTCCAGGAACTATCCGCTATCACCGCAAGAATCGGCACCCTGCGCACCCGGGATACCGGAGCCCGCACGGAGATTCACGATGACGTGATCAAGGTATTCGATGCCAACGGTGTCACGCGTTGGAAGGCGGGGAACCTGCTGCTATGAGCTACGGCGTCGAGCTTCGCTATGCCTCGGGCAGCCTCATCTTTGGTCCGGGCGATATCGGTACGACCATCGTCGGCGCTCTATCGGCGCCGGCGGGCGCCTCGGGGTCGCTGTCCTTTCCTGAACTCGCCGGCGTGAGTGTGTACGGCGTTGCCATACCGGCCCAGGCGGCCAACGGGTGGACGCAGCACGTCCATTACGTTTCCGCCAGCTATGACGGTGACGGCGTTCCGACTCTCTCTTGGACGGCCAGCGGCTACAACGGCAATATGGATTCGACCATCTACGTCATCGCCAAATGAGTTACGGCCTCCTAATCCGGAACGACAACGCCACCGTCCTTATTTCGAGCGAGACGGTGAATCCGGTATTTGTCGGCAAGGCGGTGCTGTCCCAGAGCATCGCCCCGATTCCCAATTACACGACGTATTGGGAATATCGCTACACGGTGTCGAACTGTCCGGACCTGCCCCTGGTGTTTGCGACCTGCGGCGATGGCGCCAAGCAGGTGACACTCGGGGTGGAGAGCATCGGGAGTGACCAGTGGCGGATCGTCATCGCGAGCACCGGAAGCGCTCCAGAGGTGTACGTGTTCCGCAAGTACGATGCCCCCATGGCGGCCGCTGGCGACGACTATGGTATGGAGGTCTATACCTCCACCGGCGCCTCCTGTTTCAGCACCCGCTCCACCAATAAATATTTGCGCCTGGTGTATAGCGGCCTGATGCCGAACCCCCAGTCCTTCATGGAGTGGCGATCCTCGTCCTGGAGTGGTGGGTGGCTCCTTATTCCCGACCAGGGATCGTACAGTCTGGTGCCAGGGGTCGGCATGACGAAACCCATCATGTGCTTTCCCTATGCGGGGATGGCCGGTCTCGGGGTCGTCAAGCAATCCAGCAGCGCTTACGACCAGTACGTCTATCTGATGGGAGCCCGTTACAGCGGCGGCACCCTGACCTTCATGGTCGATGCGTATTCCGCGCAGCGCGGTTTGAGCAGCGGAACCACCGACATCTACGGCAACGCGCCGGGATTCATTCTCATGTCCGACGGGGCTTTTTATGATTAGGTACGCGCAATTCGATGGCGGCGGCTCAGCTGTTGCCTTTCTTGAAACCTCGTCGCCCGTCGACGAAAGGGTCTTCGCCCGGATACCGGACAACCTGGCCTTTGAGGATTCCAGCGAGGTGTACCGACGGGCCTCCGGAGAGATCGTCAAGCGGGCGAAACGGCCAAGCCCGAATCACCGATGGGATGCGGGTCTTGGCCTGTGGCTGATCGATCCGGCCCGGGCCGCCCAAGAGATCCGGTCCGAGCGTGACCGCCGGTTTGCGGCGACTGTCGACCGCATCAGTGCCGTGCGCTGGGCGGCGATGAACGACGGCCAGCGGGCCGCCTGGACATCCTACCGCCAATCCCTGCTGGATATCACCCATCAGCCAGGATTCCCGGAAACCATCATCTGGCCGGCTTCGCCGACCGAGCTTTAGGAGCCCATCATGCCCTGGACAACAAGCGGCACCATCAGCGTCACCAACAACAGCACGACCGTCAATGGTAGCGGAACCACCTGGGCCAGCGCCGGCCTGGCCCGCGCCGGAGACGTGATGCTGATCGGCGGCGCCCTTTTCGAAGTGGCGAGCGTGCAGAGCAACACCCAGCTCACGCTGGCCAGCAACTACCTGGGGGCAAATGCCTCCGGGCTGAGCTATGCCCTGATCCACACCGGCCTGCTTCCGGCCGAGCTGGCCGTCCAGATATCCGACCTGCAGAGCAAGTACCTGACGACCATCGCCCAGCTCTACGAGTGGGAAACCTCTGCCAATCCAACGGTCGATCTCACAAACCCTGCGACCAATGTGACCACTGCGGTGACGGCGCTGCAGGCCTTCCTGACCAGCCTGTCGGCCTATGCCACCAAGACCGGCGCGGAGACGCTCACCAGCAAGACTTTGATCAGCCCGACCATTAACGGCGGGACCATCTCCAACGCCACATTGTTGAGCGTAAACAATGGCGCAGCTGGCGTTGCTGGGACGTTCGCTGGCGGCGACACGCCAATGGTTATATATAGCGGTACCGGAATCGCCTACATCTCCACCGAGGCCGATGTTTTGAACGCCATCGGGATTTATGCTGGCGGCAATGGTATGCGCGGCATCATCGGTGGAAACGAGCGATGGTTCGCGGGTAATGCCGTGTTTCGGGGAGGGGCTGACAATTTTCAGACCCTCGGCGATGCCCTGCATCGGTGGTCGGTGGTTTATGCTGGAACCGGCACCATCAACACCTCCGATGGTACTCAAAAGCACGTTCGCAGCGAACTGGCCGAGCCGGAGCTTCTAGCGTGGGGGCGGGTGCGGTGGCTAGTATTCCAGTTCCTGGATGCCATCGAGCGCAAGGGCGTCGATGCCCGACTGCATGCAGGCACGATTGCTCAGGAAGTGCAGGCAGCGTTCGCGGCGGAAGGGCTGGATGCCGCCCGCTACGGCCTCTGGTGCCAGGATGAAATTTTCGAGGATGTGGAAGAGATAGTTGGCACAGAGACGGTTGACGAGCCGGTCATGGAGACCGTCGACGTGCCCGATGAACGCATTGAAATCCGCAGCGGTGTTCCAACACTGGTCAGAGGAACCAAGCCTGTAACCCGCCAGGCCACCCAGGTCCGCGCTGTGGTGGATGAGGCTGGCGACGCTGTGATGGTGGATCGGACGGGTGCGGATGGCATGCCGGTAGTGGAGCCTCTCATGGTCGACGTTCCCATTACCACTCCCGTTGTCAGGGACAAGACAGAGCGTCGCCAAGTCAGCCGCGGCATGCGGCTCGGCTTGCGCTATGACCAGTGCCTTGTATTCGAGGCCGCCTATCTGCGATCCAGGCTGGCGGCCGCGGAAGCCAGGATCACCGCCCTGGAGCAGGGGGCGTGAGTATCCGGTTCGTTTTCTGCCGCACCCCGGCTCTGGTTATCTGCACCGATGCTCTACCAGCCGGCCGCGGCGGTGAAGCCCGCGGCCCGCTGATCCGCATCCGCCCCCGCTACCGGGAGGATTCCGGCATCCTGGCCCATGAGATGACCCATGTCCGCCAGTGGTGGTCCGGCGTTCTGGCCGGCATCGCCCTGGCCGGCCTGGCGGCCCTGTGGTGCCCATGGTGGCCGCTGGCGTTCGCCATCGGAGCGCTGAGCCATCCGCTCGCCTATCTCCTGTCGAGGCGGTATCGGCTGTGGTCCGAGGTGCAGGCGTACCGCGAGCAGGCCCGCCATTACGCGGATGACCGTCGGCCCCTGTTCGCTCGCTTCATCGCGGCCAATTACCGGCTGTCCATCACCATGGACGAGGCGCTGGCCGCCCTCAGAAAACCATAATTCAGAGGGAGACGATATGCCCGATCCAACAGGCAGCACCGCCACCGCGGCACTCCATGCAGTGGGCGCCACGGCCCTGGCCGGCGCCCTGACCGGCCTCGACTACTGGGCCATCCTCGGCGGGTTCGCCGGTGCCCTGCTCGCCATGTCCCGCCAGGATGCCATGGGCCCCTGGCGCCGGGGGCTGGCCGTGGTGAGCGTCACGCTGCTGGCCCTCTTCGTCACCTGGTTCATTGCCGATTCCATGCCGGCGGTGTTCCGGGCCGCCGGCTGGGGCGAGGCCCCGGTGCTGCAGAAGGGGAGGGCGCTGGTGGCGTGGATGATCGGCTACTTTGCCCAGGACATCATCCTGCCGGCGGCGGCCAGGGCGTTGAATGGGCTGGCCGGGCGGGTGGCCCGGCAGGCCGAAGGGGAGGGAAAGCAATGAGCGACATCGCATTCTCCTTGGCACTCCTCACCGGCGCCTTCCTGGTGGTCTGGCGGGCGCTGGAAATGATCGATGCCATGAGCCGCTGCACCTGCAGCCTGGTCCGGTGGTCCTGGATCGCCCTGGCCGTCGCCGGCGCGTGGGTTGTCTGCGCGGTGCTGACAGGCGACCACCTGGCGCCGGCGCTCATCGCCTTCTTCATCGCCGTGGCGGCGGTGTTCCTTACCGATCGACGGTGGCGGCCAGGGGAACACCGTTCATCAACACTTTCGAAAGGCCTTTGACATGACGATTCAAATAACCCGTTCGGATTACTTCATGGGGCGTGACACGAAATACGCCCGAGACCTTACCGCCGCCATCGCGGTGGCCGCCGATGTCACTATCGACCGCGTCAATCAGTTGCTCCTCCTGATGGCCCAGGACGGCGTGCCGCTCGACGTGTCGCCGGCAACCGGGAGCCTCGTCGCCTCCGGCTGGCGGCCGCCGGCCGTGAATGGCGCAACGCCCGGGGCGGCACCCAGGTCAAAGCACATGACCGGCCATGCCTGCGACCTCTACGACCCGGAGGGAGACCTGGACGAGTGGTGTAGCAGCCACCTCGAGGAGCTGGAACGCATCGGCCTGTGGCTGGAGCACCCGTCGGCCACCAAGGGCTGGTGCCACCTCCAGGCGCTGTCGCCCCGCTCCGGCCGGAGGGTGTTCTACCCATGAATCCGTACATCATCATCGCGGCCATCCTGGCCGCCGTCGGCAGTTATTTTTGGGGCCGGAGCGACGGCGCCGAGCTGGCAGACGCGGCGCAGCTGCGCGAGGAGCGCATTGCCGAGAAGGCCCGTGAGGCGGCCCAGCAAGGGGCGGCCAGTGAAATCGCCAAACTGGAGATCAAGAATGTCACGATCAAGCAACGGGTGGAGCGGGAGACCCGCGAGGTACCTGTGTATCGGAATTGCCGCCACAGCCCTGACGGCCTGCGCGCCATCAATGCCGCGCTCACCAACGGGGCCGAGTCCCCTGGTGGTGGCGAGCTGCCCGGAGAACCTGGGGCCGCTGCGGGACGATAGCTTCGGGGCGACGGTGGAGAAGTTGGCCCAGGTTTCCGGCACCTACTACAAGTGCCGGGCGGCCGCGATGGCCGCGCCGGCGGAAGAGTAGGGTGGGCCAGGTCATTGTCCTCGCAGAGTATCAGCGCCGGCAGACGGCGCCTTGTCCGGTGCGATGGTGGTGCTGGTGGTGGTGGATTGGAAAGTGCGACTGCCGTCAGCAGTGACGTACCGAATGGTAGGGATGCTAAACTATGTCTCGGGCCGCAATGGCCGTTCCTGGCTCCATGCAATGCGGGGAATAAAAAGGGAATGAATGGTTTTTTGTCACTGTAACTGCTGGCACCGAAAGAATAATTTGGTTTCAATCAGAGGCATGAATGGCGGCCATTGAACTCACCCTGATGAGCAGGAGCTGGTGCCATCTTTGCCATGACATGGAGATGGCGCTGGCGCCCGTGGCCGAGGAGTTCGGGGCCACGGTGAACGTAGTGGATGTGGATGCCGACCCGCAGCTGGAGAGCCTTTACAACGAACTGGTTCCCGTCCTCCTTCATGAAGGGAGGGAGCTGTGCCATTACTTCCTGGATGAGCCCAAAGTCCGTGAGTATTTGAGCGAAATCCGCTAAAATTCACTGTCTTTGGATTACGGGGCGCTACAGCGCCCCTTTTTGCTGGCTCCACATGGATCACATCCGCAATTTTTCGATTATCGCCCACATCGACCACGGCAAGTCGACCCTCGCCGATCGCATCATCCATCTCTGTGGCGGATTGTCCGACCGCGAAATGGAAGAGCAAGTCCTGGATTCGATGGACATCGAGCGCGAGCGCGGTATCACCATCAAGGCCCAGACAGCTGCGCTGCAGTACAAGGCGCGGGACGGCAAAATCTACAACCTCAATCTGATCGATACCCCGGGGCACGTGGATTTTTCCTACGAGGTAAGCCGCTCCCTGTCCGCCTGCGAAGGGGCGCTGCTGGTGGTGGATGCGTCCCAGGGCGTCGAAGCCCAGACGGTAGCCAACTGCTACACCGCCATTGAGCTGGGGGTCGAAGTGCTGCCGGTACTGAACAAGATCGACCTGCCGTCGGCGGACCCGGACAACGCCCGGCAGGAAGTCGAGGATGTTATCGGCATCGATGCCACCGAAGCGGTACTGGCCTCGGCCAAGACCGGCCTGGGGGTGGAAGATATCCTTGAGTCGGTCATCGCCAAGGTGCCGCCGCCCAAGGGCGACGTCGCAGCTCCCCTCAAGGCCCTTATCGTCGATTCCTGGTTCGACAACTACGTCGGCGTCGTCATGCTGGTGCGGGTCGTGGATGGCGAGTTGAAACCCAAGGATAAGATTCTCCTCATGTCCACCGGCGCCCAGCACCTGTGCGAGCAGGTCGGCGTGTTTACCCCCAAGTCTCAGCAGCGCCAAGTGCTGCGAGCCGGGGAGGTGGGTTTTGTCATCTCCGGCATCAAGGAGCTGAAGGCTGCCAAGGTGGGCGACACCATCACCACTGTGGATCGGCCGGCGGCCGAACCCTTGCCGGGATTCAAGGAAATCAAGCCCCAGGTGTTCGCCGGCCTCTACCCGGTGGAAGCTAACCAGTACGATTCTCTGCGGGAGTCCCTGGAAAAGCTGAAGCTGAACGATGCTTCCCTGCAATACGAGCCGGAAGTTTCCCAGGCCCTGGGCTTCGGCTTCCGTTGCGGCTTCCTCGGCCTCCTGCATATGGAAATTGTCCAGGAGCGCCTGGAGCGGGAGTTCGACCAGGATCTCATCACCACGGCTCCGACCGTGGTCTACGAAGTGGCCATGCGGGATGGCACCGTGATCCAGATGGAGAATCCGTCCAAGCTGCCGGACCTCTCCAAGATCGAGGAGGTCCGCGAACCCATCATTACCGCGACCATCTTCGTGCCCCAGGATTATCTGGGGAGCGTCATCACCCTGTGCAACGCCAAGCGCGGCAACCAGGTGAACATGGCCTACCACGGCCGCCAGGTGCAGCTGGTCTACGAAATGCCCATGGCTGAAGTGGTGATGGACTTCTTCGACAAGCTGAAGTCGGTTTCCCGGGGCTACGCTTCCCTGGACTACGATTTCAAGGAGTACCGGGCCTCCGACGTGGTGAAGCTGGACATCCTTATCAATGGAGAGAAGGTGGATGCCCTCTCCCTGATTGTGCATAGGGCCAATTCCCAGTACCGGGGCCGCGAGCTGGCCAGCAAGATGCGGGAGCTGATTCCCCGCCAGATGTACGACGTGGCGATCCAGGCTGCCATCGGCTCCCATATCATCGCCCGGGAGAATGTCAAGGCCATGCGCAAGGATGTGCTGGCCAAGTGCTACGGCGGCGACATCACCCGCAAGAAGAAGCTGCTGGAAAAGCAAAAGGCCGGCAAGAAGCGGATGAAGCAGGTCGGCCGTGTCGAGATTCCTCAGGAAGCCTTCCTGGCGGTGCTCCGTGTCGATAACTAACCAACAAGACCAATAATGAACTTCGCCCTGATTCTCTTCATCCTGGTGGTGGCCACCGGCATCCTCTACGCGGTGGACGTGTTGAAATTCCGCAAATTGCGGGCCAAGGATGCCAAGGAGCCCCTTTGGGTGGAATGGGGAGCCAGCTTCTTTCCGGTCATCCTGATCGTTTTCGTGTTGCGCTCCTTCATCGTCGAGCCTTTCAAGATTCCTTCCGGATCGATGATTCCGACCCTGCTGGTGGGTGACTTCATCCTGGTCAATAAATTCACCTACGGCATCCGCCTGCCGGTGATCAACAAGAAAGTCATCGAAGTGAATTCGCCGCAGCGGGGCGAAGTCATGGTCTTTCGTTACCCTGAAGATCCTTCCCTGGATTACATCAAGCGGGTGGTCGGCTTGCCGGGGGACAAGGTCGCGTATCAGAACAAGCGCCTCACCATCAACGGCCAACCGGTGCCGGTGAAGAAAATGGGCGACTATCTCCATCCGGAGCGCCTCTATTATTCCGAGCAGTACCAGGAGAAACTGGGACAGGTCGAGCACCGTATTCTGAACGATGCCGATGCTCCCACCTTCGTTCCGGATACCGTTCCTTTCCCTCACCGCGAAAATTGCATCTACAATCATTCGGGCGTTATTTGCACCGTGCCGCCCGGACACTATTTCGTGATGGGCGACAACCGCGACAACAGTCGCGACAGTCGGGTGTGGGGTTTTGTACCGGAAGAAAATATCGTCGGCAAAGCTTTCTTGATCTGGCTTAACTTCAGTGACTTCAGCCGGATGGACTTCAGCCGGATCGGCTCTTTCCGATAAGGGAGTTAAGAATGAAATATCAGCGCGGTTTCACCTTGTCCGGCCTCATGGTCTGGGGTTTCGTCCTGGTCGTGGTGGCGGCTTTGGGCCTGAAGGTAGTGCCTTCGGCCATCGAATACTACAAAATCCAGAAAGACATCAAGGCCGTGGCGCAGAACGCGCCCCAGGGGGCGACGGTGGCGGACATCAAGAGATCCTTTTCGAAATACGCCGAAATCGACCATCTGGACTTCTCCCCGGACCAACTTGACGTTTCGAAGGAGGGTGGCCAGCTTGTCATTTCCTTTGGCTACGAGAAGCGCATTAACCTCTTCCGGAATGTCAGCCTGGTGATCGAATACCAGGGATCGAGCGCCTCGGGCGGCTAGGAGTAATGAATCTCGCCAGACTCACCAAGGCGATCGGTTACCGATTTGCCGACGAGGGCTTGCTGCTGAACGCGGTAACCCACCGCAGCCACAGTTCTCCCCACAACGAAAGGCTGGAGTTCCTGGGCGACGGCCTGCTCAACTGTGCCATCGCCGCCGAGCTTTATCGACGCTACCCGGAACTGCCGGAGGGGGGGCTTTCCCGGTTGCGCGCCCATCTCGTCAGGCAGGAGAGCCTCCACAAGCTGGCGCAGGTCATGCATCTGGGCGACTTCCTCCGCCTCGGCGAAGGGGAAATGAAGAGCGGGGGCCATCAGCGCCCGTCCATTCTCGCCGACGCCCTGGAAGCCATTTTCGGCGCCATCTACCTGGATGGCGGTTTCGAGGCGGTACAGCAGGTCATTTTGCGGCTCTACGCCGGGCTGTTTGATGAATTGTTGCCGGGGCAGAGTATGAAGGACCCCAAAACCCGCCTCCAGGAATGGCTTCAGGGCCGGAAGAAGGCGCTGCCCCGCTATGTCGTACTGGAAACCACCGGCGCCGCCCACAGTCAGCAGTTCAAGGTGGCCTGCGAAATCGACAGTTTTGGCGTCCGGACCGTCGGCGAAGGCGGCAGCCGTCGATTGGCTGAACAGGTTGCCGCGGAAAATGCCCTGAAAGCCCTCAACGCATGAACAATATCCGTTCCGGCTACCTAGCCATTGTCGGCCGACCCAATGTCGGCAAGTCCACGCTGCTCAACCACCTGGTCGGGGAGAAGATCAGCATCGTCTCCCGCAAGGCGCAGACCACGCGCCACCGCATCACCGGCATCCTGACCGCCGCCGATGCCCAGTATGTATTTGTGGATACGCCCGGGTTCCAGACCCGCTTCTCCAATGCCCTCAATCGCGCCATGAACCGAGGGGTGACCCAGACCCTGGTGGACGTGGATGTGATCCTTTTCGTCATCGAGGCCGGGCACTTCGATGCCCGCGACCGGGCGGTCATGAAGCTCCTGCCTTCGGATATCCCGGCCATCCTGGTGGTCAACAAGACCGACCGGCTCAAGGACAAGGCGGCCCTCCTGCCTTTCCTGGCGGAGGTGTCCGCCGAGCACGATTTCGCGGCTGTGGTGCCGGTGAGCGCGGCCAAGGGCAAGCAGACCGACCAGTTGCTGGCCGAAGCCCGCAAACATCTCCCTAACGAGGGCCTCCTCTTCCCGGAGGATGAACTGACCGACAAGAGCGAGCGGTTCCTCGCCGCCGAATATATCCGAGAAAAACTTTTCCGCCTGCTGGGCGACGAGCTTCCCTACGCCGCCACGGTGGAAATCGAGAAATTCGAGCAGGAAGGAAACCTGCGCCGCATTTTCGCCGCCGTCGTGGTGGATCGGGACAGCCACAAGGCCATCGTCATCGGCAAGGGCGGCGAAACCTTGAAGCGCATCGCCAGCGAGGCCCGGCAGGACATGGAGCGCCTGTTCGACGCCAAGGTGTACCTGGAAATCTGGGTCAAGGTGAAATCCGGCTGGGCCGACGACGATCGCCTCCTGAAGAGCCTCGGCTACGAGTAAGCGGCGATGCAGCGGCAGAAAGTCGACGCTCAACCCGCCTACGTGCTGCATACCTATCCCTTTCGGGAAACCAGCCTGATCGTCGAAGCCTTCAGCCGCGACTTCGGGCGCATCGCCTTGCTGGCCCGGGGGGCACGGCGTCCCCGCTCGGCCGTGCGGGGCCTGCTGATGGCCTTCCAGCCCCTGGAGCTGAGCTGGGCAGGCAAGGGGGAAGTGTTGACCCTGATGAAGGCCGAGTGGCAGGGTGGCCAACCCTTGTTGGTGGGGCAGGCCCTTTTCTGCGGCTACTACCTGAACGAACTGCTGATCCATTTGCTGCCTCGGGAGGACCCCCACGAACGCCTGTTCGAGCGCTACTCCCAGATGCTGGGAAGCCTCGGCAACGATCCGGCAGGAAAGGTCTCCGAGCCGGAACTGCGCCGCTTCGAGAAGGCCCTCCTGCAGGAACTGGGTTATGGCTTGACGCTGAACGTGGATAGCGCCGGCACCCCGGTGGAGGTCGATGCCTTCTATGCCTATGAAATCGAACAGGGCCCCGTGCGCCAGGAGCAGGGGGGGCAGGCAGTCAGGGGGCAAACGCTGCTCGACCTGGCTGCCGAAAATTTTTCCGACCCCCGCACCCGGGTCGAGGCAAAGCAACTCATGCGTTCCCTCATGGCCTATTATCTGGGCGGGGCCGAACTCGCAACACGAAAAATATTCAAGGAGCTGCAGGAACTATGATTGAGCTGGGCGTCAATATCGACCACGTCGCAACCATCCGTCAGGCCCGCCAGACCTACGAGCCGGACCCGGTCTGGGCCGCAGTGGAAGCCCATCTGGGCGGGGCGGACGGCATCACTGTCCACCTGCGGGAAGACCGCCGGCACATCCAGGACGAGGACGTGCGGCGTCTGCGGGACCTCACCCAGATCAAGCTCAATCTCGAAATGGCGGCTACCGACGAGATGGTCGGCATCGCCTGCCGCCTGAAGCCAGAAATGGCCATGCTGGTGCCGGAAGGCCGCCATGAGGTAACGACCGAAGGCGGGTTGGACGTGGTCGCCCAGGAAGCCCGCCTCAAGGACGTGGTGGCGCGGCTGGCGGATGCGGGCATCGTCACCAGCGTCTTCATCGATGCCGATCTCTCCCAAGTCGAAGCCGCTGCCCGCATTGGTGCCCGGGTCTGCGAAATCCACACTGGTCCCTATGCCCACGCCTTCCATGCCAAGGGGCGGGACGTGGAAGCGGCTGCCGTGCAGACGGAATTGGATCAGGTCCGCCGGGCGGGGCTGGCCATCCGGCAGCTCGGGATGCGCTTCAACGCCGGGCATGCCCTCAATTACTACAACGTCCAGCCGGTAGCTCGCCTCCATGGCGTGCGGGAACTGCATATCGGCCACGCCATCGTCAGTCGCGCCATCTTTGTCGGGCTGCGGGAGGCGGTGCGGGAGATGAAGCAGCTGATGCGCGAAGGCGCCGAGAAGGGCGAATGATCTGCGGCATCGGCACCGATATTGTTGCCGTCGCGCGGTTGCGCTCCTTATGGGAGCGGCACGGAGAGCACGCCCTGGAAAAGCTGCTGGCTTCCTCTGAGCGTCAGGATTTCGAAGCTGCCCCCGACAAGGGGCGTTTTCTCGCCAAACGCTTCGCTGCCAAGGAGGCCTTCGCCAAGGCCCTCGGCACCGGTGTGCGGGCCCCGGCAACCCTGACCAGCATAGCGGTGATCCACGATGCCGCGGGCAAACCGGATTTCGCCTACAGTGACGAACTGTCCGTCCTGGTGAACGGCCGGGGATTGACAGCCCATCTTTCCATCAGCGACGAGGCGGATTACGCCGTCGCCTATGTCATCCTGGAGCGCCCATGAAACCAATGCCCTTGGGGCCACTGGTGATCGACATCGCTGGCACGGCCTTGACCGATCTCGACAGGGAGCGCCTCTGCCATCCCCTGGTCGGCGGCATCATCCTGTTCTCCCGCAATTTTTCCGGTGTCGCCCAGCTCGAGAGCCTGACCGCCGACATCCGGGCCTTACGGAATCCGAGGCTCCTGATCGCCGTGGACCATGAGGGCGGGCGAGTGCAGCGTTTCCGCGCGGGATTTACCCGGTTGCCGGCCATGCGTGTCCTCGGAGACCTCTGGGAAAAGGATCCGGCGGCGGCCCGGGAAAAAGCCCGGCAGGTGGGGTATGTGCTGGCGGCCGAACTGCGGGCGCGGGGGGTCGATCTTTCCTTCACGCCGGTTCTCGATCTCGATTACGGTTGTTCCACGGTCATCGGCAATCGGGCCTTCCACCGCCGTCCGGAAGTGGTGGCGGAACTGGCTGGAAAGCTGATCGAGGGGCTGCGCCAAGCCGGCATGGCGGCTTGCGGCAAGCATTTCCCCGGCCATGGCCATGTGGAAGCCGATTCCCATGTCGCTATTCCGGTGGATCTGCGTTCCCTGGGTGACCTCCAGGAAGATATCGCCCCTTACCGCCAACTGGTCCTGGACGCGGTCATGCCGGCCCATGTCACCTACCCGGCGGTCGATGGAAAAACGGCCGGGTTTTCAAATAGATGGGTAGATTATTTGAGGAATGACGTTAAGTTCGATGGCGCCATTTTCAGCGATGATCTGTCCATGGAGGGGGCCAGCGTGGCGGGGGGCGTCGTGGAGCGTGTCGACGCGGCCTATCGCGCCGGCTGCGACATGCTTTTGCTGTGCAACGCGCCGGATGCCGCAGGCGAGGTGCTTGAAAAATGGCGGCCGGACATCGACCCGGCGCGGGAGGCCGTCCGCCGGCGGCGGATCGAAAAATTGCTGCCGATGGAGCCGGCAATCCCCTGGGGGGGGTTACTCGCCGATCCAGGCTATCTGGCCGCAGTCCGGACCACCTCGGACCTGGTGGCCTGAAAGACAAAGGGCAGCCGAAGCTGCCCTTTTTGTCCCGGTGCCGCGACGGCTTATTTCACGCGGGAACGGTATTCGTCGGTGCGGGTGTCGATTTCGATCTTGTCGCCGATTTCCACGAAGGCCGGGACCGGCAGTTCGAAGCCGGTGGCCAGCTTGGCGGGCTTCATGACCTTTCCGGAGGTGTCGCCCTTGACGGCGGGCTCGGTGTAGACCACTTCGCGAACGACGCTGTTGGGCAGTTCCACGGAAATGGCTTTGCCGTTGTAGAACACGACTTCGCAGGCCAGCCCATCTTCCAGGTACTTGAGGGCGTCGACCATGTTGTCGGCTTCCACTTCGTACTGGTTGTACTCGGCGTCCATGAAAACGTACATCGGGTCGGCGAAGTAGGAGTAGGTCACTTCCTTCTTGTCGAGGATGACCTGCTCGAACTTGTCGTCGGCCTTGTAGACGGCTTCGGAGGGGGCGCCGGTCAGCAGGTTCTTGAGCTTCATCTTGACCACCGCAGCGTTGCGGCCGGACTTGTTGTACTCGGCCTTCTGCACCACGAGCGGATCGTTACCGACCATGATGACGTTGCCGGAGCGGAGTTCTTGAGCGGTCTTCATTCTGGATGTCCCGAAAACTGGAATAGATAAACGCGGGATTATAACTTGTCGTCACAGAATTTGACGAGGTCTTCGGCAAGGTCGGGTCGGGGGGCCAGAGCCGTCGCCCATTGCCGGCCATGCCGCTCCAGGGGCGCGCGTTGGGCGGCGAAGGCGGCCCAGGCGGCCGCCAGATCGCTGCCCGTGTTCCAGGCATGGAATAGCCGCTTTGCGGCATCGGCAGCCGCCGGTGGCAAACCGGCTGTGTAGCGGTCCAGGAAGGCATCCAGCTTGGCGATATGGGCATCGTCCTGCTGCGGGTAGATGTGCCAGACAAACGGCTTGGCGGCCCATTGGGCGCGGACGAAGGAATCCTCCCCGCGGACGAAATTGATATCGCAGGCCCACAGGCGGCGGTCGAAATCAGGCTGGGGGACGAAGGGGGCAGGTACCACTTCCAGCTTGCCCTGGTGCCAGGGGACGTTGCCACCCAGGTGGCGCTGAACGGCGGCCAGGGGCTGGCCCGGCGGCACATGGCAGCGCACCGGCTGGTCGCCGGAAGCCCAGATATCGAGCATCTCCCCCACCGGCGCGGTGCCGTAGCAGAAAAGGCTCACCTCAAGGGCGTTGCCGCGGGAGCGGGCGGCAGCGCAGGCATCCCGTTCCCGGAACAGCCCGGCTTCCCGCAGCAGGCCGCCGGTCCCGGGGGTGAAGCCCGGAAAGAAGAAGTGCTTGACGAGGGGTAGGGTGGGGTGGGGCGAGGCGAGACCGTGGCATTCCTCGACCCAGGCTTCGGCCGAGAGATACTCGAGATTGATCCAGCAGGGCTTCGGGCTGCGGTTCGCCATGGCTTGCAGATAGGTCGGGGGCAGGTCGCAGGCGAAGGCCTCGATCACCACGTCGGCCGGCTCCACCGGCGGAAAGGGCTCGGACCATGGCCGAATTTCCACGCCTTCCACCGTTTGCGCGGCGAGCCGGGGATCGAGGGCGGGGCAAAGGGGAGCCAGGGTATTCATGTCATCGACCCACAGGCGAACCTTGCACCCGTGTTCCGAACTAAGCTGACGGGCCAGCCGCCAGCACACGCCGATGTCTCCGAAATTGTCGATGACCCGGCAGAAGATGTCCCAATGAAGCCCCATGGCCGCCATGTTAACATCCCCTGATGACTACCTTCATCCATCCGGCCCATTGCATGGCCTGCCCCCGGCTGGCCGAACACCTTGCCCGCATTCGCCAGCGGGAGCCTAGCTGGCATGCCCACCCCGTCCCTCCCTTCGGTGACCTCAGCGCCCGCCTGCTGGTGGTCGGCCTGGCCCCCGGCGAGCGGGGAGCCAATCGCACCGGCCGTCCCTTCACCGGTGACGTGGCGGGAGAGCTCCTCTATCCGGCCCTCCATCGATTCGGTTTTGCCAGCGTTCCGGAACCCCTGGATGCCAGCGGTTGGGGCAATCCCGCGATGCATTTGGCGGACTGCCGCATTACCAATGCGGTGCGCTGCCTGCCGCCGGCCAACAAGCCGACGACTGCCGAAATCCGCCAGTGCAACGGCTATCTGAAGGAGGAAATGGCCGCCATGCCCAAACTGGAGGCTATCCTGGCCCTCGGCGCCATTGCCCACCAGAGCGTGCTGTGGGCCCACGGCCTCAAGGCGAAGGACTGCGTTTTCGGGCACAACGTCCGGCACCCGTTGCCGAATGGCGTCGTCCTCTTCGACAGCTACCACTGCAGCGGCTACAACTGGCGTACCGGCCGGTTGACCCGGGAAAGCTTCGAGGCCGTTTTCGAAGGCGTGCGCCGCTACCTGGATCAATGAGTTTCGACGCCAAGGCCTTTCTCGCGACGCTGACGGAGCTGCCCGGGGTCTACCGCATGCTGGGGGCCGACGGGGCGGTGCTCTATGTCGGGAAGGCAAAGAACCTGAAGAAGCGGGTGTCGTCCTATTTCCGGGAAAACCTGTCGAGTCCACGCATCGCCCACATGGTGAGCCAGATCGCCGCCATCGAGACGACGGTGACGCGGTCCGAAGCGGAAGCCCTGCTGCTCGAAAACAATCTCATCAAGTCCCTGTCGCCCCGCTACAACATCCTCTTTCGCGACGACAAGTCCTATCCCTATATCGTGGTGACCCGCGGCCCGTATCCCCGCCTGGGGTTCTTCCGGGGCAACCCGGATCGGAAGGCCGATTATTTCGGGCCTTTCCCGTCCAGTTGGGCGGTGCGCGACAGCATTCACCTGCTGCAGAAGATGTTCCGCCTGCGCACCTGCGAAGATACCGTCTTCGCCAACCGTTCCCGCCCCTGCCTGCTCTATCAGATCAAGCGCTGCAGCGGGCCCTGCGTCGGTCTCGTCAGCCCGGAGGCCTACGCCGCCGACGTCCAGTTCGCCTCGCTTTTCCTCCTGGGTAAGCAGCAGGAGGTCATCCGGCGCCTCACCGAATCCATGGACGAAGCGGCCCAGCGCCTCGCTTTCGAGCACGCCGCCCTGTATCGGGATCAGATCCAGTCCCTGCGGCAGGTTCAGGAAAAGCAGTACGTTTCCAGCAACAAGGGGGAAGACGCCGATGTCATCGTGGCCGTCCGGGAGGCCGGGCAGCTTTGCGTCAACCTGGCCATGGTGCGGGGTGGCCGCCATCTCGGGGACCGGCCGCTCTTTCCCGTCAATGCGGCCGAGTCGACGCCCGCCGAGGCGGTGGCGGCATTCCTGCTGCAACACTACGGCGCCCATCCGGCCCCGGCTCGTATCCTGGCTTCCCCGCTGCCGGCCGAGGAAGAGGGGGGCGAAGCCGCGGCCATGCTGGCCGAGCTGGTCGGACGCCCGGTACCGATCCAGGAGGCTCGGGCGGTGAGTCACCGCATGTGGGTCGAGATGGCGGTGCAGAACGCCCGCCTGGCCATTGCCGCCCGCAGCCAGGCTACCGCCCTCCAGGAAAAGCGCCTGGCAGCCCTGCAGGAGGCCCTGGGGTTGCCCGACCCCCTTCAGCGTATCGAGTGTTTCGATATCAGCCATACTCAGGGAGAGGCGACGGTGGCCTCCTGCGTGGTCTATCACGGCAACGGCATGCGCAAATCGGAATACCGGCGCTACAACATCCGTGACATCCAGCCCGGGGACGATTACGCCGCCATGCGCCAGGCCGTCACGCGGCGCTACGACAGCCTGGCGGAAGGGGAGGGCGCAGCGCCGGACCTCATCCTCATCGATGGCGGCAAGGGGCAGGTGAGTTCCGCCTGGGCTGCCCTGGCCGATCTTGGCCTCACCAGCATCCCCATGCTCGGGGTCGCCAAGGGGGAAGAAAGAAAGCCGGGGCTGGAAACCTTGATTTTCCCGGAGGGAAGGGAACCGCTACAATTGCCGCCGGAGCACCCGGCCCTGCATCTGATCCAGGAAATCCGCGACGAGGCCCACCGGTTTGCCATCACGGGGCACCGCGCCCAGCGCGGCAAGGCCCGCAAGACATCGAAGCTGGAAAGCATTTCCGGTGTCGGCGGGGCGCGGCGGAAGGCGCTGGTGGCGCAATTCGGCGGCCTGTCTGGGGTTCTGGAGGCCAGCATCGATCAACTGGCGGCGGTACCTGGCATCAGCAGGGCCCTGGCCGAAAAAATTTACGCTGCATTGCACTAATGCCCTTTAACCTTCCCATCCTGCTGACTTGGCTGCGTATCGTGGCCATCCCGCTCCTGATCGCGGTCTATTACCTGCCTGGAAGCTGGCTCACCCTGCCAGAGCGTAACCTGGCCGCGACCCTCATCTTCATCGCCGCGGCGCTGACCGATTGGGCCGACGGCTATCTCGCCCGCCGCCTGAACCAGACCTCGGCCTTCGGCGCCTTTCTCGACCCGGTGGCCGATAAGCTCATGGTTGCGGCGGCGTTGATCATCCTGGTGCAACTGGATCGGGCCGATGCCATTGTCGCCACCATCATCATCGGCCGGGAAATCACCATTTCGGCCCTGCGGGAATGGATGGCCAAGATCGGCGCCTCGAAGAGCGTGGCGGTGTCCATGCTGGGCAAGATCAAGACCACGGCCCAGATGATGGCCATCCCGCTCCTTCTCTATCATGCCCCGCTGTTCGGCACCGACACGATGCATATCGGAACCTGGCTCATCTGGATCGCTACCCTCCTGACCTTGTGGTCCATGGGGTATTACCTGCGGATGGCATGGCCGGAAATTGCCCGGCGCAGTGGAGATCAAGGTTGACATTGGATATCCAAGGTCTATAATGCGCGCCTGTTCGACGCGGCAGTAGCTCAGTTGGTAGAGCGCAACCTTGCCAAGGTTGAGGTCGAGAGTTCGAGACTCTTCTGCCGCTCCAGTTTTGCTTGGGGAAAGCGTTGTGGCTTTTCCTGGTTGGTTGTAAGGTGCGATTTTTTGCACGGCGCGATAGCAAAGCGGTTATGCACCGGATTGCAAATCCGTGTAGGTCGGTTCGACTCCGGCTCGCGCCTCCAAGGTTTTGCGGCAGTAGCTCAGTTGGTAGAGCGCAACCTTGCCAAGGTTGAGGTCGAGAGTTCGAGACTCTTCTGCCGCTCCAGATAAAAAGGGAAAGTGCGATGCACTTTCCCTTTTTCGTATCTGGCGAACGATATGCCCGGATGATGAAATTGGTAGACATACCGGACTTAAAATCCGGAGCCGCAAGGCGTGCGGGTTCGATTCCCGCTCCGGGCACCATCGACATGCTATGATCCGCCCCCATGATCATCTACGACCTCTGCTGCGACAGCCAGCACCGCTTCGAGGGATGGTTCCGAAGCGCCGAAGATTTCGACTCCCAACTGGAACGCCGCCTCATCACTTGTCCCCAGTGCGACAGCGAAGTCGTGCGCCGGGTACCATCCGCTGTTGCCATCTCGACGACTCCCCGGGAAGGGGAAAAGCCGCAGCCAGAGTCGGCGACGCAGGTTTCCGCCGCGCTGCCGGTGGGTTCCCAGGCTCTAGCCCTGTATCGCCAGCTGGCCAACCTGATGCTGGGCGCGAGCGAAGACGTGGGCACTGCCTTTGCCGAAGAGGCCCGGCGCATTCATTACAACGAAGCGCCTGAAAGGCCCATTCGCGGCCAGACGACGGACGAGGAATACGAGGCCCTGCAGGAAGAAGGCATCGGCGTGATCCGCCTTCCCGTCATCAAGAAGGAAGACCTCTCCTGAATCCCCTTGCCCGCTTTGGGCTATCAGCGGGTTGGCGCAGGCCTTGAAGGTGGCGGTGGCGGGACCGGTGCCGTCGCGGGTGGGGGCGGGGGGGCCGGGGGCGCAGTCGTAAACTGGCCGGACACCGGGACTCGGTGTCCTTTTGCATACATGCACTGGATGAAGGCGTAGTCATAGCGCCGCTGGGCACCGTAGGCCGAAGTGTCGCCGGCCGAAGCCCCGGCCATGCTGCCCATAAGCAGTCCTGTCCCGGCGCCGACTCCTGCTCCCTGGTTTCCGCCGATGGCGGCGCCCGCCGCGGCCCCTATGACCGTACCGGCGACAGCGCTGCGCGCCATGGCGTCGTTCGCCGTCTGGCCGGGCATCGCGCCGCCCACCTGGTCGTTGGCAAACTGCCGGCAAGCATAGTCGTCGTAGCGAAACTGGTCGAAAGTCCTACCGGTCCCGGGCAGGACCATGACGCTCGGCCCCGTCGGGTAGGTGACGCACCCCCCCAGCAACAAGAGGCTCGCAAGGGGAGCAAAGCGGGTGACGACAGACATGCTCATCTCCAAGAACCCTCAGGAAGCCGGATGGGGCATCACTTTTTGCCAGCCCTCCGGGCATTGCTGAACATAGGGATAGTAAGCCTTCGAGCTGTTGCAGTAGTACCAATAGCTCTGGGAAGGGGGCGCCTCGCTTCCCTGCTCGATGTATACCGGCGGTCGCGGCGGCGAGACCGGCACTGCGACTACCGGTGGGTAGTAATAATAGGGGGGCGGATAAGGGTTGTACCAGGGCCATAAGGGAGCCCCGATGACGACACCCACCCCGACGTGGCCGTGGCCATGGCCATGGCCGTGACCATGAGCCCAGGCTATATCGCTGGCGGCCACGGCCATACAGGCGAGAAGGGCGGCGAAAAGCAGCTTTGATGATTTCATGCACATTTCCAATCCCTGATGGGTGCCGCTTTCCGAAGGGGCAGCATCCAACGACCCCGCTACCAAGTATGATTTCTGGGCAGTCCGACGCAAGCAAAGATACATTTTTTTACGTTTGCCCGGTCCGCCGGACCCGCTTTCCTGTTGCTGGAAAACCTACCGGGATACCAGGAAAAAGGGAACCCCCTCGTCATCGTCCGTTCCCCGCCTGTATCGATTCCGGTGTAGAAGAGATCCCCTTTTCTCCCATGGCAGCGCACCGCCGTCTCCCTGGCGGAAAAAGGGCGCCTCGCGGCGCCCCCATTCAAGCTATCGGTTCGTACGCATGCGTTCGAAGAAGTGGCCGCGTTCGGCCCCGATCCACAGGGCCAGCACAGCAACGATGAGGCCGACGATAACCGCGTTGACCCGCAGACTGTGCATGTTGCCGTAGCCGAAAATCCAGGGCGATGCCAAAGCCCACAGGCCGAGGAGGAAGTCGACGACTTCCTCCCAGGCCTTCGGTCTGGCCAGCGCCCCGGCCGACAACAGCACAATTGCCGCACCGACTATCAGATGGTTGTAGAAAATGCCCTTGTGGTCAGCAAAGTCATAACCCAGGGCCCATGGGGCAACGGCGAACCACAAACCTGCAAGCAGGGTCACCCCGTCCTGCCATCGTTCCTTCAACATGTTGCACCTCCTATGGCTTGAAAACTTCGGATATGAAGGCAATACCTTCGATTGCTTAGACGCTGTCGCGGCCTTGCGGGTTTCCGCTAGGGAAGACACCGCATGCCTGAAATCCGCCTCCCGAGACCCTGGAAATACGTACGGCAAATACCGCTTGCACCTGATGGCTACGGCTGATTGCGGCGCCTAGATTTTGGCGATCTCCGGCTTCTTCTATGCCGGGCATGGAGGCTGCGCGTATGAAACCAGTGGAAACAACGGCCGGGCAAGGACGCTCCGTGCGCGATGCGCTGCATATCCTCCAGCGCATCTTCCGCGATTTCCCCGGCGGCATTCGCATCCGGCTGTGGGACGGGCATACGGTGTCCCTCGGCACCCATGCGCCGCGCTTTACCGTCATCTTCCGGGACCCCGGGAAGTTCCGGGAAATGGTCCTGTACCGGGATCCCCTGCGCTTGGCCGAAGCCCATTTCAGCGGCCATGTGGAAATCGAGGGCAGCATTTACGATGTTCTCGGCCTGCGGGAGCACTTCCAGTCCCTGCGCCTGTCGGCTGTCGAAAAGGCCGCCATCCTGGCCCGGACCCTGAGCATTCGGCAGATCCCCGCCAGCCGGCAGCCGGACAATCCGTCGAGGCAGCGCCGCAACTGGCGCACCAAGGCCTTCGGCAGCCATTCCCGGCAGACCGACCGGCACGCCATCGCCTTCCACTACGATGTTTCCAACGATTTCTACCGGTTGTGGCTGGACCCGGAGATGGTCTACTCCTGCGCGTATTTCGAGAAGCCGGAGGACGACCTGGATCTGGCCCAGCGCCAGAAACTCGATCATATATGCCGCAAACTCCGCTTGCAGGCGGGTGAAACCCTTCTGGACATCGGCTGCGGCTGGGGCGGACTGGTCTGCTGGGCGGCCCGGCACTATGGGGTGAGGGCCACAGGCATCACCCTCAGCCGCGGGCAGCTGGATTACGCTCAGGAGAAAATCAGGCGCGAGGGCCTCGAAGACCGGGTGCGGGTGGAATTGCGCGACTACCGGGACCTCCCCGGGAAGGAGCTGTTCGACAAGGTCGTCAGCGTCGGCATGTTCGAGCATGTCGGCATCCGCAACCTGCCCCTCTATTTCCGCACGGCGCACCAGCTCCTCAAGCCCGGTGGCGTCTTCCTGAACCATGGCATCACCAGCGAAGACGAGGGCTGGAGGAGGAACGTCAATATCGAATTCATCAACCGCTACGTGTTCCCGGACGGTGAACTGGAGACCATGGGCAATGTTCTGCGAGGCATGGAGCAATCCGGCTTCGAAATAGTGGATGTGGAAGCCCTGCGCGCCCACTACGCCCTGACCCTCCGCCATTGGGTGGATCGGCTGGAGTCCCGGCGGGAGGAGGCGGTCCGGCATACGGACGAGGCCACCTACCGGATCTGGCGCATGTACATGGCGGGCTGCGCGCTCCAGTTCGAGGCCGGGGAGATGGGCCTCTACCAGATTCTTGCGGCGCGCCGGGAGAAAGGCCTGGCCCGGGTGCCCCTGACCCGCCGGGATCTCTATCCGCCGCCTTCCCCCTGAGCTTCGGCCCCACTGGAACGATACAGTGGGCCATCGGTCCCAAAGCCAGAGGTAAAAGGCAATGGCGACCGAAACTTTGAAACTGGATGAACTCATCGCCCGGGGCTACGAGCATGGCTTCTACACGCCGGTGGAAGTCGATACGGTTCCTTCCGGACTGAATGAGGCGGTGATCCGGCTTATTTCCGCCAAGAAGCAGGAGCCGGAATTTATGCTGGAATGGCGGCTGAAGGCCTTCCGGCACTGGCTGGGCATGACCGAGCCCGCCTGGTCCACCGTGCGCTATCCGGCCATCGACTACCAGGCAATCAGCTACTACGCGGCGCCGAAAAGCCGTGCCGGCGGGCCCCGCAGCCTGGAAGAGGTGGATCCCGAGCTGCTGCGCACTTACGAGAAGCTGGGGGTGCCCCTGGAAGAAAGGGAAATCCTGGCCGGGGTGGCGGTGGATGCGGTCTTCGACAGCATCTCGGTGGCCACCACCTTCAAGGACAAGCTGGCGGAACTGGGCATCATTTTCTGCTCCTTCTCCGAGGCGGTGCGGGAGCACCCCGATCTGGTGCGCCAGTACCTGGGATCGGTGGTGCCCCATACCGACAACTTCTTCGCGGCCCTCAATTCGGCGGTGTTCTCCGACGGCTCATTCTGCTACATCCCCCCTGGCGTGCGCTGCCCCATGGAGCTGTCCACCTACTTCCGCATCAACGCCCGCAACACCGGGCAGTTCGAGCGCACCCTCATCGTCGCCGACCGGGGCGCCTACGTCAGCTACCTGGAAGGCTGCACGGCGCCCATGCGGGACGAGCACCAGCTCCACGCCGCGGTGGTGGAACTGGTGGCCCTGGAAGGCGCCCAGATCCGCTACGCCACGGTGCAGAACTGGTATCCGGGGGACAAGGAGGGGAAGGGCGGTATCTACAATTTCGTCACCAAGCGGGGCGACTGCCGGGAGGCCAATTCCCATATTTCGTGGACCCAGGTGGAGACCGGCTCGGCCATCACCTGGAAATATCCGAGCGTGATCCTCCAGGGCGACAACGCCGTCGGCGAATTCCATTCGGTGGCCCTGACCAACAATTACCAGCAGGCGGACACCGGCACCAAGATGATCCATCTTGGGCGGAACACCCGCAGCACCATCGTCTCCAAGGGCATTGCGGCGGGGCACGGGAAGAACGTCTATCGCGGCCTGGTGCGGGTGGGAAAGAGCGCCGCCGGCGCCCGCAACTACACCCGGTGCGACTCCCTGCTCCTGGGGGATAAGTGCGCCGCCCACACCTTTCCCTACATCGAGGTCAAGAACCCGAGTGGCAGGGTCGAGCACGAGGCCAGCACTTCCCGCATCGGCGAGGACCAGCTCTTCTACTGCCAGAGCCGGGGGCTGTCGGCGGAGGATGCCGTGTCCATGATCGTGAACGGCTTCTGCAGGGAAGTTTTCAAGGAGTTGCCCATGGAGTTCGCGGTGGAAGCCCAGAAGCTCCTGGGAGTCAGCCTGGAAGGCAGCGTCGGCTGAGGGAAACGGCATGCTGGAAATTCGCAACCTGCACGTGGCGGTGGATGGCGCTCCCATCCTGAAGGGCATCGACCTGACGGTGAAGCCCGGCGAGGTGCATGCCATCATGGGCCCCAACGGCTCCGGCAAGAGCACCCTGGCCTATATCCTGGCAGGCCGGGACGGGTACCGGGTGACAGAGGGCGAAGTCCGCTACGGAGGCCGCGACCTGCTGGCCCTGGCGGCAGAGGAGCGGGCCCGGGCCGGCGTTTTCCTCGCCTTCCAGTATCCGGTGGAGATTCCCGGGGTCGCCAACATCTATCTCCTCAAGGTCGCCATCAACGCCGCCCGGCGGCATCGCGGCGAGCCGGAGCTGGACGCCATGGACATCCTGCTTCGGGTGCGCTCCAAGCTCAAGCTCATGGACATGGACGAGAGCCTCCTCTATCGAGCGGTGAACGAAAGCTTTTCCGGCGGCGAGAAGAAGCGCAACGAAATCCTCCAGATGGCGGTGCTGGAGCCGAAGCTGGCCATCCTGGACGAGGCTGACTCGGGGCTGGACATCGACGCCCTCAAGGCGGTGGCCCGGGGCATCAACGCCCAGCGGGACCCGGGCCGGGCCATGATCCTGGTCACCCATTACCAGCGGCTTCTCCAGCTGGTGGTTCCCGACCGGGTCCATGTCCTGGCCCAGGGCTGTATCGCCCGTTCCGGGGGCTGGGAATTGGCCGCCGAACTGGAGCGCACTGGCTATGGCGGCATCACCGGCCGGGAAGGCGGCGAGGAGGCGAGGCCGTGAACGCTCCGGTCCACCATGCCGTGGAATACTACCTGGGGGAATTTTCCCGCCTGGCGCCGGCCCTGCCGGGGCAGCATCTCCCTTGGCTGCGTCGGGCGCGGGAAGCCGCCATGGAGCGCTTCGCCCGTCTGGGGTTTCCCGGCCGCCGGGACGAGGAATGGAAATACACTCCCCTCGCCGCCATCGAGAAGCCCCATTTCGCCCTCGTGCCTTCAGCACCCGGCAGTGTCGCCGCCGAGCAGGTGGAGGGTTTCGCCCTGGCCGGGACTCATCTGCTGGTCTTCGTGAATGGCCGTTTCGAGCCCGGATTGTCCCGTCCGGAAAAACTGCCGGCCGGAGCCACGGTGGTCAGCCTGCGGGAAGCCCTGGAAGGGGATGCCGGCGAACTGGCGGCCCGGCTTGGCCGGGTGCCCGAGAATGTCACCCCCTTCGCCGCCCTCAACCAGGCCTTCATGACCGACGGCGCCTATCTCCGGCTTGCCCCAGGGACGAAATTGCTGAAGCCGATCCAGCTCCTTTTCCTCGCCAGCCAGCCGAATCTCGCCATCCAGCCGCGCATCCTGGTGCTGGCGGAGGAGGGGAGCGCCGCCACCCTTATCGAGCACCATGCCGCCATCGGCGACATCGGCTATTTCACCAACGGCGTGACCGAGATCGTCGCCTGTCCGGGGGCCGCCATCGAGCACCACAAGCTGCAGCAGGAGAGCCGCCGGGCCTTCCATGTCGCTGCCGTGGTGGCCGAGCAGGATAGGGACAGCCGCCTGGCGTCCACCTCCTTCGCCCTGGGGGCGGCGCTAGCCCGGGTCGATATCGCCATCGGGCTCCAGGGAGAGGGGGCGGCCTGCACCCTGGATGGCCTTTATGTGGCGGTTGGCCGGCAGCACCTGGATCACCATACCCGGATCGATCATCTCAAGCCCCGCTGCCGGAGCCGGGAACTCTACAAAGGCATCCTGTCCGGGGCGGCCCGGGCGGTCTTCAACGGCAAGGTCATCGTCCACCCGGATGCCCAGCAGAGCGACGCCTTCCAGTCCAACCACAACCTGCTGCTGTCGGAAAACGCCGAAGTAGACACCAAGCCCCAGCTGGAAATCTTCGCCGATGACGTCAAATGCGGCCATGGGGCGACGGTGGGCCAACTCGACGAGGATCAGCTGTTCTATCTGCGCTCCCGCGGGGTGGATGGGGGAACCGCCCGGGCGGTGCTGACCATGGCTTTCGCCCGGGAATCGGTGGACCGGGTCGGCATTCCGGCCCTCCAGAAGCGGCTGGACCAATTGCTGCCCGCTTTGCTGCCCCGGGAATCGGAGGGACAAACATGAACAGGGTCGAAAAGGAATTATCGACGGCCCTGGACGTGGCCCGGCTGCGCCAGGACTTCCCCATCCTCGGACGGGAGGTCCACGGCCGGCCCCTGGTCTATCTGGACAACGCCGCCACCTGCCAGAAGCCGAATGCCGTGATCGACTGCGAGGCGGACTACTACCGGCGCTGCAACGCCAACATCCATCGGGGCGTGCATCTGCTCAGCCAGGAAGCCACCGACGCCTATGAAGGGGCGCGGGAAAAGGTGAGGGCCTTCATCAACGCCGCCCGGGCGGAGGAGGTGATCTTCACCCGCGGCACCACCGAGGCCATCAACCTGGTGGCCGCCAGCTACGGCCAGGGGCTGCGGGCCGGGGACGAGATACTCATCACCGAGATGGAGCACCACTCCAACATCGTGCCCTGGCAGTTCCTGTGCCAGCGCACCGGGGCGGTGCTGAAGGTGGCCCCCTTCAACGGGGCGGGGGAGCTGATCCTGGAGCGCTTCGAAGAACTCCTCGGCCCCCGCACCCGCCTGGTGGCGGTGAGCCACCTGTCCAACGCCCTGGGGACCATCAACCCGGTGGGCCGGCTCATTGCCCAGGCCCATGCCGCCGGGGCGGTGGTGCTGGTGGACGGGGCCCAGGCTGTGCCCCACCTGGGGGTGGACGTGCAGGCCCTGGATTGCGACTTCTATGCCTTTTCCGGCCACAAGCTCTACGGCCCCACCGGCATCGGCGCGCTCTACGGCAAGGCCGCCCTGCTGGACGCCATGCCGCCCTGGCAGGGAGGCGGGGACATGATCCGGAAAGTGAGCTTCGAGGGCAGCACCTGGAACGACCTGCCCTACAAGTTCGAGGCCGGTACCCCCAATATCGCCGGCGGCATTGCCCTGGGGGCGGCCATCGACTATGTTAGCGGCATCGGCCTTGCCGCCATCGCAGCCCACGAAGCCCGGCTCCTGGCCTACGCCACCGAGCAGGCCCGGGCATTCCCCGGCCTCGCCCTGGTCGGTAGCGCCCGGGACAAGGCCAGCATCCTCGGTTTCACCCTCGCAGGCATCCATCCCCACGACATCGGCACCATCCTCGACACCCAGGGGGTGGCGGTGCGCACGGGGCACCATTGCGCCATGCCGGTCATGGCCCATTTCGGCGTCCCGGCCACGGTGCGGGCTTCCTTCGCCCTCTACAACACCCGGGACGAAGTGGACGCCCTGTTCCGGGCGCTGCACCAGGTACGGGAGGTGTTTTCCTGATGTCCGATCTGCGCGAACTCTACCAGGAAGTCATCGTGGACCACGGCCGCCGGCCCCGCAATTTCAGGCCCCTGGCGGAGGCCAACCGGGAAGCCGAAGGCTTCAATCCCCTCTGCGGCGATCACTTCATCCTCCAGCTCCGGGTCGAGGACGGCGTGATCCGGGATGCCTCCTTCCAGGGCAGCGGCTGCGCCATTTCCACCGCCTCCGCCTCCCTCATGACCGAGGCCCTGAAGGGCCGCACCGAAACCGAGGCCGAGGCCCTGTTCGCCGGCTTCCATGCCCTCGTCCTGGGGGCGGACGAGGATGCGGCGGCGGCCCTCGGGAAGCTGGCGGTGCTGGCGGGGGTGCGGGAATTTCCGACCCGGGTGAAGTGCGCGACCCTGGCCTGGCATACCCTGAGGGCCGCCCTCCATGGCCGGGAGCGGCCGGTTAGCACGGAATAGGGGGAGGCCATGGACCTGCGCAAATGGGTGGGCCGGGATAAGTCCAAGGCGGAAGGCAAGGCGCCGGACAGTGCCCGGCCGGGCCTGGAGAGCGAGGTGGTCGCGGCCCTGCGCACGGTATTCGACCCGGAAATCCCGGTCAATATCTACGACCTGGGCCTCATCTACGGCCTAGAGGCGAATGAGGCGACCGGGGCGGTCCGCATCCGGATGACCCTGACCGCTCCCGCCTGTCCCGTCGCCGCCACTTTCCCGGCCAAGGTCGAGGAAGTGGTCCGGCAGGTGGCGGGCGTCCGGGAGGCCCTGGTGGAGCTGGTCTGGGAGCCGCCCTGGTCCATGGGCATGATGAGCGAAGCGGCGCGGCTGGAATTGGGGATGTATTGACGTGTCCGACTGGGTCGATGTCGCCCCGGCGGCGGACTTCGCCCCCGGCACCTGCCGCGTGGCGCTGGTGGACGGGGTGGCGGTGGCGGTCTTCAAGGTGGCGGCCGACGCCTATTACGCCATCGAGGATTGCTGCAGCCACCAGACGGCCGCCCTTTCCGAAGGAACCCTGGACGGTCTCGAAGTGGCCTGTCCCCTGCACGGCTCCCGCTTCTCCCTGGTCACCGGCGAGGCCCTGACGCTACCGGCCTACGAGCCGGTAGCGGTCTTTCCGGTGCGGATCGAGGGCGGGATGGTGCAGGTGAGGGACGACCGTTTCGACTGAGGCTTTTCTATCCTCAGCGGTGCCAATACACCCGCACCAGGTTCTCCGCGTCGTTGTAGTGGAAGCTCAGTTCGCCATGGCAGGCCCGCTGGAGCGCTTCCCCCAGCCGCCGGGCCAGGTGGATGCCGGTGGTGGTGACCACCACGCCGCCGTCCTCCGGGGTGCTGTCCATGACCCGTTCAAGAGGATGCTCGGACTTTTCCTTGACGGACTCGTTCTCGATCAAGTGCATCAGCTCGTCCCGGTGCCGCATGAAATAGTCCCCCGAGACATGGACGAAGCCCACGGGGAACTCGTCATGGATACGGCGGCAGGCGGGGCAGAGGATTTCCTGGGACTGCAGCGGACGGGCCGCCCATTCCCAGCGGCCATTCTGGAAAACCGCCTCGCACTGGGGGCAGACCGTGGGTTCCGGATACTTCAATCCCGCCTTGTAGGCGTCATGGACGCTCTCCTGGATAAGGCGGTCATGGCGTACCGGACGATGGGGAACTGCTTTGGCGTGCCTCGACATCACTTCTCTCCTGTGCTGAAAGCCATCGGAAGGCGGGGGCGCGCTACTTGCCCACTTCGAGCCGGTTCTCCACATCCGTGACGCCGGGAACGCACCAGGCATCGAACTCCGCCATGTTCCGCTCTTCCTCCGAACCCAGGATTCCCTGCAGTGCCACGATGCCCTGGCTGGTGGAAATGTTGATCTGGTCGGCATGGGAAAGCAGGGGGTCCATCTCCAGGACCAGGCGTACGGCGTCGCTGACCTCGTCATCGTTGTCCGGTTCCGCCGGCTCGACGGCCAGGCGGTTGATCACATTGCAACAGCCCGGCACCCACCAGGCCAGCACTTCCAGGATGCGCTTGTGGGAAAGGCTGATGACGTAGCCGTCGAGGGCGATGGTGCCGTCATCCACCGAAAAGACGATCTCGCCGCTCTTGTAAAAGGTGATTTCGGGGCTCCTGTCGTCCGGCACCTGATGGAGGGACTCGATGCGCCCCCGGCTGCTGCGGCTCATGGTGCAATTGCGGAGGTCCACCTGCCCCTGCAGCAACTGGGTGAAAGACTCGAGAATTTCCCCGTCGCCCCGCTGTTTCGCCGGAATGACATGGACCTGGTCGATGACTTCCTGGATTCCGGTGACCTCCCGGGCCAGACGCACCGCCAGCCGCTTGGCGGCCACCGTTTCCACATCTCCGTCCAGCACGAGCCGGCTTTCCTTCAATTCCATGTGCAAGGGGAAGGAGTGGATGTTGACGCGGGGCTCGACCTCGATGGCCGCCTGGGCCCGCTTTATTACCGTTTCATCGCTGATCACTGGCTACCTCCTGTAGTAGTCCGACCGGAACACCAACCCGCGAGAAGTCCGAGGTGGATCGCTACAAGGTGGGCGTCGTGTCATGGATATGGGTTTTCTCGTACGTCCCCTGGCAGGGCCAACAGCGCTTGGCTTCGGGGAAAGCCTGCAGGCGTTCGAAATCGATGGGCAGGCCGCATTCGATGCAGGTGGCGTAGACGCCTTGGTCCATGCGCTCCAGGGTGGCTTCGATTTCGCGGATCTCCTGCACGTCCCGATGCACCATGGCGTTGTCGAGATCGATCAGGAGGTCTGCCACCGAGGCATCGCCGAGGTCGGGAATGCCGGCCAGCTCGCCGTAGGGAAACTCCTCGGTGCGGGCCAGCACTTCCATGATTTCCCCGCGCAGGTCGTTGCGGCGTTGCTCCAGCAGCTGCCTCAATTGCTCGATCTGGTCCTTGCTGAGATGTGTCATGACGCGTCCTTTCCTGTCACCGGCAGAGGGGCACGGCGGCTGACCAGCCAGCCGATGGCCTAGAGTCAGCGGGAAGACTGGTCTGTATCGCCGCTGTGACGGGTGACCAGCCAGCCGATCAGGGCCCCTACGCCGATGGCAGCGCCCGCCGTTTTCCACGGATGGTCATGGGCGAAGGTGTTGGTGGCCTTGGCGGCGGATTGGGAATAGTCGACGGCCTTCTGCTTGAGCTGGCCGAGATCGCCCTTAGCCACTGCCCACTGTTCCCTGATCCGCTCGCGGGCGGCGTTGTAGCGCTCGGTGAACTTCTGCTGGGCGGTGCCGGAGGCCATGGTTTCGGTATTGGGTTCGCTGGTCTGCTGCGTATCGCTGATGTTATCGGGCATGTTCATCTCCTCGTGGGTGCCGCGGCGAAGGCGGCTGTAACAGGGAACCCGGCTGGATACCAGCGGCGCGGATGCGCTGGCCGAAGCGCCGCCAGGGCAAGAAAGACGGGAGCGGAGCGGATTACCGGAACCGGGTGTTCAGCCAGCATTACGCCGCCGTATATGGACTCGATGTGTTTTTGGGTGCGGCAGCACCGGTAGAGTTCCGGTGAAATGGAAAGATTCGCTGCCCGGCCATACCTCCGGAAAGGGCGAACCGGAAGGACATTGTGCTGCCATATGCGCATCACGAAAGGTGATCGGCCCCGCCATGGACAGCAGCTTCCTTTCCGCGACCCTTCTGCTCTTCCTCATCCTCGATCCCTTCGGGAATGCGCCGGTGGTCGTCGCGCTCCTGCAGGGCGTGCCGCCCCGGCGGCGAGGGCCGGTGGTGCTGCGGGAATGCCTGATCGCCTACGGCGTGCTGCTGGTGTTCCTGTTTTTCGGGCAGCATGTCATGGGATGGCTCCAGCTCTCCCAGACATCCCTGAGCATCGCCGGCGGCGTCGTGCTCTTCCTGATCGCCCTGCGCATGATCTTTCCGGAACCCGGGGGCATCTTCGGCGAAACGGAGGAGGGAGAGCCTTTGGTGGTCCCCCTGGCCGTGCCGGCCATCGCCGGGCCGTCCGCCATGGCCATGGTGATGCTGATGGCCTCCCGGGAGCCGGAACGGCTGTGGGAATGGAGCGGCGCCCTGACCCTGGCCATGGCGCTGAGCACCGTTTTCCTGCTGGCCGCCGCCCGGCTCATCGAAATCCTGGGGCCCCGGATGATGACCGCCATGGGACGGCTGACCGGACTGATCCTGAGCGTCATCGCGGTGGAAATGCTGGTGGGAGGAATCCGGACGGTGGTCAAATCGCTATGACGCCGCCGATACATCTCCTTACAGTTCCTTACAGCAGGCGGCGGCGCGAGCCGCTAGAGTGATGGGCATGGAGCCGATGGAAATCCCGCTCGGCAAGGAGAAAACAATGAACAAGCTCTGCATTCCGGCCCTCATCGCCACCGCCGCCTTCAGTACCGGTGCCTTCGCCCACGACGGCTGGGACGGCCATCGCTGGAACCACGGCCACCACCACGGCCCCCGCATGGAGCGGGTCATGGTCCAGCCGGTCTACATGGCGCCCGCGGTGGCCTACGCGCCACCCCCGGTGGTCTATCGCCAACAGGTGGTTTATCGGGAGCAGCCGGTCTATTACGAGGCCGCTCCCCGCTATTCCCCCCCGCCTCGGGTCTATGGCAGCTACGGCACCAACCCGGTCATGGGCCAGGCCATCGGCGCGGTGGCCGGCGGCGTCATCGGCAACCAGTTCGGCCAAGGCAACGGGAAGGTGGCCGCCACCGCCGCCGGTGCGGTCATCGGCAGCATTGTCGGCGGCAACGTGGCGACCTACGGTTATTGAGCTCCGGGCCTGAGAAGTTCGCCCAGCCGCTGCCAATGGAGGCCTTCCCAGAATAGGCGGCGGCAGTCCGGGCAAGTCATGAAGCGCTCGTATTTCGCCGCCACGGCGGCAGGCAGACGCGCCGCCGCCTCTCCCTTATCCACCGGCCTCAGCAGGGCGTTGCAGTGGGGGCAGCGGGTGAAGGGCCGGGCGCTGCACCCCAGGTCCAGCCGTTCGTAAATCTCGCGGAACTGAGCCGCCGACCTCAGGGCATGGACGTAGCAGCCGTGGCTGATGGTGCGGCGTTTCAGCAGCTCCCGATCCCGCGTCAGCACGACGCGCCCCCCTCCGGCAAGAGCCTCGATCTCCTCGTCCTCGAAATGGTTGTCATAGAGGGTATCGAAACCCGCCATGCGCAGCAGGCGGGCTAGCCCCCCCAGATGCACGTCGGCGACGAAGCGCGTCACCCGCAGCGGCTGGCGGCGGACCCGCAGCAGGGGCGTGATGTCGAAGGCCTCGAAGGCGGGGTAGACCGACACCCGGTCGCCGTCCCGCAGCCGGCGGTCGAAGCCGACCGATTCCCCGTTGACCAGGATCAGCTCGACTTCGGTGTGGGGCACGCCGAGGGCTTCGATCATGTGCTTGGTGGTGGCCGCCCGGGCGCAGGGGCAGGCGAATTCGCGCCGGCGCCGGGACGGCGCCAGGAAATCGTTCAGTTCCTCGTAGAAGCGGAAGGTGGCGGTGACCATGGGGCTGCAAACCTGTTCGAAGGCTGCTTCGAGCCGCAGTTCAGCCGGTGTCGACCGCCGGAACGACGGGGCGGGAAGCGCCTCTAATTCATCGGAACTCCTACCCGTCGCCGATCCGGCGCAAGACCTATACCGAAAGGAGAATCATCATGGCAAACATCACCCGTTTCGATCCCTTCGCCGAGCTGGCCCCCATGGGCAGTGACCTTTTCAAGGGCCTCATGCTGCAGCCGTTCTTCCGGGGCGCGGACATGGAGCCGCAGATCCGGATGGACATCTCCGAGGATGACAAGGCCTACACCATCAAGGCCGAAATTCCCGGCGTAAGCAAGGATGACATCAAGATTTCCATCGACGGCAACATCCTCTCCATCAGCGCCGAGATGAAGAAGGAAAGCGAAGAGAAGGAAGGCAAGAAGGTCGTCCGCCGCGAGCGCTATTTCGGCCGGGTTTCCCGCAGCCTCAGCCTGGACGAGGACGTGGACCAGGGCAGCGCCCAGGCCAGGTACCAGGATGGGGTGCTCCAGCTGACCCTGCCCAAGAAACCCGGGGCCCAGAGCCGGACGATCAAGATTTCCTGATTTGAAGCCAGTCGGCGGTATCGGCGATGGCGGATAAGCGTCCGGCCACCAGCGTGGCCCGGAACTTTCTCCTGCCATCGGCCGCCGGCTCGAAGCCCTGGCGCCTGCTGGGCGTTTTCCTCGTTCTCGCCCTCGGCATCAGCGGACTCATCTGGTATGCCTACACTGCCGAAGCCCGATATCTGCGCCAGGGTGAGTATGACGAACTCCAGGCCCTTTCCCATTTCAAGGCCGCCGAGATCGGCGATTGGCTCGCCGAACGCCGCTGGGATGTCCGCCTGATCTTCGGCAGCAGCTTTTCCAGGCAGGACGTACGGTCATGGCTGGAGAGGGGCGATCCCCTGGCGGAAGCCCGCCTCAAGGCACGCCTCGAATCGCTGCTGGTCAATCCCAACTATGTGAGCGTGGAGCTGCTCGATCGGGAGGGGATGTCCCGCCTGGCAGTGAAGTCGCCTCGGCAGGGCTCCACGGAGTCCGGTTCCCACCGTGATGCGCTCCGCTCCCTATTGACCAGCCCGGCCGATCCAAGCCGGCCGATGGAGCCGCGGTTCGTGGATCTCCACCGGGATTTGCCGGGGGGGGCCGTGTGGCTTGCCTACGTGGCGCCGCTGCCCGGTTCCGACGAGGCCGGTGCGCCGCCGGTGGGTTACCTCTGGCTGACCATCGATCCGGAGCAGACGCTCTATCCGCTGATCCGATCCTGGCCCACGGCCAGTCCCAGCGCCGAAATTTCGATTGTGCAGCGGGAAGGGGATAGCGTCCTGTTCCTGAACCAGTTGCGCCACATGCCCGGTGCGGCCCTCAACTACCGGCTGCCCCTGAATCGTGGCGATCTGACGGCAACCCAGGCCGTCCTGGGGAGGGAGGGCATCTTCGAGGGGCAGGACTACCGCGGCGTCGAAGTCATCAGCTACCTGCGCCCCATCCCCGGGACGCCTTGGCGGATGGTCACCAAGATCGACCGGGAGGAGCTGTTCCAAGGCATTCGGCAGATTGCCGAGATGGCCGTCCTGGGGGCAGCCATGCTGCTCCTGCTCACCGGCACCCTGCTGTGGATGCTGTGGCGCCGGCAGCAACTGGTGGCGAGGCTGGACGTGCAGCACCAGTTGGAGCACATCGCCCAGGTGTCGCCGGGGGCGATTTATTCCTTCAGCCGGCGGCCCGACGGCTCGACCGCCTTCCCCTATGCCAGCCCGGCCATGCGGGATGTGGTCGGCTTCCGGCCGGAAGAGCTGACGGACGATGCCATGCCGGTCCTGTCCCGCGTCCATCCCGACGATGCGGAGCGGCTGTGGGCGACGATCGAGGCTTCGGCTGCGAACCTCTCCCTCTGGCAGGGAGAGGTTCGCTATCGACATCCGGAAAAAGGCGAAACCTGGATCGATGGGAAATCCGCTCCGACCCGGCAGGCCGACGGCAGCATCCTGTGGCAAGGCGTTCTCACTGATGTTACCGGGCGAAAGGTGGGGGAACAGGCCCTGGCGGCCAGCGAGGAACGCTACCACTCCCTGTTCGAGCATATGTTCAACGGCTTTGCCCTGTGCCGGGTGCGGTACGAGGGGGATGTGGCGGTGGATTTCATCCACCTGCAGGTCAACCCGGCCTTCGAGGAACAGACCGGCCTCCATGACGTCGAGGGCAAGTGGATCAGCGAAATCCTTCCGGGGGTTGCCGACTCCGATCCTGAGTTTCTCCAATACTTCGGGCGGGTGGCCCGGAGCGGCAAGCCGGAGCGCTACGAAATTTATCTCCATGCCCTGGACAGGTGGTTTTCCCTCTCCTCCTTCTCGCCGCAGCCCGAGCATTTCGTCGCCGTATTCGAGAATATCACCGAGCGCAAGCAGGTCCAGCTGGCCCTGGAAGCCCATCGCAACCAGCTGGAAACGGAAGTGGCAGCCCGGACCGCCGCCCTGGTGACGACCAACAAGGAGCTGCAAGCCTTCACCTATGCCGCCTCCCACGACCTCAAGACCCCGCTGCGCACCATCAACGGCTTCGTCAACCTCCTGGAGCGCGACTACCGGGATCGCCTGGAGGGCAGCGGATTGCTGTACCTGGACCACATCGCCCGGGGCGCGGCCAAGATGTCCGCCCTGATCGAGGACCTCCTGGCCTATGCCCGCATGGAGCAGCAAACCCAGCAGCCCCGGTCCATCGACCTGGGGGAGGCGGTCGATGCCGTGCTCGCGGAACGCCAGGAGGAAATCCGCCAGGGGGGCGCCCAGGTCCGGGTGGACCTGTCCCCGGCCACGGTGCATGCGGATCCGCAAGGGCTGGCCCAGGTGCTGCGGAACCTGGTGGACAACGCCCTCAAGTACTCGGGCAAGTCAAATCCGCCGACGATCGAGATCGGCGGCCGGCCGGAGGACGGGCGCTATCGCTTCTGGGTGCGGGACAACGGCATCGGCTTCGACATGGCCCAGCACGACCGCATTTTCGGCATCTTCCGGCGCCTGCACACCGACCAGGAATTTCCGGGCACCGGCATCGGCCTGGCCCTGGTGAAAAAGGGCATGGACCGCATGGGCGGCCGGGTATGGGCGGAGAGCGCTCCCGGGCAGGGTTCCACCTTCTATCTGGAATTCCCGGCCGCCGGGCCGAGCGAGTGAAAGCACCGCGAAGCCGGAAACGGGATCGGGTGGAAAGCCATGGCGGAGGAGTCCAGGCGCTGGTCCCAGCGGGTTGCCGAGACCAGCGACGCCCTCGACCTGGAACCCGGGGTCTTCACCCTCGATGATCCCCGGGAGGTGGCCCTCTCCCTTCAGCGCTCCGCCGAGAAGAGCCGGCGCCGCAAGGCGGACCCCTTCCGTTCCGCCATGTCCATGTTGAATTTCTACATCAACCGGGCCGGGCGGCAACTCCCCGCCGAGCGGCGCCGCCGCCTGGAAGCCGCCAAGGACGAACTGCGCCGGCTCTACGGCAGGCCGACCCGCTCCTCTTCCGGCGACTGACGCGGGTCTTGGCGCCCATCGGCCTCGAAAATCCGCCGGCGGATTTCCGCCAGGGCCCTTGCGAGGCCGTCCCCGGCCGTGTCCACCACGACGGCGGCCTCCCGCTCGTCTGGGGTCAGCGGCTCGGCCTGGGCCAATTGCTCGGCCAGGACCGCCGGGGTCGCTTCCGAGGCATCGTCCCCCCGGCGGTCCCGGGCAGCCAGTCGCTCCAGCAGGACCGATTCCGGCGCCCGGCAGTCGATGATGACAAGAGGGATGCCCCGGGTCCGGGCCAGGTCCTGGAAACGCTGCCGCTGCCAGCGCCGCAGGCAGGCGGCGTCGATGACCGCCGGGTAGCCGGCGGCGTTGATGGCGCCCGCCAGCTCGGCCAGCCGCGCATAGGTGGCCGCCGTCGCCCCGTCGCCATAGAGGCCGTCGGCGATTCCGGAGCCGCTGCGGGCAAGGGAGCCCAGGCCGTGCAGGCGCTTGCGCTCCACGTCCGAGCGCAGGCGCACGCCGCCCAGGGATTCCGCCACCGCCCGCGCCGCCGTGCTCTTGCCCGAACCGGAAAGGCCATGGGTGATGACCAGGGCGCCGGGGCGTGGGGCGATGATGCTCAGGGCGTAATCCACATAGCCGTCGGCGGCAGCGAGGGCGGCCTGCCGTTCCGGTGCTGGCAGAGCCGGGTCGGCGGCCCGGATGCAGGCCACCTTGGCCCGTACCAGGGCCCGGTACACCTGGTAGAAGCGCAGCAGGGGCAGGCCCGCGTAGTCCCCCAGTTCCTCCAGCCAGTCATTGAGGAGCCGCCAGGCATAGTCGGGCCGGCCGCGCTCGGAGAGGTCCATGGCCAGGAAGGCGAGGTCGTTGGCCACGTCGATCCAGCGCAGGGAGGGATTGAACTCGATGCAGTCGAAAACCGCGGGGGTGCCGTCCAGGAGCACCATGTTGCCGAGATGGAGGTCGCCGTGGCATTCCCGCACGAAGCCGGCGGCGCGGCGCTGGGCGAGGGTCGGCCCGAGGCGCTGGTATTCCGCCCGGCTCCAGGCTTCCAGGTCGGCGAGCCGGGGCCAGCGGGCGGCGGCTCCCAGCCTTTGCAGATGGGCGAAGTTGGCCTCGGCGGGGCTCCAGACGGCGGCGGGGCTACCGTATTCATCGCTCGGGGTGGCGGAAGGGGCCGCCCGGTGGAAAGCCGCCACCCGGGCCGCCAGGGCGTCCACGTGGCTGGGGGTCAGGCCGCCCCGGGCCAGGACCTGGTCGAGGAGGTCGGCCTGGGGAAACTGGGCCATCTTCACCGCATACTCGATGGCTTCGCCGCCGGCGTCCCAGCGGGGATCCTCCGGCGCGCCGCCGATGGCGGCCACCTCCAGGTAGAGCTCGGGGGCGAGGCGGCGGTTGAGGCGCAGTTCCTCGTGGCAGAAGTGGCGCCGCCGCTCCAGGCCCAGGTAATCGACGAAGCCGAGATCCACGGCCTTCTTGATCTTGTAGGCGTAGCGACCGGTCAGGAGGAGGAAGGAGATGTGGGTCTCGATGAGGGAGACGGCAGCCACCGGGTGGGGATAGCGGGCCGGGTCCAGGAGGGCCTGGACCAGCCGGCGCTGCTCTGCCAGGGGATCGGTTGAACTCATGATGCGCCGGGCGCCGGCTTGCCCGGCTTCGCGAGGGACTCCCGCAGCAGGCGCACCACCGTTTCATCCTCCACCTGCTTGAAATCCCGGTAGAAGGCGCCGATGGCGCCCATGTAGTCTGGGGCGAGGAGACATTCGACGTGGTCGCAGTGGGGAGCGATCAGCTCCAGGGTCTCCGGCGGCGCCACCGGCACCGCGACGATCACCTCGTGGGGCTGGCGGGCCTTCAGCACGTGGAGGGCCGCCAGCATGGTGGAACCGGTGGCGATGCCGTCGTCGGTGACGATGACCGACCGCCCCGCCACCTCGGCCGGCGGCCGGACGGCCCGGAAGAGCTGCTTGCGCCTCTCGATCTCGGCGGTTTGGTAGCGGCGCTCCTCGTGGATGTAGCCGGTCATTCCTTCCAGGACGCGGGAGGCATAGTCGGCGAGATAGACCTCGCCATCCTCGCCGATGGCGCCGATGGCGAGTTCGGGCTGGTAGGGGGCCCGCAGCTTGCGGGACAGGACCACGTCCAGTTCGGCCCCCAGTTCCCTGGCCAGGATGGCGCCCGTCACCAGGCCGCCCCGGGGGATGCCGAGGACCACCGGGTCCTTCAGGGGCCGGTGGGCCAGGCGCGCCGCCAGTTGCAGCGCGGCATCTTCGCGATCGTTGAACATTCTGCCTACCTCGAACCGGGTCTGGAGAAGGAGGAAAAAGACTAGGACAGCCGGCAAGGCCAACTAGCTCACTATAGCCCAGGGCGGATTCTTCGGCAGCGGGCGGGGTCAAAGGGGCATGACCCCCTATTGGGAACACTTCGCCCACGGGGCCGATATCGGTGTTCGGGGTTTCGGCTCCACCAAGGCCCAGGCCTTCGAGCAGGCCGCCCTGGCCCTGACTGCCGTCATCGTGGACCCGGCCGCCGTGGCGCCCCGGGAGGCGGTGGCGGTGGAGTGCGAAGCGCCCGACGACGAATTGCTGCTGGCCGACTGGCTCAACCGCCTGATCTATGAAATGGCGATCCGGGACATGTTGTTCAGCCGCTTTGCCGTCGAACTGTACGAGCACCGCCTCGCCGCCCAGGTCTGGGGGGAAGGCACGGATTTGCAGCGCCACCATCCGGCGGTGGAAATCAAGGGCGCCACCTATACGGCCCTGGCGGTCAAGCCCGTGGCCGGGGGCTGGGTAGTGCAAACCGTAGTGGACGTTTGAATCATGGACCTGCAACGCTTGAATTGCCGCTCCGAATACGAGTGGGAAATCCCCGCCCGGGGAGCCATGCGGGTCCCGGTGGTGATTTTCGGCAGCGAGGCGCTCCTGCGCGACATGGACGACAAGGTGTATGAGCAGGCGGCGAACGTGGCGGCGCTGCCCGGCATCGTCGGAGCCTCCTATGCCATGCCGGATGCCCACTGGGGCTACGGCTTTCCCATCGGCGGCGTGGCGGCCTTCGATGCGGACGAAGGGGGAGTGGTTTCGGCGGGGGGCGTCGGCTTCGACATTTCCTGCGGCGTCCGCTGCCTGCGCACGGGGCTCACCCGGGCGGACATCCTGCCGGTGCAGCGGCGGCTGGCCGAGGCCCTCTATGCCCACATTCCGGCCGGGGTCGGCAGCCACGGTGCGATCCGCCTCGATGCCCGGGAAACCGACGCCATGCTGGCTCGGGGTGCGCGCTGGGCGGTGGACCGGGGCTGGGGCTGGGAAGCCGACCTGGAACGGGTGGAAGAGGGCGGCGCCATGGCCGGGGCCGAGCCGAGGCAAGTGTCGCCGGAAGCCAAGAAGCGCCAGCGGGACGAAATGGGCACCCTGGGCAGCGGCAACCATTACCTGGAAGTGCAGGAAGTCACCGCCGTCTACGACACCGCCATCGCCGCGGCCTATGGCCTCATCCCCGGCGATGTGGTGGTCATGATCCACTGCGGCTCCCGGGGCCTCGGGCACCAGATCGGCACGGAATTCCTGAAGCGCATGGCCATCGCCGCCAGCCAGGAAGGGATCGCGCTGCCCGACCGGGAACTGGCCTGCGCGCCCCTCAACTCCGAAGTCGGGCAGGAATACCTGGGGGCCATGCGGGCGGCCATCAACTGCGCTCTGGCCAACCGCCAGATCCTCACCCATCTGGTGCGCCAGGTGTTTTCCGACGTCGTGCCGGCGGCCCGCCTGGCGCTCCTCTACGACGTTTCCCACAACACCTGCAAGGTCGAGGAGCACCGGGTGGATGGCCGCAAGCGCCGGCTCTATGTGCATCGCAAGGGGGCGACCCGGGCCTTCGGGCCGGGGCATCCGGAATTGCCCAAATCCCTGCAAGCCACCGGCCAGCCGGTGCTGATCGGCGGTTCCATGGGCACCGGCTCCTACGTGCTGGCCGGCACCCGGGAGTCGGAAGAGCGGGCCTTCAGCTCCGCCTGCCATGGCGCCGGCCGGGCCATGAGCCGGCACCAGGCCAGCAAGATCTGGCACGGGCGGCAGGTGATCGACGAACTCGCCAGCCGCGGCATCCTGATCCGCAGTCCCTCCTGGCGCGGGGTCGCCGAGGAGGCGCCCGGCGCCTACAAGGACGTCGCCGCCGTGGTGGACTCGGCCGATGCCGCCGGCCTGGCCCGCAAGGTGGCCCGCCTCGAACCCCTGGTCTGCGTGAAGGGCTAGGGCATTTTTTTCAACGGCCCATCATCGATAGGCAAACCCTACGGAGCATCGACTATGCAAATCCCGCTACAAATCACCTTCCACGACCTGCCCCATTCCGACGCGCTGGAAGCGAAAATCCGCGAGAAGGCCGCCAAGCTGGAGGCATTTTATCCGCGCATCAACAGCTGCCGGGTCATCGTCGAGGAGCAGCGGCGCCACCAGCACCAGGGCAAGCTGTTCAACGTGCGCATCGACCTGAAGGTGCCGGGGCATGAGCTGGCGGTCAACCGGGACCACGAGGAGGATGTCTTCGTTGCCCTGCGGGGGGCCTTCGACGCAGCCAAGCGCCTCCTCGAGGATACCGTCCGCCTGCAGCGCGGCGATGTGAAGGCCCATGACGCGCCCCTCCACGGCCGCATTGCCCGTATCGACATGGACCTCGGCCACGGCTACATCGAGACCCCCGACGGCACCGAGGTCTATTTCAGCCGGGCCAACGTGGCGAGCCCGGAATTCGAGCACCTGGAGGTGGGGGCGGAAGTCCAGTTCCTCCTGGAGCCGGGAAAGAACACCCTGCTCGCCAAGCGGGTGACCGCCGGCAAGCACAGCTTCGGCGGCTAGAATCCTCTCACCCCGGACCGGGTCAGGGGCGCTGCTTGCCTTCCCGGTCCAGCTCGACGGCCATGAGCCGGGCCAGTTCGGTCAGTTCCTCGGCGAAGAGGCCGACATAATCGTCGAGGGCGACAATGCCGGCCACCTGGCCGCTGTCGTCCACCACCGGCATGCGCCGGCAGCCATGCTCCCGCATGTAGTGCAGGGTATCGAAGACGCCGGCACCGGTGCCGACGGTGGCGACGTCGCCGGCGATCAGGTCGCCGACGGTGAGCTTTTCCGGCGCCACTTCCTGGGCCAGAACCTCGATGACCAGGTCCCGGTCCGTGACCACGCCCACCGGCCGCCGGGCCCCGGCCAGGGACTCAACCACCACCAGGCAGCCGACATGGTGGCGGCGCATCAATTTGGCGGCTTCGAGGACTGTGGTGGCGGGGTCGGCGATGACGACTTCGCGGTTGCAGAATTCTCCGATGGGCATGGGTTTCTCCTGGGGCAGGTCGGGAATTCAATCCCGGTTCAGCATCCAGCCGATCAGCAGGCCGATGCCGGCGGCGATGCCGACGGTGGTCCACGGCCGCTCGTGGGCGAACTCATCGGCGGCCTTGGCGGCGGAGCGGGAGTAATCAGCCGCGTTTTGCCGCATCTGCTCCAGGTCCGCCCGGGCGGACGACCAGCGCTGCCTGATCCTTTCGGTGGTGGCGGCATAGCCTTCCGCTCCCTTTTGCTGTGCCGTCTTCAGCGCCTGGGTTGCCTGGTCGGCGGTGGCATGGAAGCCTTCCTCGAATTTGTGGATGTTCTCGCTCAGTGGTTGGGGCATGGTGTTCTCCTCGTGGTCGGTGGTGCCGCCGGGGCGGCGTGAATGAAGACGGCTCAGCGCCGCCAGTGCACCCGCAGCAGCATTTCGTCTTCGTTGTAGTGGAATTCCAGTTCGCCCTGGTAGGCGTGGTGCAGCGCCTCGCCCAGGCGGCGGGCGAGATGGATACCGGTGGTGGTGATCAGGAGCCCCCCGTCGGCGGCGGTGGTGGCCATGATGCGTTCGAGGGGATGGCGGCCCGACTCCTCGCTCGCCGTGTGGTTCACCAGCTGCATCACTTCCTGATCGTGGTCGGCCAGGAAATCGCCGGACAGCTGGACGAAGCCGGCGGGAAACTGGTCGGCGATGCGGTGGCAGGCCGGGCAGGTCTCCGGCTCGGCCTGCGCCGGGCGCGGCAGCCATTGCCAGCGCCCGTCGTGGAAGACCACCCCGCATACCGGGCAGACGGCGGGTTCCGCCGGCTTGCCGCGGGTCTTGTAGGTGTCGTGCCGATATTCCTCGATTAGCCGGTTATGTCTGACGGGATGGAAACCCGTGGCCTTGGAATGTTTCGACATGATTTGCGCTCCTAGGATGATTGGACTGTTCCTGGCCGACAGTAGCCTGTCCCGCCGATTAGACATTGCGCCCCGTCCCTTGTTTTCCCGGGGGAGACTCGGGTGCTGTGTTGATTCTTCCGGTGGGGCCGGGCCCTATGCCGCCGGGGCGGGGCCCCTATTGAGGAGGGAAGGAATATGAGCGACATCCGTCTTTTCGCCCCGGGCACCGGCCGTGCCTTTGCGGAAAAGGTGGCGGGGCACCTGAACCTGTCCCTGAGCCCCCTCGAGGAGCGGCTGTTCGAGGATGGGGAGCACAAAACCCGGCCCCTCGCCAGCGTCCGGGGCCGGGACGTCTATGTGGTGGAATCCCTGTACGGGGAGCCGGGAATGAGCGTGAACGACAAGCTGGTGCGGCTCCTCTTCTTCATTGGGGCCCTGGTGGATGCCTCGGCGGAGCGGGTGACGGCGGTGCTGCCCTATCTCTGCTACGCCCGCAAGGAACAGAAGACCCAGCCCCGGGACCCGGTCCTCAGCCGCTACGTGGCCCGCCTGTTCGAGGCGGTGGACACCTTCCGGGTGGTGGCCATGGATGTGCATAACCGGGCGGCCTTCGACAACGCCTTCCGCTGCCGCACCGAGCACCTGGAGGCCAGTGCCCTGTTCGCCGCCCATTTCGCCGGGCGCCTGGGGAGCGTTCCGGTGGCGGTGGTGTCCCCCGATGCGGGGGGGGTGAAGCGGGCGGAGCGCTTCCGGTTGCGCCTGGGCAAGGCCCTGGGCCAGGACCCGCCCCTGGCTTTCCTGGAGAAGCACCGGGGGGGCGGCGTCCTGCGCAGCGGCGCCCTGGTGGGGGATGTGGCGGGCCGCACCGCCATTGTCATCGACGACCTCATCAGTACCGGCTCCACCATGCTGCGGGCGGCCCAGGCCTGCCGGGAGCAGGGGGCCGCGGCGGTGTTCGCGGCGGCCTCCCACGGGGTGTTCTCCGCCGATGCGGGGAAGGTCCTGGCCGATCCGGCCATCGACCAGGTGGTGATCACCGACAGCATTCCCCCTTTCCGCCTCAGTCCCGACCTGGTGCAGGCGAAAGTGGCGGTGCTGAGCGCGGCGCCCCTCTTCGCCCGGGCCATCGCCGTCATGCACGGCGGGGGTTCCATTACGGAGGTGTTGGAGGGCTGAGGGCAGGGCCGAAGTGGAACAGCCTTTCCCTTTCTCACGCGATGCAATATTACGTATTCCACGAAACCCTTATCCGTTTTTCAATACCACACCAATTTCGAGCCTTTGCGAACTAGATAATCAGACTCGGGTTCGAAGTTTGGGCATATCCCCTCAGCAGTTCCGAGACGGCGTGCCTCCGTCGATGGCATGGCGCTCCACGCCAAATCAGCACAGATCACGGATACGCGTATTTCTCCGCCAGCTCGACATACTGCCCGGCCAGGGCCGGCCACTTTTCCGGCTGGGAGACTTTCTCCTCGTCCAGGTGCCAGAGGGCGAGCTTGGCCCGCAGGCAGGCCCGGCAGCTCTTGTAGAAGGCCACCAGGGAGGCAGCGGGAGTGTCGCCGCTGAGCCGGGCATAGAGCTCCAAGAGGGCGGGGCCGAAGTCCTCGCGCCCCAGCCGTTCGCATTCCAGGGCCAGGAATGCCAGCTCATCGGCGGCATCGGCCTGGCGCATCTCCCGGTTGAATTCCAGGCAGTCGATGATCTTCGGCACCCGTTCCAGACAGATGTGCTCGGGGCGCAGGTCGCCGTGGCCGTCCACCACCCGGCCGGTGCGGGCCCGTTCCTCCAGGAGGCTGGCGCGGTGGGCCAGGAATTGGCGCTGGGCGGCCAGGATGCCGCGAATGCGGTCGGCGGGCAGGCCGTAGCGGGGGTGGAGGAGAGCGGCGCCGCTGATCTCCAGGCCCCGGCGCAGGTGCCGGGCATAGGCGCCGGGAGGCCAGGGGATGCGGGGCGCCCGGCCGTAGAAGCGGGCCAGGACTGCCGCCAGCTTGCGCAGTTCGGCGCTGTCCACGGCCCCTTCCCGGAGCAGCCGGTCCAGCATGCGTCCCGCCGGCAGGCGGCGCATATGCACCAGCCAGTCGACGACGGCGCCGCTGCCGCCGAGTTCGAGGCCGCCGCCGGCGGCCAGGGTCAGGGGCTGCTTATCCAGATACACGTCGGGGGCGAGGCGGCGGTTGAGGCGGATTTCCTCGCTGCAGTTGCGGCGGCGGGCGGGCAAGGTGGAGAAGTCCAGATAGCTGCGCCGTACCGGCTTCTTCAGCTTGTAGGCCGAATCGCCGGCCAGGAAGACCCAGGACATGTGGGTCTCGATGGTCTCGACCCTGTCCGGCGGCCCGGGATAGGCGCCGGGGGCCCTGAGAAAGGCCACCTTGGCGTCGATGCCGATGTCCCGGTCGGAAGGTCCTTTGGTGTGCTCGCCCAAGCGTCGTCTCCGCTCCATCGCCACATGCGCGCGGCGATTTCGCGATTGGACCCCCGCGGCGGCGGTGCGGTCACTACCTGAAACAGGGGGGCTTGCACCGATCTACGCTGCCTTCAGCGTAGCGTAGAGTCCCTCAGGCGCTGCAGCGCATCCCCTCGTCCCGGCCGCTGCCCAGCCACGCGCCGCGGCGGGGAGCCAGCTGCTCGTAGGCCCGCTGGACGGCAGGGGAGCAATCGACGAGCTGGACATGGGGGCCGGCCACCCGGTTCAGCACCCCCAGCAGGTAGATGCCGTAGGCATCGATTTCCCGCACCTTCCCCAGATCGATCTCGAACTCGGTGTAACGGCGCAGGACATCGATGACGAGATCCTCCAGCCTCCGCGCGAATTTGGTGGTCAGGCTGCCGGCGAAGACGAGCCGGCAGGCGTGTTCCTTGTCGATCAAGGTGACTCTCATCTTTTTTCTCCCTGGAGGCGCGACGGGCTCGGCCGTGAGTTGCCATGATAGACAGCTGCCTAGGACACTTGAATACGTGCGAGTACTTATGGCAGCGTCCTCGGCCAAGGCGGCGGCGCCTTGGCCGAGGCATCCCGTTGTCGGGAGAAGGCTAGGGCGTGTGGGCCAGGGGGCCGGTCAGGGGCTGGCCCGGGGCGGGGACGTGGACGGGAACTTCCACCGTATTCGGGTAGCGGTTCGCCCCCTCGTCGAAGCTGCCGGAGACATTGATGTTCACCCGGACGATGTAGTCCCCCTCGGGGATGCCGGTGATGTCGATCCACTGGCCGTCGGTTTCCCTGGCGTAGAGATCGGCCCAGCCGGAGCTGATGCCCTGGTCGGTGCACAGGTAATGGGCGCTCGGGCCGCCCATGTAGTCGAGGTTGTCCCGGAAGCAGAACCCGAGCTTGCGGCTGGTCGCGACCACGGAGCGGTCGGAGGCCCGCAGCAGTTCGTAGAGGGAGAAGTCGTTGATGTGGAAATGCTGGTGGCAGGGGGCGTATTCGAACAGGTTGGCGTAGATGTTGTTCGGGTCGGAGCGGTCGCCGACCACCAGGTCGCCATCCCCCGCATTCAGGATGGCCACGTCGAACTGGAGGAGGCGGCGGACGCCGACGGTCCCGACGTCGCCTTCCTTCAAGGCGCATTCGTCCGCCGAGAAGTAGCGGTCCACGACGTCCATCCGGGCGGCGAGGCGCTTGGCATCCACCGTCAGGTCGGGCTTGCCGTCATTGCCGTAGATCGGGAATTCGCTGGCGACTTGGAAATCCGCCGAGGTCTGGCACGCCGCCAGGAGCGTCGCCAGAAGGCACAGCAAAACGATACGCAAGCTCATGATTTTTCCCCTCGTCCGATGGGCGTCACCGAAGGATAGAACCGGGCTGCGGTTCCTGACATTCCTTGCAGTCCCCACTCCGCAGGCGGCGGGGTGGTAGGGGCTCTGGGGAAATATCCGGTAGGGGGATGAGGTATGGCCCGGCCGCGGGGGAAGTCGTTCGAACCCGGGGCCGGCGGCTGCCTCCAATCGGGGACAGACACCACGAGGGCGATGATGGCGATCCCAGCGTATCGGATACGGCGATGGGCAGCGGCGATCGGCTCGTCGCTGGCCTTGGCGGCCTGTTCCCAGCGGGATACCGATGCCCAGGCCAAGGCCGCCCGGGCCCCGCCGGCGGTGCCGGTGGTCGTCAGGGCCGTGGCGGTCAAGACCGTACCCCTTCAACTGAGCGCGGTGGGCACGGTGCAGCCCTACGTTTCCGTGGCCGTCAAGGCCCGTATCGACGGCCTGCTGGAGACGGTGCATTTCCGGGAGGGCGACCGGGTGCGGGAGGGGCAGCTCATCTTCAGTCTCGATGCCCGGGTCCTGCAGGCCCAGGTGGACCAGGCCCGGGCCAACCTGGCCAAAGACTGGGCCCTGCTGGGCCCCATCGACGGGGTGGCAGGAAGGGTGCTGATCCAGCAGGGCAACATGGTCAAGGCCAACGACACCAATCCCCTGGCGGTGATCAACCAGGTCAGCCCCATCTACGTCGATTTCGCCCTGCCGGAGCAGGATCTGGAAGCCGTCCGGCAGGCCGAGGCCCGGCGGCCCCTGGGCCTGGCGGCGGTCGGGGGCGCGGCCGCCGACCCGGGGTGGGAGATGGAAGAGGATCAGGCGGTTCCTGTTCCGCCCCTGGCCGGGCGGGCGCCGATGCCCGCAACCGCTGCCAGGGCGGCGAAAAGGAGCGACAGGCTCGACGGTTCCGGCACCGAGGTGGCGCTGATTTTTCCGAACAGGCCGTGGTCCTCGATCTGGCCGCCACCGGGGATGCCGGCCGCGAAGTAGAGCTGGTTCAGGAAGCCGCCGTTGCCGCCGTTCCCGAACTTCAGCCCCCAGAGGCCCTCGATGGTGATGGGATTGCCGGCGGCATCGGCCAGGGTTCCCTTCAGGTCGCCGGTGTGGGGATCGAAGGCGTGGATCTTGCCGTCGCCGAAGTTGCCCACCAGGAGATCCTTGCTGAAAGCGCCGAAGCCGGAGGGCGCCAGGGCGAGGCCCCAGGGGGAGTTGAGGAGGCCCTGGGTGGCCAAGCGCTTTTCCAGGTGCCCGTTGAGATTGAAGACGTCGATGAAGCCGTTGCCGAGGCCGGCCACGTCGTCTTCCTTGTTGGCATCCTGTTTGGCGAAAGTCACATAGAGTTTGCCGCCGATATTCTGGATATTGAAGGGCGCGAAGCCGGCCGGAAGGTTCGGATCGGTGAAGTGGCCGGTCAGCTGGGTGAGGGCGAAGCTGCCGTTGAAAACATCGACGGTCCCGGCGTGGAAATTGGTGGCATAGAGGTAGTCGTGATTGCCGACGCTGCCGATGGCCAGGCCCTTGTAGATGGCGCCGGATGCCGAGTTGTCCGCCGCGAGCTGGGCCGCGGTGCCTTGCGCGGCATTCCAGGCCGCCAGGGTGCCGTCCTCGGTGGCGAAGATGAAGGCCGCTTTGCCGCCCGAACCCAGGTTGAAACTATTGGTCGAGTTGAACACCTGCCCCGTGGGCGCAGCCGGGGGGGTCCCGCCGGCGGGGGGCGGGATGGTCACGGTCAAGGGCTGTTTGACGCCGGTGGAGTTGTAGAGGGTCGAGACGCCGGTGCCGTTGTCCGAAACCCATAAGGGTCCGGTGGGGGAGGAGGAGATGCCCCAGGGATTCTGGAGGTTGGGGTCCGTGGTGGGGGCGAGCCCCGGGATGTCGGAAACCAGGTTTTCCTCGAGATAGGCAGCCAGCGCAGGCAGCGGGCTGGCAAGGACGGCCGGGAGAACGGTGGCCGCGCAAAGTGTGCGGATATGCTGGGCCAAAGGTTTCATAGTGCTTCCTTTCATGGGTAAAGGCGCTGGTATCCCCCCATAACGTCGGGTGGAAAACACAGCCCGGTTTCCACGCATAAACCGTGCGGTTTTTGCAACCCATTGAATTTTGGCGGAAAAAATTTACGGCAAAACGGGATGGGGCGAAAACTGTAAGCGCTTCCGACAGGGATGGGATTCGCCGGCCCGGAGCGAACCTGATCTACTCGTTGCGCGAGCACTGGACGGCGGCGGCCTCCATCCGGCGCAGGAAGGCCAGGCCTTCCTGCCTGGCCGAGATCGGGAGACGGAAGACGTGGCCGCTGCCCAGATTGCCACCCCCGTAATAGATGCGGAATTCGTGGGAATCCAGTTCCACGTACTGGACCACCTCCAGGTTCAGCCAGACCCGCTTGTTGCCTGCGGAGGGCAGCTCGAAGATGCAGAACGAGTTCGATCCGGTGGGGGGCGTGTCCGCCTGTTCTGCGACGGCGCTGGAAATGGCCCATGGCCACAGGGCGAGCGCTGCCGCCGCAAGTCTTGTTCCGCCCATCTCTGGCACTCCTGGATAGCACAAGCGCTGGTATGAGAAGCCTCAACCAGCCCCGCCGACGGTTCGACCCACCGCCGCCCGGGAAGTGCTGGCGAAGAACGGCAATGTCGCTCGGGCCTCCGACTGAATTCGCCGGCCCTTGCCGGGGTCTACTGCCATGCCGGCGTCGCCGCCTGCCCGGACGGTGGAAAACGCCTTCAGCCCCTGGAGTTGCGCCATGACCCAAGTGATCCCGGAAACCATCCCCGACTACGACCAGACCCGGATTACGGAACGCCCCGACGGCTTCTATTGGCAGTCGAAGGGCGAGGAAAAGGAATATGGCCCCTTCCCGACGCTTCTCGAGGCCGTTCAGGACATGCAGTACCGCGACAGCGCCGACCTCGGGGACCTGGAGCCCGAAGAGACCCTCGAAGAGGCGGAATCGGATATCGGCATCGCCGACTGGATCGACGAGGAAACCGGCGAACCCGCCGAGGAGCATCCCCCGAGGCTGGACGAGCACTGATGCCGGTCCATAACGCGGACATCGCCGCCGTCTTCAACGAAATTGCCGATCTCCTCGAAATGGAGGACGCCAACCCTTTCCGCATCCGTGCCTACCGCAACGCGGCGCGGGTGGTGGAGGATTCGGGGCGGGACGTCCGGGCCATGGTGGCGGCGGGCGAGGATCTGACCGACCTGCCCGGCATCGGCGCCGATCTGGCCGGCAAGATCCGGGAGACGGTCGAAACCGGGAAATCCTCCCTCCTGGAGCGCCTGCGGCGGGAAGTGCCCCCCGCCATCGCTGAACTGCTCCACGTCCCCAACCTCGGCCCCAAGCGGGTGCGCCTCCTGTGGCACGACCTGGGGGTCCAGACCCTGGAGCAGCTGCGGCGGGCCGCCCGGGACGGCCGTATCCGGGACGTGCCGGGATTCGGCCTCAAGTCCGAAAGGAAAATCCTGGAGGCGGTGGAGGCCCACCTCAGCAAGAACCGGCGCTTCAAGCTCGCCGTCGCCACCCAGTATGCCGAGGCCCTGAAGGCTCACCTGGAGGAGGTGGCCGGGGTCGAGGGGGTGGAGGTGGCCGGCAGCTTCCGCCGTCGACAGGAGACCGTCGGCGACCTGGACATCCTGGTGGTGGCCGCCCCCGACAGCCCGGCCATGGCTGCCTTCACGGGCTATGACGAGGTGGCGGAGGTGCTGGCCAGCGGCCCGACCCGGGCCAGCGTGCGGCTGAAAAGCGGCCTGCAGGTGGACCTGCGGGTGGTCGCCCCGGAAAGCTACGGCGCCGCCCTGTGCTACTTCACCGGCTCCAAGGCCCACGGCATCGCCCTGCGCGGCCTGGCCCAGGACCGGGGGCTGAAGATCAACGAATATGGGGTGTTCCGGGAAGAGCGGCGGATCGCGGGGGAGAGCGAGGCATCGGTGTACCGGGCCCTGGAGCTGCCTCTGATTCCCCCCGAGTTGCGGGAGGACCGGGGTGAAATCCAGGCTGCCCGGGAAGGCCGCTTGCCCCGGCTGGTCGAGGTCGCCGACCTCCGGGGCGACCTCCACGCCCACACCCTGGCTACCGATGGCCGCGACAGCCTGGAGGACATGGCCCGGGCGGCGGCCGCCGCCGGGCTGCATTACCTGGCCATCACCGACCATTCCCGCCGCCTCACCATGGCCCACGGCCTCGGCCCCGAGCGGCTGGCCCGGCAGATCGAGGAAATCGACCGGATGAACGAGAACCTGAAGGGCATCCGGCTCCTGAAGGGCATCGAGGTGGATATCCTGGAGAGCGGCAGCCTCGATCTGCCGGATTTCATCCTGGCGCGGCTCGACGTGGTGGTGGGCGCCGTCCATTCCCGCTTCGACCTGTCCCAGTAGCGCCAGACCGAACGCATCCTGCGGGCCATGGACAACCCCTATTTCACCCTCCTGGCCCATCCCAGCGGGCGCCTCATCGAAGAGCGCAAGGCCTACGACGTGGATATGCTCCGGGTCATCCGCCACGCCGCCGGCCGGGGCTGTTTCCTGGAGCTGGATGCCAGTCCGGAGCGCCTCGACCTCCTCGACACCTGGTGCATGGCGGCGAAGGCGGAGGGGGTGCTGGTGTCCATCGATTCCGATGCCCACAGCGTCCGGGATTTCGCCAATCTGCGCTTCGGCATCGGCCAGGCCCGCCGGGGCTGGCTGGAGGCCCGGGACGTCCTCAATACCCGTTCCCTGGCGGAGCTGCGCAAGCTGCTCCGGCACAACCGGCCATGAGCACCGCGGCGGAATCCGGGGCCGCTACCCTGTTCCTGTGCGGCGATGTGATGACCGGCCGGGGCATCGACCAGATCCTGGCCCATCCCGGCCGGCCGGAACTGTTCGAGCCCTATGTCCACTGGGCGCCCGATTACGTCGAGCTGGCCGAACGGGAAAGCGGGAAGATCGCCTTTCCGGTGGATGACGCCTACATCTGGGGCGACGCCCTGGCGGTGCTGGACGAATTCCGGCCCTCGGCGCGCATCATCAACCTGGAGACCGCGGTGACGGCCAGCGACGAGCCCTGGCCGGGGAAGAGCATCCATTACCGCATGCATCCGGCCAACATCGGTGCCCTCGCCGCGGCCCGGCCCGACTGCTGCGTGCTGGCCAACAACCATGTCCTGGACTGGGGCCGCCGCGGTCTGGAGGAGACCCTGGAAACCCTGGCGGCGGCCGGGCTGCCCTGGGCCGGGGCCGGGCGCAACCGGGCGGAAGCCGAAGCGCCGGCCTGCATCCCGTTGGGGGACCGGCGTTTGCTTGTCTTCGCCTATGGAGTCGAGAGCAGCGGCGTGCCCCCGGAATGGGCGGCGACGGACGAGCGGTCGGGAGTCACCTGGCTGGCGGATCTGTCGCCGGAGGCCCTGGCGACCATCCTGGCCACCGTGGCGGCCCACAGGAAAACCGGCGACCTGGTGGCGGCTTCCATCCACTGGGGCGGGAACTGGCGCTATGCCGTCACCCGGCAGGAACGGCACTTCGCCCACCAGCTCGTGGATGGCGGCGTGGACCTGGTGCATGGCCATTCCAGCCACCATCCGAAGGGCATCGAGGTGTATCGGGATCGCCTCGTCATTTACGGCTGCGGCGACTTCCTCAACGACTACGAGGGGATCGGCAGCTATCGCAGCTATCGGCCGGACCTGGCCCTCATGTATTTCCCGATCCTGGACGGGGCCAGCGGCCGGTTGCTGCAGCTCTCCCTGGTGCCGATGCGGATCAGCCGGCTCTCGGTCAACCGGGCCCCGGAAGAGGGCGTCGCCTGGCTGCAGGGGATGCTCGACCGGGAAGGCCTGCCCTTCGGCACCCGGGTCGATCGTTCAAGGGACCGGCTGGTGCTGCGCTGGCAGTGATCCCCGCTCTCCAGGAAGGAATAGGAAGGAGTTCCGATCATGATTTTTGTAATGACTACCCGGCTGTCCCCCGAGGCGCTGCCGACCCCCAGCACCATGGAAGATTTCGAGAAGCGGGCCATGCACCACATCCATAACGATTGCCCGAGCGTGAAGTGGCTCCACAGCTGGGCCGTGCTCGGATCCTGCGACTATGTGGATGTCTTCGAGGCGCCGGATATCGACACCGCCATGAAGGTCTCCGCAGTGTTCCGCACCTTCGGGCGTGTCCATTCGGAAGTCTGGCCGGCGGTGGAGTGGAAGCATTTCAAGCAGTTGATCGACTCGCTGCCCCAGCATTGAGCCGGGGCCTCTCAGCCGTGAGGGGGGAGCGCGGAGGAAACTCTCGAGGGCAAGGGCTTGTCTTGAGGGAGGGAGCAAGGCCGACACATTCTCGTGAGGTGAAGCATGGAATTCAGCGCAGAGATGGTGCAACAAGTCTGGGACAAGGCGCGGGCGAACGCGGACCAGAATCCCGATACCTGGCGCCGGGACGAGTGCGGGGCATGGATCCGGCGGGAGCATTACGGACGGCAGGATTCCGAATTCGGCTGGCGGATCGAGAACGTCTCGGTGGGCGGGCCCAATACCGTCGACAACCTGCGGGCCCTGAATTGCGCCAACAGCTACGACCGGGCCAACGGCCGCGCCCATTGCCGCCTTGCCGCCGACCTCTCCAACATCCCGGCCCCGGAGCGGGTGTTCGAGCCACGCAACCGCCCGGCTTGAGCCCCCGGGATGCCGGCGCGTGTCGGGCCGGAGTGCCGGCAGGGGGTCAGAGGTCAGGTTCCTCCGGCCTGATCTCGCCAGCCCTCACCCAGATGCCGCGGCCGTCGCAGCGCAGCACTTCGCCGCCGCTGTGCACGTACTGTCCGATCGGGTAGGAGATGTCGTTGAAGTAGCAGGCGGCGGCCTCGAGCTCCTGGTCCAGGGATGCCTCTTCGTACTCGTCGAATATCGGTGATGTCCTCATTTCAGGGTCGGGCGACCCCACATCGGGCAGATGTTGAAGCATGGTGGTTCCTCTCTCGGATGAAATGGTCTGCCGCCGGTCATAGTCAGGTAAGGCGGGGGCGCGAAAGTTTCCTTTTCCTGACGCCGGAGCGCCCACCCTGATCCCGGATCGCCCATGCCTGCACCCGAGAAGCCGGTTCTTCCCAACGACACCCTGCAGCGGCTCACCACCTATCTGCTGGTGGGCATGCTCCTGTGGCTGTTGCTGCGAGGGTTCGCGGCGGACGTCGGCGTGGCGCAGATCAGCTACAGCGACTTCAAGGAGCGGGTGGCGGCCGGCCAGGTGGCGGAAGTCAGCCTCCAGGACAGGAAGGTCTACGGGCGGCTGGCCATGGAGCAGGCCATCGGCCCCGCCGACCGGAAGGTCTCCCGGTTCGTCACCTATGTACCGGCCATGGGGGACGACACCCTCCTGCCCGCCCTCGAGCGGGGCCATGTCCGGATCGACGTCGAGCCGACGGGCGGGGGCGGGCTCATCTACTGGCTCCCCTGGCTGCTGATCGGCCTGTTTTTCCTGGGGCTTTGGCGCACGGCACGCCTCGTGGGCGGCGGTCTCGGGGCCGGGGGCGAGCTGCAGCGCTTCCTGCAGAGCGGAGCGCGGACGGGGGAGCGGCCCGAGGTCGGCTTCGCGGACGTGGCCGGCCAGGACAACGCCAAGCGGGAGGTCCAGGAGCTTGTGGACTATCTGCGCGATCCGGGCCGATTTCAGCGCCTGGGCGCAGAGGTGCCCCATGGCGTGCTGCTGGTGGGGCCGCCGGGAACCGGCAAGACGCTGTTGGCCAAGGCGCTGGCGGGGGAGGCCGGAGTCCCCTTCTTTTCCATTTCCGGTTCGGAATTCATCGAAGTATTCGTGGGCGTCGGCGCCTCCCGGGTGCGCAATCTTTTCGAGGCGGCCAAGAAGCAGGCGCCCGCCATCGTCTTTGTGGACGAGGTGGACGCCGTGGGCCGCACCCGGGGTACCGGCCTCGGGGGAGGACACGATGAAAGGGAGCAGACCCTCAACCAGATCCTGGCGGAAATGGACGGGTTCGCCCCCCAGCAGGCGGTCATCGTCCTTGCCGCCACCAACCGCCCCGATGTGCTCGATCCGGCCTTGCTGCGCCCCGGACGCTTCGACCGGCACGTGGTCCTCGACCTGCCCGACCGCAAGGACCGGGAGGCCATCCTGGTGGTCCATTCCCGCAAGGTGCCCCTGGGACCGGACGTCAATCTGCGGCAGGTGGCCGCCACCACGCCCGGGTTTTCCGGCGCCGATCTGCGCAATCTGGTGAACGAGGCCGCGATCCTGGCGGCGCGCGAGCAGTCGAAGCAGGTTGCCGGCCGCCACTTCGACCAGGCGCGGGACAAGGTGATCCTCGGCAGCGCCCGCTCCCTGGTCATCCAGCCCGACGAGCGGCACCGGCTCGCGGTGCACGAGGCGGGCCATGCCGTGGTGGCCTATTTCCTGCCCCATGCCGATCCCCTGTACAAGGTCAGCATCATTCCCCGGGGGCGGGCCCTGGGGGGGACGGAGCAGATTCCCGAGCACGAGCGCCACACCCTGCCGGAGGACTATTTGCGGGAACGCCTGGCAGTCATGCTCGGCGGCCGGACGGCGGAGCGCCAGGTGCTGGGCACCGTGAGCTCGGGGGCGGACGACGACATCCGCCAGGCCACGGCCCTGGCCCGCTCCATGGTGGCGCGCTGGGGCATGTCCGAGGCCGTGGGGCCCGTCGATCTGCGGGACAGCGAGGAGAGTCCCTTCCTCGGGCGGGAGATCGCGCAGCCCCGCCGTTTCTCCGAGTCGTCGGCCGAGGCCGTGGACGAGGGGGTGCGCAAGCTGCTGGGCGAAGCGGAGCAGCGCGCAGCAGATGTGCTCCAGCGGCATCCCGCCCCCTTTGGGCGACTGGTCGAGGCGCTGGAGCGGGAAGAGAGCGTCGAGCAGGAGCAGCTCAAAATGCTGCTCGGCCAACCCGAGCGCCTGGATGCCGCTGTCGGGGAGCGTCCCTTCCCGGACTCCGAGTAACCCGTCTTCTACGGGCATGCGTGGAAAGAGGCCCGCTGCCAGGGCGTGGTCTGGTTACAGCCGTCCCGCCGGCGCTACCCCCCTTATGGTATTGACCCTAGGATCAGAACATGGAGATACTCCTGATGAATATTTTGGGGCGCCGTGCTACGCTCCTGCCCCCATGCCGATGAAAGGGTCGTTAGATGACAAATGCTGTATGCCGGGAGACCTGCTCCGGCGAATCCGGGCTGCTTTCCGATCTCCAGGCCGCCGTGAACACCATTCCTGTGGATGGCGGCAAATTCCTCATCCGGGAAGCGCTGGTGACGGGCAGCAAGGCCCTGCATGCCGCCCGGCCGTTTGAGGGCGGCGAAATCCTTTCCGCCATCGGCATGCGGGAGCAGGTCCAGAGCCCCAATTACCTTTCCGTGCAATTCGGCGAGTTCGAGCACGGCATGCTGCATCCGGTGCATCTGCAGTACATCAACCACAGTTGCTCGCCGAATGTTTTTTTCGATGTCAAAGCCATGCACCTTCGTGCGCTGCGCACCATCGGGCAGGATGAGGAATTGAGCTTCTTCTATCCCTCGACGGAATGGAACATGAACCAGCCCTTCCATTGCCACTGCCATTCGCCATCCTGCCTTGGTCACATCCAGGGGGCAGCCTACCTGCCCGAATCCATTCTGATACAGTACGAGCTCTCCGAACATATCAAGGACCTGATGCAGCGCGCCCGGACGGCAGCACGTTGCAGCGCGGTTGCCTAGGAAATATCGGGAGCAGGTTCCATTCGCGCTTTTTTTCTTCAGTTGTATGGCTATGTGAAGCCGTACAAATGGATGTCCCTGGCGCTGTTCGCCAGCATCGTCATCGAGGCCATGCTGGACAGCGCCACCCGCTTCAGCTTCCGCTATCTCATCGACGAGGCGATCGTCCCGCGGGATGCCTCCATGCTGGTTCTCATCCTGGTACTGCTGGGGGGGGCCACGGTTCTCTTTTCGGCGGCCGGGATCTTCGGCGATTACCTGTGGGCCAAGCTCGGGGCCCTGGTGGTCAATGACCTGCGGGGCGATCTCTATCGGCATGTGCAGGGGCTTTCCCTGGATTTCTTCGGCAAGCGTTCGTCCGGGGATGTGCTGAACTGTTTTCTGGCCGATGCCGAAGTGGTGGAAAACTGCCTGGTCACGGTGGTGCCCTATGCCCTGACCGGCGTCAGCAGCCTGCTGTTCACGACCTTCTTCATGGCCTCGATCCAGCCCTGGATGGCGCTCTTCTCCCTGGTCGGCTTTGCGGTCTGCTTCCTGCTGCCCAAACTGGTGATCGATCGGGCCAGCAAGGCTTCCCTCGCGACCCGGCGACAATCCGGACAACTGTCGAGCACCATCCAGGAAGGATTGCAGGGGCAATCGGTGATCAAGGTCTTCAGTCTGGAACAGGAAGCCTGGCGGCACTTCCGCGACGAAACCAAGACCCTGATCAAGCTTTCGATCCGCTCCAATTTCCTTTCCTACATCGTCCAGCGCATTCCCATCGTTTCCTTCTTCATCCTGTCGCTGGTGATCCTCGGAGCAAGCTCCTATCTGGCCTTCCAGGGCTACCTGACGATCGGGGAAATCGTTTCCTTCCAGGTCCTGGTGCTGGGCCTGAATGCCGCGATCGCCAACCTGACATGGCTGGCGCCGACCATGATCGAAGCCACGGCCAGCCTGGAGAGGCTGAACGAGATCTTCCGCGAGAAGCCGAGCGTCATCGAGGCGCCCGATGCCATCCGCCTGCCGCCCTTCAGCGATCAGATCCGTTTCGATGCGGTTTCCTTCGCCTATCCCCATCGCCAAAACCAGGAGAGGCAGAGCGCCCTGCACGGGGTTTCATTGAGCTTCCGGCGGGGCGAGTTCTCGGTGCTGGTCGGGCCCAGCGGTTCGGGGAAGACCTCAATACTGCAATTGCTCCTGCGGCTGTACGACCCCGCCCAGGGCAAGGTCCTGTTCGACGGCATCGACCTGCGGTCCGCATCGGTGGATTCGCTGCGCGCCCAGATCGGCTTCGTCTCCCAGGACGTCCTGCTCTTCAACATGTCGCTGCGGGACAATATCCGGATGGGCAAGCTGGACGCCACCGACGAGGAAATCATGGAGGCGCTGCGCCGCGCCGAGATCGCCGATTTCGTCACGGCCTTGCCCGACGGCCTCGATACCATGATGGGCGAGCGGGGAGGGCGTTTTTCCGGTGGCGAGCGCCAGCGCCTGGTCCTGGCGCGGGCATTGGTCCGCCGGCCGGCGATCCTCATTCTCGATGAGGCAACTTCCGCCCTGGATGTCGAAAAGGAAACGGAACTGCTCACCACCTTGCGGCACCTGGCGGAAACCCGGGAGCTGACCATCATCGCCGTCACCCATCGCCTCCGGCTGGCTGCCCTGGCGGACAAGGTGGTGGTGCTGCGGAACGGCGAGATCGAAAGCATGGGAAATCACGACGACCTCGCCAAAATCCAGGGCACCTATGCCGAACTCTGCCAGCAAAGCACCCTTGGCTGATCGAAGCGGGGAGGGCGGGCACGCGCCCCTGGTCTGGGCCTTCGTCCCCTTGGGAGCCGATGGCTGGCAAGTCCCGGAGGACTCCTACGACAGCGCCCAGTACAAGGCCGAACTCGCCTTGGCCTTTCAGCGCCTGGGCCTGCCCTGGATCTGGCAGCCGGTCAGGCACGGCACGGTTGATCAGACGGTGGCCCAGGCCCTGGAGAGCAGCCGCCGGCATGAGGTGGTGGTATTCAATTTCTGCGACGGCACCGATGATCCCAGCGATACCCCCGGGCTATCAGTAGTGCACGCGCTGGAAAGGGCAGGGCTGCGCTTTACCGGGGCGGATTCCGGGTTCTACCGCATTTCCACTTCGAAGGTCCTGATGAAGTCGCTCCTGCAGGAGGCGGGGGTCGCCACCGCGCCGTTTGCTGTGGTGCCGAATTCCGGGCCGGTGGATGGCATCGGCGACGGACTGGCATGGCCCTTGTTCTGCAAGCCCGATGTTTCCGCCGGCAGCTACGGCATTTCCCTGCGCTCGGTGGTCCATTCCAGCGAGGAACTGCATGCCTGCCGGGAAGGGTTGAAGACCGGGCCCTTCGCCCAGCTTTTTGCGGAATCGACTTTCCTGGCCGAACAATTCATCGATGGCCCCGAATTCACGGTATTCGTCGGCGGCCACTGGGATCGGCCCGAAACGATCTGGAGCCTCGTCCCGGCCCAAAGGGTGTTTCACGGCAGCATTCCGCCCGGGGAGCGTTTTCTTTCCTTCGACCGCTATCTGGAAATCTACGAGGAGGAGTCGCCCCCTCCCGGGGGAGAAAAATTCTTCTGGTACGAGCGCTGCCCGCCCGAAGTCGAGGCGGCGCTCTGCGATCTGGCCACGCGGGCGTACCGTGCCGTCCGCGGCCGCAGCTACGGCCGGGTGGATATTCGCCAGGATGCGCGAACCGGCCGGTTCTACGTCCTGGAGGTGAATGCGAATTGCGGCCTTTCCGGAAGCGAGGGGAGCAGCATGGGAAACATCCTGCGCCTTGCGGGCCTCGACTTTGCCGGACTCATGGGCAGGATCATCGAAGATGCTTGACCGTTTCCGGGACATGAAACCGCTGGTCTGGGCCTTCATCCCTTTCTGGCCCGATGACGGCCAGGTGCCGGGGGATTCCTACGACAGCGCCCAGTACAAGGCCGAACTCGCCCTGACCTTTCACAGTCTGGGCCTGCCCTGGATCTGGCAGCCGGTCAGCCACGGCTCGGTGGATCAGGCGGTGGCCCAGGCCCTGGAGAGCAGCCGGGAGCACGGAGTGGTGGTCTTCAACTTCTGCGACGGGGTCGACGACCCGACCGATGCCCCCGGGCTTTCGGTCATTGACGCCCTGGAAAGGGCCGGGTTGCGCTTTACCGGGGCGGATTCGGCCTTCTACCGTATTTCCCAGTCGAAAATCCTGACAAAAGCCTGCCTGCAGGAGGCGGGGGTTCCCACCGCGCCCTTCGCGGTGGTGCCGAATTCCGGGCCGCTGGACGGCATCGGCGACGGGCTCACTTGGCCGCTCTTCTGCAAGCCCGATATCTCCGCCGGCAGCTGGGGCATTTCACCAAGCTCCGTGGTCCATTCCAGCCAGGAACTGCATGCCTGCCGCGAAGCCCTGAAGGCAGGGCCGTTCTCCGAGTACTGCGCCGGATCGGATTTCCTGGCCGAGGAGTTCATCGACGGCCCCGAATTCACCGTGTTCGTCGGCGGCCGCTGGGATCGGCCGGAAACGATGTGGACCTTGCCCCCGATCCAACGGGTCTTCCACAGCCGCATCCCATCCGGAGAACGCTTTCTTTCCTTCGACCGTTATCTGGATCTGCCCGAGGGGGACTCTCGCCCTGGGGCGGAAGAGACTTCCTTCTGGTACGAACGCTGTCCCCCAGAACTCGAGGCGGCGCTCTGCGACTTGAGCCTAGGGGCGTATCGTGCCGTCCGCGGCCGCAGCTACGGCCGGGTGGATATTCGCCAGGATGCGCGAACCGGCCGGTTCTACGTTCTGGAAGTGAACCCGAATTGCGGCCTCTCCGGAGATGAGCAGGTCACCTCTCCCGTAGGCAACATCCTGCGCCTTGCCGGCCTCACCTTTGCCGAACTCATCGGCAGGATCATCGATGAAACAGCCACCTATTCCGGAACCTGAAGCGGAACTGAACCCCATGCGCGAAAAGATTTGTGTCCTGCAGCCCGACTACACCAGCTCCAGTCTCGAACACGGGGATTACGATCCGCCGCGGGATTTGTCGGCCCTGCTGCCGGACTGCCAGGTGGACCACCTGTTCCTGAAGAAGGCGACGGTGCACCGCCAGCTGCGCGCCGCCGCCAAGGAAGGCTATTCGGTCTTCGTCAATCTGTGCGAAGGCTACCTGGACTGGGACATTCCCTCCATCGACGTCATCTGGAGCCTGGAAGCCCTGGGCCTGCCCTACACCGGACCCGGCACGCGGCTGTACGACCCGTCGAAGGTCCTGATGAAATATGTGGCCCATACCCAGAACGTTCCCGTTCCGGCCTTTGTCGAGGTGGAGGCCTATGGGGACTGCGAGCAGGCTCTTTCGCGCCTGCGCTTTCCCCTGTTCGTGAAGCCGGCCCATGCCGGCGACAGCCTGGGCATCGACGGGGACTCCCGGGTGCTGGACGCCGACCAGCTGCGGCGTCAATGCCGCAAGGTCATCGACGAGCATAGCAGTGCCCTGGTGGAAGAGTTCATCCCCGGCCGCGAATGCACCGTGCTGGTGGCTGGCCATCCTGAAAGGCCCTTCGAGCCGCTGGTGTGCCGGCCCCTGGAATTCGTCTTTCCCGACCCGGACGGCTACAAGACCTACGACCTCAAGATCACGGAGCACCATCCGGAAGCCAACGTCCCCCTGGCCGACGGCCCCCTGGACCGGGCGTTACGGGCGGCGGCGCGGGATATCTTCACGGGTTTCGGCGGCGAAGGCTACGCCCGCCTCGATTTCCGCATCGATGCCGAGGGCCGGATCTTCTTCCTCGACATCAACTTCGCCTGCTCCATTTTCTATCCGGACGGCCACGAAGGATCGGCGGACTACATCCTGAAGAACGATCCGATCACACCGGCCGGCTTCCTGCGCCACATTGTCGAAGAGGGCAAGGCCCGGCATCGGAAAAGGTGCAAGCGCCACGTCCGCCGGGGAGACGCCATTTCCGGCTTCGGCATCTATGCCCGGGAAGCCATCAAGAAAGGGGAGGTCGTCTTCCGCTTCGAGGAACAGGCGCAGCGCCTGGTGAGCCACGGGCATGTGGACCGGCATTGGCCGGCGGACCAGGTGGACGTGTTTCGGCGCTACGCCATCCCCCTCAATGAGCACCTTTCAATCCTGTGGGACGACAACCCGGAAAACTGGGCCCCGCAAAACCACTCCTGCGATCCCAATACCCGCTACTCGGGGCTGAATGTGGTGGCCGTACGGGACATCGCGGCCGGCGAGGAGCTGACCCTCGATTACGCCACCTTCTGCAATGAGACTATGCACCCCTTCGAGTGCGGGTGCGGGGCGCCGGGCTGCCGCCGGCGCATCCACGGCATCCCCGGCAACCTGTTGGGGCGCGAAGCCTAGCCGGCGGGCAGCTCGCGCCAGGATTCCAGCTGCGGCAGTTCGCGGCCGACAAGTATCGGCGCCCGCGTCCCCCGATGGGAAGGTGTGATCCTGGCGTTGTCCTGGCTCAGCCAGATGAGAATCAGGTTGGCGATCTTGTTCGGCGGGAGTTCCTTGACCGCCTTGATGGCCTCGTTGCACAGGACCGGGTCGTCGCCGCACAGGCATTCCACCAGGCAGGTCGTAGCGATGGCGTTCTCCATTCGGGTAAGGGCAGAGAGGATCACCTTCCGCACGCTGCTGTCGTCCTCGCATTTGAGGCGATCCACCAGGGCCGTGGCGGCGTCGGGACATGCTGCCAGGCTGCAGACGGCCCAGCGTCGAGCGACGGGGTCGTCATCGTGCAATTCGGTGAGCAGACTGGCCAAAGCCCGGGGCTGCTGCATTGCCGCTACGAAATCCATAGTCATCTTGCCTCCCAGTGGTTGTCTCGGTCCCGCCGGCGGGGTGCCGGCCTCCGTGTAGGCCACAGATTGCCCGGGTCCGGGCGGTGGAGGCATCAGGGCAGGATGATTTTTCCGTAGGGGGCGATGACGCCGGGGTGGGATTATCCTTACGCCGGCAGCAGGACAAGAATGTTCCCGAAGGATTGCAGGCCGACCACCTCCCGCAGAGCCAGGCCGCTACGCTCGAACAGGGACTTCCATTCCTCGAGGGTGCGCTCCCGGCCCCGGGTGCCCATGAACATCTGCATGTCGAAGGAGGCCCCGGCGAGATCGGTGCGGGTCTCGGGCAGCACCATTTCCAGCAGGGCGATGGGTGCCCCGCTCGCCCCGCTGGCGCTGGCGCTGGCGACATTCTTCAGGGCAGTGATGCAGGTGTCGTCGTCGAAGCCGTGGAGGACGGCGGAGAGGAGGTAGATATCCCTGCCGTCGCGGGCCGGCGGGATCGATGCCAGCAGGTCGCCGGCCTCGAAGGACAGCCGTTCGAGGCCGTTCGAGCCATGGCTGGCCCAATGCTGCCTGGCCTGGGCGATCACCTGGGGGCGGTCCACCACCAGGGCGGTCAGCTGTGGGTGTCGTTTCAGGATCGCCAGGGACTTGTCGCCCCGGGAACCACCGAGGTCGATGATGCGCTCGAATCGGCTCCAGTCGAAATCGGTGGCGAAGCTGTCGCCGGTCAGGGCCTCGACGCTGTCCATGGCCTCGGAGAACAGGGCATCGAAATCGGCATGGCGGTCCATGTAGGCATACAACTCCTCGCCATGGGCCAGGCGGAAGGGGCTCTCGCCCTGGCGCACGCCGCCCTCGAGTTGCTCATACCAGGGGCGGCTCATGGCTTCCGAGTTGTGCATGAGGATCATGGCCCGCACATTCTGCGGGTTGTCTGCCCGCAGGAAGCTGGAAAGCTTGTTGTTGCGGTAGGTCCGCGGCCCGCTCTCCTCGAAGATGCCCATGGCTGCCAAGAGGCGCAGCAGGCGCGCGGTGGCGTCCGGGTGGGCTGCGACGCGGGCGGCGATGTCTTCCGCCGGCAGTTCGTCGTTCCCCAGGACGGAGGCGATGTCCAGCCGGGTAGCGACGTAAAGGGCCCGGGACTGCCAGAAGGCCGAGCCGATCTGCATGAGCCGGAATGGCGGCGGGGTCAGCTTGTTGGGGAGGGACTGGAGCCAGGCGGCGAACTTCATCGCCTTGGCGAAGCGGCGCACCGGGCCGACGTTCTTTTGATAGGACATGGTCTGGACCCCCTTCATTGCGAACCGGCGGGCGTCAATCCCGCCGCGAAGAGATGGCCGTTGAAGGCGGCCAGTCTTTCCAGGAAGGGACTGTCCATGGGACGCCCCATCTGCTCCTCGAAAATGTCCTTCAGCAGCATCGGCGTCATCGCCAGGCTGACGAAAGCCAGCCGCAGGATATCGGGGTCGATGCCCGATGCGATCTGGCCTTCGGCCTTGAGGTCCTCCACCTTGCGTGCGCCCCGGGTACGGCCGCGCTCCAGCAGTTGCTGGATGAAGCGCCGGCCCGGGCCCTGGCTCAGGGCCAGCACCTTGAGGATCAGTTTGGGAAATTCGGGCCGCGACACCATGGCGTCGTAATAGAGGCGCAGGAAACCGGAAAAGCCTTCGACCGACGCCAGCATCGGCCCGTCCAGGGCGGCCAGCAAGGGGTTGAGGGTTTCGCGGATCATTTCCTCGTAGAGCCCTTCCTTGTTGCCGAAGTAGTAGCGGATCATCGAGACATTGGCTCCCGCTTTCTCGGCGATCAGGCGGGTGGTGACCCGGTGGTAGTCATCGGCGAGGAAACAATCCAGCGCTGCTTTGATGAGGCGGGCCCGGATGGGCTCTGCTGCAGTGACGTCGTTCATGATGCAGTCATGGGGTGGCGATGGGGACAGATTAGCACTGCCCGGTTTGGGGCCCGTACAGGTTTCGTCAATCAAGATCGGGCTGTTGATTGAACCGGGTCAGTTCCGGGGATATCGGGAGGCCCGGGAACTTTCATGGTCCGGGCGGGACCTAGCCCACTGATTCCCCCGCGCTTCGGGAGGCGAGATGCATCTTGAGGGTTCCTGCCATTGCGGTGCGGTCCGGTTCAGCCTGGAAGCCCCATCCCCGGTCCCGTTCATGCACTGCTACTGCTCCATCTGCCGCAAGACGGCAGGCAGCGGCGGCTACGCCATTAATCTCGGCGGCGACTTCAGGACCCTGCGGGTCAGGGGTAGGCGGGACCTGGGCATCTACCAGGCCATCATCCGGGAGCCCGGCAAGCGCCCGGTGCGCTCCAAGGCCCAGAGGCATTTTTGCCTGAAGTGCGGAAGCCAGCTTTGGCTATGGGACCCGCGGTGGCCGGAATTGGTGCATCCCCATGCCTCGGCGATCGACACGCCGCTGCCCAAGCCGCCGGAAGTCGTCGAGGCGGGACTGGACTATGCAGCCCCGTGGGTCGATGTTCCGGGGGGCCACGGGCATGCCCACTACGGGCAATGGCCCGCCGAATCGCTGGAAGAGTGGCACAGGCGGCACGGCCTATGGGAAGGTCCCGAGTCCTGACTATTTCGGGCGCAAGGTCATGAACTGGCCGTCGGTGTTGATCTCGAAGTTCCGCAGATAGCTCATGCCCAACAATACTTCGTAACTGGAGCCGTCGCTGCTCGTCATGATGGCGCCAGGGATGTTGCGATAGGTATTGCCGCCCAACTCCACCGATTGAAGGGGCAGATAGAGGGCCGGGGCGGTTCCATTGGCGGTATGAGCGACGCCGGTTCGGCCTTTGCGCCGGTCCAAGGGGATGCGGCTGGCCGTAGCGGCAGAAATGGCGACCATGGAAGCACCGGTATCGATCATGGCGCGAACGGGGGTGCCGTTGATCGAGACTGTGGTAAAGAAATGTCCCGAAGGGCCGCGCTGGAGCTTGATCGTCCCACCGGCGAACGGTAATGCTTGAGGAGAGTGGGGCGGCGTATTGTCCTCGATGCGCTGCTGTTTGTGTCCTTTGCTGCAAGGGGTGACCGAGTAGGCGACGGCGCCGGCAGGATCCGTGCATTCGTAAAAATCGTAAGCCCCAGCCTGGCTTGTGGTGGCGTAAAGGAACAGGGCGGCGAGTCGCCACATGATCGGGATTCCGTGGTGGAGGTTGTTTCGGAAGGTCACGATTATGGATATGCATCGAGGGTAAGTTCAAGGCTTCGAGCCCAGTCTTCCCACAAGTGGGGAAGAAATGAGGGAAAATACCCCGCCAATGAATATCTTAATTGCCGATTCACAAGGGCTTTCAGCATTCTCAACATCCATGCATCGACGACCTGATTCCAGCGCCGAACCATCCGACAGTGCCGAGGATCGTCCGGAGTCGTCCTACGGGTTTGAGCCGGCTCCATTCGTGTACGTCAAGATCCCGAAGGCAAAGCGCATCATCGATCAGGAGTTGGCCCGGGACGAGGCTATCGACCAGCTCCTGCGCGAGCAGGGCATCGGCTCCGTGCTTGGATGGGGCGAGTCCCTCGGCAACATACCGCCGGACGGTTCCCGGCCGGTCCCGTTCCACCGTGTCGACGTCGAGGTCAGCGACCTTGCTTTGGTCAGAGCCGCACTACATGAAGGGCTTCCTGCCCTGGGGGTGCCCGTGGGGACCGAGATTCACTACAACATGAGGCAACGGCATCTGCGGGATATTTACTCTTCATCCGGCTGGCTGCTGGAGCAACCGACCTCCTAGTCGGAGGCATAGCCTTATACATGGCCGCTGGCCGACGAATGCGCAGAGTCATCCATCGCCGACGGGAGAGCATGGGTCTAGCCTGACAAGGCTTGTTGTCCATGGGGATCTATCCGAATGAACCATCCCTCGCTGTCGGGCTTTGTTGTTTTATCCTTGCTTTTGTCGGCTTGCGCGACCCAGCCTGAACCCCTGCCTTCCCACCCGAAAGGCCAGCTCGAACTGAGCCTGACCAGCGGTACTTACAGTTGCGAGAACGGAATCCGTATCGAGGTCGAGCGTGAAATCCGCGGCAGCGCCAAACACCATATCCGGATTGGCTGGAACGGCCAGAGCTACCAGCTCGAACGAGACGCTTCCGCCTCGGGGCTGCCTCGCTTCGAAGACCCGTCGAGTGGTCTGGTATGGATAGACCTGCCCTGGAAGGGCCTGCTGCTCGACGGCCGGACGAGCAAACCCCTGGCCAACGAGTGCCACTCCATTTGAGAATCGCCGGGACGGCATTCAATTTGCCGCCGTCGCGGCCGAACGCCGAGCCGCCAAGAAGGCGGCGTCATCTATTAGGTGCGATGGAGTGGAAATAGGGCAATAGCGCCTTTGCCGCCTTGATTCTCTGGCCGGCGCTCGCAGACGGATCGTTCATAACTGCCAGCAGGAAGCTTTTGGGGTCGCTGAAATTGCTACCCACATCAAGCCGTGACTGGGCGCGACTGGTATGGGGGCCGTGGTGGTGGGCAACTTCGCTCTGCAAGCCTGCATGCCGGTCAGAAGGACCGCCGGCCGGCTCGGTATGCGCCAGGGCGAGGTTCAGCACCCTTTGAAAATCGCCAGCCTTGATGCTTTCGAATCCAGCGAGAAGGTCCGCCTGCTTATCCAGATTCGGAGCCATTTCCAGCCATGGCTCGTCAACAAACATGCTTCCCATAGATGGGTCGATGAATGCAGACCATTTTCCCGTGGCCATATGAAGGGCGGGCGCCAGGGGGATGAGACTTTGTTCAGGAGAAGCCGGCTCGCCGATATCGGGGCGGAAGTTGAGCCGAGCCGGCGGGATATCGGCCAGATATTTCAGGCGGAGTGCTTTCAAGAACGCCTGGGCGTGGCTTACAGGTACGGGCTCGACCAGGGAAAACCAGACTCGATATCCGCCCTTCCCTGAAACCGACACGGCAGGGGCGGGCAAATCCAGGTCCTCCTGCACCCCCTGATAAAGCTTTGCCACCAGATCCCAATCGGTCGATTTTTCGAACTCGACCGCCATCGTCCTCGCCATGCCGTCCTGGCTGACCAGATTGAGCGCTACGGTCACCTCGCCAGCCAAGCTCTGGGTGATGATCTCCGGCGTTAGCACGCCCTCCGGGGAGAAATCTGAGCTACCGCTGTCGCCTTTCGGGCTGTGCCATTGCTGGCCATGAAGGAAATAAAGCCGCTGGAACTGTGCAATCAGTTTGTTCATGCGTCACCAAAGAGGAAGGTCCGGTACCGTCAGGGGGCGCGACAACGGTACTTCGCCGAATAATCTCAAAGCGGCGAGAGCAGGGCAATTGTCCCCCGGGTATTCCGTCGCTGACTGTGAATTCCAAAGCAGATACCGGACGGCGGCAATGGGCTCGCCTTAGAACGGCGGCGTCGTTTCTCCTTTCATTGCCAGGAATTCGTCGATCAGCCTAACGAGAATTTCCTCCTCGTCACCCTCTCCTAAGCCCAGGAGTTCGGCGACCTTCTTGACCTTGCTTGGATTGACCCCCGGGCGACGCGGGGCAGGGGCCGGAGTGGCTGGTGCCGTTGGTGCGTTTTCCCAAGGCGGAGCATCCTGTGACTGCTCCGTAGCCGCCTCCCCGGTCGATGGGGATGAGTCATCCGCTTCCACCGCCTGCGGGGCAGGGGGCGCTTCAGAACCAGCGTTCTCCTTTTTCCTGCGCCGGCCACTTTCCTCGGAGAGCGCTACGTCCACGTCCTTTTTTGCCAGTTTTTCGCCCTCCGGCAGCTGTTCGATCTGGTCGATCAGCGACTCGGCTTTGGCCTCGTTCTTCTGAGCCAATTTTTCCAACTGGATAGCCGCGCCCGTACTGGAAATCTTGCCTGAGTCGAGAAGGGCTGTGACTTTGGGGGAGAGATTGGCGGCGGCAGTCGCCAGGCTGAGCCAAGTAGGATTGCGACCGAAGTGCTCGGCGGCAGCTTCTCGTGTCTCGAAGCGGTCTGCAATGGTCTGGATGGCATTGGCCATGTCCCGGGGTTCAAGCGCCACGCGCATGCCCAGGCCCAGATTTTCAAAGACCCTCAGCTCCAAGGCCTCGTCTGGTTCGCAGGGGCGAATCAAGATAGGAACGGTCTTTTCGCCGGCCAGGACCGCAGCTCGCCAACGGCGTTCTCCAACAATAATGGTATGCCGCCCATCAGGGCTTGCCGGCTGGACTACGATGGGATGAATGAGGCCTTTCTTCTGGATGGAGTTGGCCAAACCCTTGAGGGAATTCTCATCGATGTTCTGACGAGGATGGGATGGGTCGGGATCGATCAAGGTGATATTGATCATCTGGAATTGGGGTACGGTTTCTTTAAAGGCCATGGTTGCTCTGCTGCGGGAAAGACTGGCGCCGAATGGGCGAAGGGGGCGGCATGTTCCATGGTTTGCCCGGGTTTTTCAAGATGTCGCCGCCTTGGATGTCGACGGAATACGCGAGTTGACATAATACAAATTAGGACCCGGTGTCTTTTCCAGTACTGGCGAGGCTTCCGCGCTTGTCGGTGTCACAAAGTTTGTGACAAATGCCAGAAATAGGGCAATTCCCGCTGTTTTCGCAAGATTCGAGTGATTGGCAAAAGGGAACCAGAAAGCGCGCTTTTCCTCCTGGCGCTCGGTGGCTAGTTCTGACGCGGCAATAACGGCCAGCGGGTCGGCTCCGATTAAACGAGCAAGTTTGACGGCGGCTACGTTTGGAAGCCCGCGCTGGTGGGACTTTGCGTTGGAAACGTGAGGGCGGGCGAGGCCGAGATAGTCCGCTAGCTGCTGGACGCCTCCTTTTGTACGAATTCCCTGTTCTATGTAATCCCGTAATTCCATCTCTATCCCTTTCGTCATATTGACGTACCCGAATTGGTACGGCTTTAATCCGTACCTAAATTGGTGCGCAGTAGCTAGTTCAGCGCAGGCTGAGGGTAGCACAAAGCGTCGAACGGCATAAATGGGATGGACTATGGCAATCAAGGCGAAACAGGGAAGGCCAGGGCAGGGGATGACGTTATCCGATCTGGATGACCTCGGCCGCATGACGCCGGATGATTTCCGCAAAGCTGACCAGATTCGGGATGCCATCCTGTCGGGGATCGCGGAAGCAGAGGCCCGGCTGCATGCCGAGCGGAGCGAGGCACCAGCCGGGCCTCTGCTCCCCCCCCCTACTAACAGGGGGGGAAAGTCTGAAGAGGCCGTAGGCGGGGAAACTTCGATGGGTTCCAACTTGGTTGCGGCCCGGCTCGTTCTCGAGGGCGGCGAGATCAAGGAAATCCCGGCCCGTCGCGGCTGGGGCGGCTCGTCGGCCTTCTTGGACTGGATCAATTTCACCGTCCATGAATCGACCTTCGAATGGCCCGGTGCGGAGTTCGTATCCCCCGAGCAAATCATCATCGAAGCCTCGGCCCAACTCGAAAAAATCTTCGGTTTCGGGATCACGATCCAGCGGGAAAGCGGGGCGAACTTCTACAAACGGTCCTACGTCCTGGGCGATGCCTGGGGCATGGTCTGCCATGGCGGTCAGCGTAATACCCTGCTGGTCATGCTCTCGGGCGAGGGCTGCGCGGCTGCTGCCTTCGGATGGGAGCAACGCCTGCACGACTGGCTCAAAACTGCTCAAAGCCCTCGTATCACGCGCTGCGACCTCGCCCACGACGACTATACGGGTGAAACCTATAGCGTTGATCGGGCTGACCGGGATTTTGACGGCGGACTCTTCAACAATGGAGGACGCAATCCGGATTGTGAACACCGTGGTAACTGGAAGCACCCTAACGGAAAGGGACGTACTCTGTATGTTGGCAACCGTGCCAACGGGAAGTACTGCCGCGTCTATGAAAAAGGACGCCAGCTAGGCGACAAGAATTCCGAGTGGGTCCGGGTCGAAGTCGAATTCAAGTCGGTTGACCGGCAAATCCCCTTTGATGTCCTGCTGCGCCCCGGTGAATACCTCGCAGCCAGTTATCCGGCCTTTGCCTGGATCAGCCAGCGGCAGGAACGCATCCTCACCACGCAAAAGACCGTCCAGGCCAATTACGACCGGGTCTGCAAGTGGCTCAAGCATCAATGCGGCGCGGCCCTGGCCGTCGTTGCCGAAATCGAAGGCTCGGCGGAAGCCATGCTCGCGAAACTCGCCCGGCATGACAAGGCACCGGCCTTTACCAAAGTTCCCGATTGGCGTTTGGCGTCGAAGTCGATCCATGCGGCGGTCGAGGAATTCATGCCCTCCATGACCATGGGCTCGGATGCCCTGATGGATTACGGGCTTCAACTCACCTAAAGGAGCAAACGCAATGCAAGTCAAAAGCAATTTTCAAGTGGTCGGTGCCAAGGCGTTCAACGGCGAGGTGGAAGGGAAGCGATACGACTCCACGACGCTGTTTGTGCTCATGGACGTTTCCGAGCGTAGCGGCACGGCCATCGGCCAAAACGTGGTGGAAATGAAGTTCGGCAAGTCCGATGAATTCGACAAGATGAAGCACCTGCCTTTCCCGGTCCAGGCGGAACTCACCCTGAACTTGACCACGAAGGGCTATGAGGTCGAAGGCTTCCGGCCGGTCGCCCAAGCCAAGACGCCGGCGCAGGTGTAACCATGCTTCTGGATGTGAAACGGGTATGGGTGATTCAGCAGCGCTCTACGGGCCTGTTCCTGACGCCTGACCTGTTTCTCTCCAGGTCGCTGAAGGCGGCGGGTCGCTGTGAGGATCGGGAATCCGCCTTGGATACCGGGCGGATCAATCTCGATGACGACTTCGAGGTGTGCAGTTTCTTCGAGGAAGTAGGGGAGGGTAATTGATGAACTGCGTATCGTCCGAAACGGTTGCCGAGGCCATGGCGGTCTTCGTCAAAATGTATCAGGACTCAACCATCGTTCTCTTGGTGGTTGGATACCTGCTGGGGGCCAGTGACAAGTTGCTCGCGCTGGTGTTCGCAGGGTATCGCCGCCTCCGGTTGCTTGCGCGTCTGCGTCGCCGGGGTGCGGCATGAGCCTCTGCGTCGAGGTCGCCCAATTCGTCCCCCCGGGTTCGCAATCGACGGCGGCCTGGGTCGATACGGTAGGCACGGGGGCGCAGTACGGTCTTCGGCCGGCGTTGTCCCAGGTCATGGCGAACTGTCAGTTGGTCCTCCTCGATGCCAGTGAATACAACACGGTCATCATGCAATCCGTTTGGGATATACCGGACGGCACCACCCTGGCGGCCATCTTCGCCCTGGGCATGACCATTCCCCTGGCGGCTGGTCTCGTCGCCAAGGTCTGCGGCTCCATTTTGGAACTGCTTAAACACTGAGCCGGGAAGGGGGTGAGGAAATGGTGGACCTGTCGCTTTTGACCAATGCCGTTGATGTCTCGTCGGTGGTTGCCGGTGTGGTGTCGGTCGGCGCGTTGTTGATGGCCCCGGCTGTTGCGAAATATGCGGTTAATGCCATCCGGCGGATGCTTCCCGGGGAAGAGTTCAGCGAGTGGGAAGACTATTACAACGACCGATTTTGAGAATGGTTTTTGTAAAGGTGCATCGGACTGTGGCCCCGTCCGTTGTGCCTCCTAACCTTGGGCCATAAGGAGTTCAGAAATGAACAAGACTCAAAAGCTGTTGCTCATCCTGTCCGGTCTCGGCATGACTCTGGAACAGGCTCTCGCTGCCGGTGTGGATCTGACGACCCTCACCGCTGCCGTGGATGTGAGCACCGTCACCGCTGGCGTGGTTGCGGTCGCTGCCATCCTGATGGCTCCGTCCGTCGCCAAGTATGCGGTGAATGCCATTCGCCGCATGTTCCCGAAGTAAGGGAACCGGGGGGAGGCTTCCATAGCTCCCCCCACCTTCCATCATGGTCTGGTGCGCTCTCTTCTTCGCCGCGGGGCTGGTCACGGCCCATCTCGTCGGCCGGGGGTTATTCTGATGCGATTGGTTCGGCTGACGCTCTATTTCTTCCTGGGCTTCGTCCTTGGGGCGTGGGGGGTGTTGGGGAATGCGGAAACGAAAGCGGCGTTGTATGGTGAGAGTTTTGCCGCGCCGGCGACGTGGTCCGGTTATCTGAGCTCGGCCCTACAGTCGAACAACAAGGCGACGGCTTCGGCGATGTGTGCGGGGTTTAATCAGACTCCGACATGGACCTTTTCGGATACGTACCATACGTGCGTCAGCGGCACGTCTATTACGTCGGTGCAGGTGACCATCACGTGTCCGAGTGGGTATAGCGATGTCGGCAATTTGTCGCAGACGGCAGGGTGTCGGAAGGTCGGTTATTACTGCGAGTCGGGCAGCAATTGGACTTTGAGCGGTTCGACATGTACCCGGCCTGACTGCGATCCGGCGACGCAGACGCGTGATGCTTCGGGCCAGTGCGTGGCGTTGCCCTGCATCGGGACCGGCGTTGCGGCGTCGGGGGTGTTCGATGTGGGCACCTCGCCCTCTTCGCCTCCGCTCTCGGTATGTGCGAATGGTTGCACGGCGATTTACAGCGGCGGGGATACGGACAAGTCGGCCATTGTCAATGGCACCCGCCATTACTTCGCGTCGGGGAGCTACACACTCGTCGGCGGCGGAGCGTCGTCCCAATGCACGGCGAATGGAACGAACGGGATGCCACCGGCGGCACCAACCTTGCCGCCCGATGGTTGCGGCCCGGGGGCTCAGAAGGTGACGGTTGGGGGTCGGACGAAATGCGTTGATCCTAATACCGGCCAGGAAAATTTGGTCGATGCCCCGCGCGATACCGTGAAAAAGCAGGATGAACAGACAGCGAATCCGGACGGCACCGTCCGGTGTGCGAGGACCTATACCTTTGCCGATGGTTCGAAGCGAACGACTTACGAGGATTTTCCGGCAGGTACGGTCTGCGCCCAGGTGAGCGCGGGCACCGGCACGGCGGGCGGCGAGAAAGTTCAGGGGCAGCCGGGGAGTCAGGCGGATAACGCCTCGAAAGCGGGGGCGGGTTCGGGCGGGGCGGGGGCCGAGGCACCGACGGACAAAGACACGGGCAAGCCCCAGGGCAGCATGGACGATTATTGCGCCAAGAATCCAACGGCGTCGGCGTGCCAGAAGGTGACTTCGGGGGATGGGGCGGCAACGGATAATTTGTATACGAAGGATTCCAAGACCTTCGCCGGCAGTCTGGCGGCCTTCAAGAATGCGGTGCAGTCGGCTCCGTTTTACACGGCGGCGACGACCTTTTTCCAGGCCGGCACTTTCGGCGGTTCCTGCTCGGGGCTGTCGGTGACTATCCCGTGGTGGTCGGGGTCTTACACGGTCGATCCTTCCCCGTATATGTGCGGCTCCACGGCAACCACGTTCTACGGCTATCTGGGGGTGGCGCTGCTGCTGGCGGCGATTGGCGCAGCCTTCTGGATTGCGCTCCTATAAGGGGAAACCATGGACAACTGGCTGGGAAAAATTACCGCGTGGTTTGCACAACTCTTCCACGATGCCTTCACGGCGGCGGTGGATTGGCTCCATGATGGGGCGCTGTGGGTCTTTGACGGCCTCCTATCGGCGGTGGCGGCGGCGGTGGCGGCGATCCCGGTGCCGTCCTTCCTCTCGTCGGGCGTCGTGGTTGCCAACTACTTCACCGGCTTTCCGCCCTTCGCTCTCTACCTCCTGTCCCAGCTCAACGTGTCGGCCTGCTTCGCCGTCCTCGGGGCCGGGCTCGCCTTCCGCCTGGGCCGCAAGGTCCTGACCCTCTTCCAGTGGTGACCCCATGATTACCTTTTTCGAAGGACTGCCCCGCTCGGGCAAGTCGTACTCGTCCATGAAGGATGAAATCATCCCGGCGCTCCAGAAGGGTCGCCCGGTCTATTCCAACGTGGAAGGGCTCGACTTTGAGAAAATTGCAGAGGTGTCGGGCCTGCCGCTGGAACGGGTGCAGGAGCTTTTGACCCAATGGACGAAGGAGGACGTCAAGAGCCTGAAGCGGGGCATCAAGGATTCCCTCCTGGTCATTGACGAAGCCCAAAACTGGTGGCCCTCGAAGCGGCAGCCCCTAAGCGATGATCTGACGGAATTCGTGGCCGAGCATGGGCATGATGGCCTCGACATCATCCTCATGGGCCAGAACCTCAAGGACGTTCATACGCTGTGGCGCAACCGGGTTGAGCGGAAACTCTACTTCCTCAAAAAGACCGCCCTGGGCAAGCCCGATGCCTTCTCGGCAACCATGTTCACCGCCATCCCCAAAGGCGACGGCATCGCCTTTGAAAAGGTCTCGACCAGCGATTACAAGTACGAAGGAAAGTACTTCGGCACCTACAAGAGCCATACGGACGGCACGGAGAACAAGGAAACAAAAGTAGATCCTCGCGTCGTCGTCTGGAACAACCCGCTGTTCAAGAAGTGGCTCCCCATCGTCGGCGTGGTCCTCTGCGTCGCCGTCTATTACGTCTGGGGTCTCTTCCACGGGGGCATTGAAAAGGGCGTGGTCAAAGTCCCCCAGTCCATGCCGGGGGCGTCGGCATCACCGTCACCAGCTGCAGCTGCCAAGCTGGCACCGACAAAGGAGGGCCAGGCGCAGGATCGGGTCCAATTCGGCCTGGTCGAAGGCGTGGCCCCGGAACCGCCGAAAGACTGGCTGCAGGAAATGACTGAAAAGCATCGCATCCGGTTTGTGGGGGCGATCAAGATCGGCAACCGCGCCGGCAACGGGATCATCGAATGGCGGGATGGCGGCGGTGCGCTCTTCCAGTCGCTGACCTTCCGTGACATCGAGGCCCTGGGTTATTCGGTGTTCGCCAACAGCACCGGCACCCTGGCCGTGCTGGTCAAGGGCTCAACGCGCCTGATTGCCGCGTCGTGGGAAATTGATAAGCGTGAGGGCAGGGCAACCGAGAGTCAGCAGCGTCAGGTCTCGGGGCGTCCCGATGGTTTTCAGGCACATCAGCCGGTTGTGGTGAGTCAGGCGGCGGGGCCAAACAGCGGCATCTGAGCGATTCTGTCCAACTCCAGAACAAGCTGGTGAAAACGAACGGCCGGGGCGGTTTGCCTCGGCCGTTCCGTTTTCCACCATCCCGTAAGGGCCTTTTTCGCCGCCGTCACGATGGCGAGAACAGCATCGGTGACCACGGCGAAGTCAAATCCCCCTTGCCTACCGAGGAACTCGGCGGTGGTCTGGTAGGCGCGGGAGAAGCGGAACATTGATTAGTCTCCGAACATTCCGTCGAGGATGAAGCAGATGATGAAGGCGGCTAGCACGATGTACAGGGCGGTTTCTTGGTTCGGTGCCATGGCGGTTTCCTGAGTGCTTGGGCTGGGCAGGATGCCCCCCCTTCCTTTCCGAAAGCAGCCCTGCAAGGGCAGCCGCACAGAGAAAGGGGAAAAGACAAGGGGGAAGGTTTGTAAATCCCGGCATTATCGGGATTTACGAATACCCCCTTGAGGCCGCAGGCCGGTCTTTTCATCCGCTCTGTGCGACCGCAGGCCGGGCGATTTGAGTTGGCAGGGCGTAGCCCGGACCCAATTTGCCAGCCTCGTAGCTGGCAAACCCGGCCCCTACCGGATAGGCACGGCGGCGATGGACCGTTGGCGGGAGGGGTGGGACCGTCAGCAGAGACTAATGGACTATGGACCGGGCGCCCGGTCCATCTACTGCCTCAAAGCAGCCGAGCGGCAGCAGTAGTGCCTCTGCGCCGCCCCGCACGATGCGCCGTAGGCGCGGCGGGGTCATTGAGGCGAGGGGGGCGGGAAGGCTTAACAGCCCAAGCGGGAGTGTTCGCTCTCTAGCTGCCGAATCTGGTCCCGTAGCATATCGACGGTGCTATAGGTGCCGGCGACTTTTACCCGGGCCTCGATATTCTTGATTTCCCAGGGGATACCTTCGCATCGTGCCGTTCGTTGCTGTAGCGACATGGGCGGCGGCTGCGGAACGGGCGGGGGTGCGTAGTTTGCTGTCGTGCCGGCCCGGGTGCGTTGGATATTTTGCACTTGCTGCTGGAAGGCGGCGGTGCCGTGGGCAGCGCTGGGCTTGGTATCGGTGACAATCTTATTTCCCGGCGCGTGGGCATCGCAGGGCGTGGCCTGAACGACCTTCCGGTTGCCATCGGTGCACATATAGGCGTCCGCGTAACAGGCGGTGTTGGCAAACAGGAGGAGGTAGAGGGTAAGGGATTTCATAATGGCCCCGGCATAAAGAACGGCGGCATTATAATCCCGGCCCCTATGCATATGAGATTGCCCGGTGTTGTCCAAGTGGATTTTCGCTTGGCGGAAATCCGTAACCACTACTGGCATTTGCGCACCATCCGCCCGGGCCAGGAAGCGAAGAGGCGCAAGCTCTACCGGCGCATTGCCAAAATAAAAGCCGTCCTGATTGAGGACGGCCTAGAGCCGGAATGGTTGCGGCTATGGTGTCGGCAATTGACCCTATGCAGGCCGGAAGCTGCGGCGGCTAGATTCCAGCAATATGCAAAGGATCGTTCGGCCTGGGGCGAATATTGGCAAAAAAACGACACAGCCACGCAAAAAACCCGCGATGCATGAAAATTTTCCGGCATTTAACATAATACAAATTATGCGCAGTAGCGCAGACGCCTATTTGCCCCACCAAGCGTGCTTGGACCGCTCCCGGAGATAGCGGAAAAATTCAACGCCAGCGTGCAGGCGATGGCCGCTATCGCCATTGCTGCACGCGAGAGAAAAGACCGCCAGAACGTCCGCCGCTTCTCGTTCTTTTCGCTCTGCTCGGCAAGGTCGGCCACGACATAGGCCGGGTCCATTTGGAGCGTGATGGCGACGCGGTACGCGACATCGAGCGGGATCGGTCGCTCTCCGCTTCGCATCATGGCGAGGTGCCCGGTTCTCACTTCCAGGCGCTTGGCGAGTTCGTAGTCAGACGTAATGCCAAGCTGCGCTTTGGCGGCGTCCAGATATGCACTTGGCTTCATGTTTTCCCTCGTGTTTTCCAAAAAATGGGCCTTACCTTAACTCGCATTCGTGAGCTTGACAACGCACACGCCAGTGAGTGGAATCCGTGTCGCTCGCGTAAGTGAGCGTCGTAAAAAACCGATTCCCTCAAGTTGAGCAAAGGAACCCACCATGAATGCAGCCGTGCAGTCCCTGCCCGAGACCGGCAAGAAACTCGGGCCCAACGAGGCCGTCATCCAGGGCCGCATCTTCGAAGTGCGCCGGATGGAAAACGCGGTCTATACCGTCATCAACACCCCTGCCCCGGACCAGTTCAGCCACCCGCAATCCGTTGAAGTCATTTCGGAACGCCTGATCGGCAAGTCCCAGGAGGACGTTACCGTCCGGGTGCTGCTCCAGGGCTACCGCAAGAAGTTCCAGCGCAAGGATGGGGATACCGCTTGGCAGACCATCAACGTGCTGCGGGTGGTGGAGTAAGACCCCATGGTCGCCGTCCTCTTTGCCCGGTCAAACTCGATCTACAAGCAGCTGCCCGGCTGTGATGTGTTCGACCTGGCACGCGATGCACGGAGCTACACCGGGAACGATCCGGTGATTGCCCATCCGCCGTGCCGTGGTTGGGGACGGCTGCGCCACCGGGCCAAGGTCCGGGCCGATGAAAAGGAGCTGGCCCTGTTCGCGGTCGCCCAGGTGCAACGGTGCGGCGGCGTGCTTGAGCATCCGTGGGCCTCGTCCCTGTGGCCAGTGGCCGATCTGCCGCGACCTGGCCTTCGGGATCGGTTCGGCGGCTTTACCTTCGGTGTGATGCAGGGGGATTTCGGGCATATGGCCCCGAAAGCGACCTGGCTGTATATCGTCGGGATGGAGCCGGCCAAACTGCCGGCCCCGTCGTTCGAGCTGGGCATCAAGTCGGGCCGCGTGGAACTGATGGGCAAGGCGGCGCGGGAAGCGACTCCCCGGGCGTTCGCCCTTTGGCTGCTCGACCTGGCCGACAGGTGTTGCCGTGGCTGAATCCTCCTGCCTCCTCTGCAACTCCTCCCGGGTGCCCTCCTCCGGCCCCCGGGCGGGTTCGCTCTGGTGCCTCCTCAAGCGGGCCGGCGTCGGCCCCTTCTCGGTCTGCCTGTCCTTCGCCCCGGCAGGCCGTGACGATGCCGCCGAAGGCGGCCCACACCGCGTACAAGTAAAGAGCGGTGTGGAGTCTCAAAATGAGACTAACGGACGATGAATCAGACCACGTTCATTGACTGGATTTACATGGCGCAGCAGCGCATTTCCGGCGCGCCGGAATGGCCGCTGGTCCATGACGGGTTCAACCTCAAGACCCGCAACGAGTTCACCGAAGGCCAGATCGACGGGACCAACCTCGTGTTTTTCGAGCGTCCCGAGGATTTCCGCTACTCGATGAAGTCGTTGCCGGTTCGGGGCTCCCATAGCACCCAGGTCATTACCCGGTGCGACGGGTCCGAAATGCTCATTTCGGGCAACGTGGGGCGCTTTGGCCGCCCGGACAATATCTGGAACTACCAGCTGGCCGATACGGTGGCGATCGCCAACGAGATTGTCACCGGCCAGGGCCTGCCCCCCTTCACCCCGGGGGAAATGCTCATGCGGCAGACCATGAGCGAACGGGACCGGAAAAACGGCGTGCCGCCCTGGGCCTATACCGGCGCGGTGTTCCGCGAAATGCACGTCACCCGGAATTACGCCACCGGGGGCGATGGCATCGCCAAAGAGTACATGCGCTTCATCCAGGGCCAGCGTTCGGCCCGGATCAGCAAGGGCGTTTTCGGCCATGAATCGGTGGTTTTCGGGGAATTGGCCCGCAGGGGCAAGCCTCTTCACAAAGCCATCGTTTGTTACCGCAAGGGGCCGGAAATGCTGGCCCATGCGAAGGGCAAGGAACAGAAGGCCAGGATACTCAAGAGCCCCGAGTATCAGCTGGCGATGGATACCGGGTTGGTGCGCGTTGAATGCAAATGGGGCAGTCACTTTTTGAGAGATCGCGGGTTGCGCTACCTGGGAGGATGCACCATGGCAAAGATCATTTCGCTTTTCGAGCGGGAAACCGCCTTTTTGCTGAACGCGGAGCCGGATCGGGCCGCCCGCGTCGTGGCCGACATGCCCCCGAAAATCCGCTCGGCGGCGCTCCATTGGATTCGGGGCGATGACCTGCGGCAGCTGTACAGCCGGGCAACCTTCTTCCGGCACGTCAAGGCGCTCCGTGACTACGGCATCGACGCCAGCGAGCCGCGCAACGTGTCCGGGCGGCCCAACTCCGAGGACGCCCTGCAACGCATGCTGGACGCTCTCCCCGCCTTCACCCTGCGGGAAATGGCCGCGCCTGAGTGGTACGGCCTGCCGGACGTGGAACGGCGCGCAGCATGAAACGGCTTGCCGTCGCGTTCCTCCTGGCCCTGGCTGCCCGCCTCGCCGCAGCGCAGACCGCGCCGGTGGAATGCACCCTGAATGCAAACGACGCGATCGCCCAGGTGTTCGGCGTCCCTGCAACTGAAGTCCTGGCCCAAGCCTTCGGGCTTGGTCTGACTGCGCCCCTGACGGGGTATCTCGTGGCCTACTGCGTGGGCCTTCTCATTAATTTCTGGAACAAATAGGAGGGCAAAACATGCCTGCAGATTTCGCTGTTATCACCGGGGCCATCTCCATGACGGCTGTCGTTACCGGCATCGTGGCCATGGGTGGCGTCAAGATCATCCCGAATGCCACGTCCTGGGCGGTCCGCAAGCTGGTCAGCTTCTTCCGCTGATCGGGGCTTCGGGAGGGGGAACCGCGGCCCCCGCCCGGCCCGTTTTCCCCTGCTTGGAGCGGAGCGACAAGCAGAGGAAAACGGCACCGGAGAGAACACGATGATTTGGACGCTTTTCATGGCATTTCTCGGCATGGCTACGGCCATGGCGATCGTGGCCGGATTCGGGGCCTCGAGATGATGCGGCGATTCCTCAAGCTACTCGCGGTGGGGATCGCCGCATTGTTTTTCGCGTCGCTGTCGTTGGCGGCTTGTACTGACTTGGGGGTTTATAAGAACGACTCGTCGGCGATTGCGGCTTTTAATGCGGAGTCGGGGATTCCGGGGAATTATGGCTGGCGGACGGTGGGGCAAGAAACGTCCCTGGGTTGTGCGGCGGGGCAGACTTACTTTATTTATGGTTGGAATGCGAGTCGTGGCATGTATTACGTGGCGCATAGTCGCTATGACGGTACATGTCCGGCGGGGCAGGTGGCGGATGACAAGGGATTTTGTCACGCGCCGTGTGGCGCGAATTCGACGTGGAATTCGACTACAAAGACATGTTCATGTGATACCGGCTTTACGCCGGATGGTACGGGGGCGTGTGTGCCAGATGCCCCCCCGAACCCCTGCAAAGCCGGCGACCCGACATCCGCGAGCATCTTCGTCGGGTGGGCCATTTGCGGTGACAATACGACAGCATGCGTGTATGGCGGGTCATCGGGGTATGTTGCGCCGCCGCAGTTTTCGGACGGTCAATGCAGGGCCGATTTAACGGACATCGTTGCGGGTAGTTGTTCGAACGATTCGGGGGCCTCGGCTAGCAATCCGATGCCGATTTATTGCACTCTCAATGGGACCAAAACAGGTGATCAATCCGACAATTCCATCAATCCGACGCCGGGGACGCCCCCGGCCCCTCCGCCGCCTGCGCCAGTTACCTGTAATGGCGGCGATGGCTCTTCTGGTACCTGCGTCTGCCCTAGCGGCTATACCAATGTCAGCGGCACCTGCACGGCCAATGCCCCTCCAAGCGGCGGCGATCCCGGTAGCGGGGGCACCGGCGATACAGGCACGGGCGGTACCGGCGGCACGGGCGGTACCGGCGGCACCGGGGGTACCGGCGGCACCGGGGGCACCGGCGATACAGGCACGGGCGGTACCGGCGGCACCGGGGGCACGGGTGGGACGGGAACCCAAACCGGAGCCGCGTGTGATCCGGCGGTAAGAGTCTGCGGAGGGGGCGACACCTCCGGGCTCTACAGCAAGAAAACCGACACCTTCAAAGGGGTGATCGGAAAGTTCGCCGATGGTTTCAAGGCGACCCCCTTCGGCGGGGCGGCGACCGGCTTTTTTACGGTCTCGATTCCCCAGGGGGCCTGCCCTAACTGGGCGGTGGATGTGGCCTACCTGAATGTCCGTTTGGACATCAGCCAATACTTTTGCACCTCGACGGCCCTCCAGATGATGGAACTGGCGGGCTACGTGCTGCTCTTCGTTGCGGCGGTGACGGCCTTTAAGTGGGCGGTGCTCTGATGGACAGCTTTGCGGATTGGCTGCTCGGCCTGGTCAAAAGCGCGTTCTCGGCGCTGTGGGACTTCTTTACGGATCTCCTGATTGCACTGCTTGACCTGGGGCTCTCCGCTATCCTGGGGCTGCTCCAGCTGCTGCCGGTGCCGTCCTTCATGCAGGCCGGGAGCCTTCAAGCCATCATCAATCAGATTTCCCCCGATATCTGGTACTTCGCCTCCCATTTCAAGCTCTCGGAATGCCTCGCCATGTTCGGCGCGGCGGTCGGCTTCCGGCTGGCCCGCAAAGCCCTGACCCTCTTCCAGTGGTGACCCCATGATTATTGTCCATGAAGGCATGCCGCGCTCTGGCAAGTCCTACGCGGCGGTCAAAGACCATCTGATTCCGGCCCTCAAGAAAGGGCGGCGCATTTACGCCCGCATCGATGGTCTCAACTACGCCCAGCTGGCCGAGCTCGCCGGGATCACGGAAGAGGAATGCCGGGGTTTGCTGTCCGAGCTGACCGAGGAACAATGCGCCAAGCTGGAACAGCAGGAGTTCCAGAAAGACGCCCTGATCATCATCGACGAGGCCCAAAACTACTGGCCTCAGGGCCGGGCCCAGCTGCCGGTGCCCGTCCTCAAGTGGATCGCCGAGCACGGCCACCACGGCTTTGACGTGCTGCTGATGTGCCAACTCCTGAAGGATGTCCACCGGGCCTGGGTGAATCGGTCGAATCGCAAGCTGCAGTTCATCAAAAAGGACGTGGTAGGCAAGGCCAATGAGTACAAGTGGATCATGTACCACGGCTCCCCGGACTCGAAAGGCAACGTCAAGTTCGCCGAGGTGCAGAAGGGCGATCACCCGTACGAGGAACAGTACTTCGGGGCCTACAAGAGCCACTCGGACGGCACCGAGAACAAAGAGAACTATGAGGATGATCGGGTTAATATCTGGAAGTCCCCGATGTTCCGTAAATGGCTCCCCTTGTTGGGACTCCTGGGCCTCCTGGGCTTCGGTTACGTGATGTACCTTTTCAACGGGGGCATTACGGCAGAGAAAAAGCCCCAGGCGGCAAAAGCCGAGGCCCCGAAGGGCATGCCGGCCCCGGCCCCCGCATCGTTATCGGCCCCGGCGCCCGTGGTCACCCCGGCCCCCAGGGCGGCCCCATTGCCGGAACCGGAGCCCAAGGAACGCCAGGACCGGAACCGGCTGACCGAATGGGAATTCCCTGATGTTGTTACCGAGCTATCGAAAGGGAACCGCATGCGCTTGGCCGGGGTGCTACGGACGGCAAGCGCAACGAAGATCATTCTGGAATGGCGGGATTCCTCCCTTCGGGTTGTCGATCAGATGACGACGGATCAACTGCGGGTCCTGGGGTGGTATGCCCTGGTGACGGACGATGACCGCATGGCTATTCTCACCCGGCCCGGGGTGCGCTACGTCGCTACGGCGTGGCCCATCGATTCGCCCGTAGCGAAGGCGACCGAGGTTCAGACGCAGCAGATACGCCGGGAATCCCAAGACTTCATCCGGCCCCCGGCCGTTAAGGGCGATATGACCATGGCGGCCCGCTACATCCCGGCCAGCTATCACGAAGAGGAACCGGCCCTGCCGGAAACCGGCCCGACCTGGGTTTCCACCCTGCCCACCCGAAACCGATAGGCAGACAAGCCATGGCCCTGGCAGGGGCCATGTGCGGGCCCACCGGATAGGCCCGATCCTTCCCCGAAGGGAAACCGAACCTCCCTCTTGCAAACCCCGGGTTCCGATCAGGGGTCCCGGCAGGCATTCGACCATGGAGCGGCCCCGCGCAGCGGGGTGGAGCCGGTAGGCCACGGCGTGGGCTCAAAGGGCGGCTACCCCGACATAGGGCCCCCGCGTGGGCCGTATCCCGGCGGAAAGCATGGTCGCCCGCTCTACCGAAACTCCCCCGGTTTTGCGCTCTTGGCGCAAAAATTTTCACGTCAGGTACAAAAAAACCCGATGACATGCGGAAAGCCAGAGCAGGCGCGGCTTTCCATGAATTTCGCATGTCCCGAGGCAGGCCGAGCAGGCAAAAGAAAAGCCGGTGTTTTGCCGGCTTTCTTCATGACTTCGGGGTTTATCTCACGATGCGCAATAAATATGTTTCCGTAATCGCAAATTATGCGCAGTAGCGCAGACGCCTATTTGCCCCACCAAGCGTGCTTGGACCGCTCCCGGAGATAGCGGAAAAATTCAACGCCAGCGTGCAGGCGATGGCCGCTATCGCCATTGCTGCACGCGAGAGAAAAGACCGCCAGAACGTCCGCCGCTTCTCGTTCTTTTCGCTCTGCTCGGCAAGGTCGGCCACGACATAGGCCGGGTCCATTTGGAGCGTGATGGCGACGCGGTACGCGACATCGAGCGGGATCGGTCGCTCTCCGCTTCGCATCATGGCGAGGTGCCCGGTTCTCACTTCCAGGCGCTTGGCGAGTTCGTAGTCAGACGTAATGCCAAGCTGCGCTTTGGCGGCGTCCAGATATGCACTTGGCTTCATGTTTTCCCTCGTGTTTTCCAAAAAATGGGCCTTACCTTAACTCGCATTCGTGAGCTTGACAACGCACACGCCAGTGAGTGGAATCCGTGTCGCTCGCGTAAGTGAGCGTCGTAAAAAACCGATTCCCTCAAGTTGAGCAAAGGAACCCACCATGAATGCAGCCGTGCAGTCCCTGCCCGAGACCGGCAAGAAACTCGGGCCCAACGAGGCCGTCATCCAGGGCCGCATCTTCGAAGTGCGCCGGATGGAAAACGCGGTCTATACCGTCATCAACACCCCTGCCCCGGACCAGTTCAGCCACCCGCAATCCGTTGAAGTCATTTCGGAACGCCTGATCGGCAAGTCCCAGGAGGACGTTACCGTCCGGGTGCTGCTCCAGGGCTACCGCAAGAAGTTCCAGCGCAAGGATGGGGATACCGCTTGGCAGACCATCAACGTGCTGCGGGTGGTGGAGTAAGACCCCATGGTCGCCGTCCTCTTTGCCCGGTCAAACTCGATCTACAAGCAGCTGCCCGGCTGTGATGTGTTCGACCTGGCACGCGATGCACGGAGCTACACCGGGAACGATCCGGTGATTGCCCATCCGCCGTGCCGTGGTTGGGGACGGCTGCGCCACCGGGCCAAGGTCCGGGCCGATGAAAAGGAGCTGGCCCTGTTCGCGGTCGCCCAGGTGCAACGGTGCGGCGGCGTGCTTGAGCATCCGTGGGCCTCGTCCCTGTGGCCAGTGGCCGATCTGCCGCGACCTGGCCTTCGGGATCGGTTCGGCGGCTTTACCTTCGGTGTGATGCAGGGGGATTTCGGGCATATGGCCCCGAAAGCGACCTGGCTGTATATCGTCGGGATGGAGCCGGCCAAACTGCCGGCCCCGTCGTTCGAGCTGGGCATCAAGTCGGGCCGCGTGGAACTGATGGGCAAGGCGGCGCGGGAAGCGACTCCCCGGGCGTTCGCCCTTTGGCTGCTCGACCTGGCCGACAGGTGTTGCCGTGGCTGAATCCTCCTGCCTCCTCTGCAACTCCTCCCGGGTGCCCTCCTCCGGCCCCCGGGCGGGTTCGCTCTGGTGCCTCCTCAAGCGGGCCGGCGTCGGCCCCTTCTCGGTCTGCCTGTCCTTCGCCCCGGCAGGCCGTGACGATGCCGCCGAAGGCGGCCCACACCGCGTACAAGTAAAGAGCGGTGTGGAGTCTCAAAATGAGACTAACGGACGATGAATCAGACCACGTTCATTGACTGGATTTACATGGCGCAGCAGCGCATTTCCGGCGCGCCGGAATGGCCGCTGGTCCATGACGGGTTCAACCTCAAGACCCGCAACGAGTTCACCGAAGGCCAGATCGACGGGACCAACCTCGTGTTTTTCGAGCGTCCCGAGGATTTCCGCTACTCGATGAAGTCGTTGCCGGTTCGGGGCTCCCATAGCACCCAGGTCATTACCCGGTGCGACGGGTCCGAAATGCTCATTTCGGGCAACGTGGGGCGCTTTGGCCGCCCGGACAATATCTGGAACTACCAGCTGGCCGATACGGTGGCGATCGCCAACGAGATTGTCACCGGCCAGGGCCTGCCCCCCTTCACCCCGGGGGAAATGCTCATGCGGCAGACCATGAGCGAACGGGACCGGAAAAACGGCGTGCCGCCCTGGGCCTATACCGGCGCGGTGTTCCGCGAAATGCACGTCACCCGGAATTACGCCACCGGGGGCGATGGCATCGCCAAAGAGTACATGCGCTTCATCCAGGGCCAGCGTTCGGCCCGGATCAGCAAGGGCGTTTTCGGCCATGAATCGGTGGTTTTCGGGGAATTGGCCCGCAGGGGCAAGCCTCTTCACAAAGCCATCGTTTGTTACCGCAAGGGGCCGGAAATGCTGGCCCATGCGAAGGGCAAGGAACAGAAGGCCAGGATACTCAAGAGCCCCGAGTATCAGCTGGCGATGGATACCGGGTTGGTGCGCGTTGAATGCAAATGGGGCAGTCACTTTTTGAGAGATCGCGGGTTGCGCTACCTGGGAGGATGCACCATGGCAAAGATCATTTCGCTTTTCGAGCGGGAAACCGCCTTTTTGCTGAACGCGGAGCCGGATCGGGCCGCCCGCGTCGTGGCCGACATGCCCCCGAAAATCCGCTCGGCGGCGCTCCATTGGATTCGGGGCGATGACCTGCGGCAGCTGTACAGCCGGGCAACCTTCTTCCGGCACGTCAAGGCGCTCCGTGACTACGGCATCGACGCCAGCGAGCCGCGCAACGTGTCCGGGCGGCCCAACTCCGAGGACGCCCTGCAACGCATGCTGGACGCTCTCCCCGCCTTCACCCTGCGGGAAATGGCCGCGCCTGAGTGGTACGGCCTGCCGGACGTGGAACGGCGCGCAGCATGAAACGGCTTGCCGTCGCGTTCCTCCTGGCCCTGGCTGCCCGCCTCGCCGCAGCGCAGACCGCGCCGGTGGAATGCACCCTGAATGCAAACGACGCGATCGCCCAGGTGTTCGGCGTCCCTGCAACTGAAGTCCTGGCCCAAGCCTTCGGGCTTGGTCTGACTGCGCCCCTGACGGGGTATCTCGTGGCCTACTGCGTGGGCCTTCTCATTAATTTCTGGAACAAATAGGAGGGCAAAACATGCCTGCAGATTTCGCTGTTATCACCGGGGCCATCTCCATGACGGCTGTCGTTACCGGCATCGTGGCCATGGGTGGCGTCAAGATCATCCCGAATGCCACGTCCTGGGCGGTCCGCAAGCTGGTCAGCTTCTTCCGCTGATCGGGGCTTCGGGAGGGGGAACCGCGGCCCCCGCCCGGCCCGTTTTCCCCTGCTTGGAGCGGAGCGACAAGCAGAGGAAAACGGCACCGGAGAGAACACGATGATTTGGACGCTTTTCATGGCATTTCTCGGCATGGCTACGGCCATGGCGATCGTGGCCGGATTCGGGGCCTCGAGATGATGCGGCGATTCCTCAAGCTACTCGCGGTGGGGATCGCCGCATTGTTTTTCGCGTCGCTGTCGTTGGCGGCTTGTACTGACTTGGGGGTTTATAAGAACGACTCGTCGGCGATTGCGGCTTTTAATGCGGAGTCGGGGATTCCGGGGAATTATGGCTGGCGGACGGTGGGGCAAGAAACGTCCCTGGGTTGTGCGGCGGGGCAGACTTACTTTATTTATGGTTGGAATGCGAGTCGTGGCATGTATTACGTGGCGCATAGTCGCTATGACGGTACATGTCCGGCGGGGCAGGTGGCGGATGACAAGGGATTTTGTCACGCGCCGTGTGGCGCGAATTCGACGTGGAATTCGACTACAAAGACATGTTCATGTGATACCGGCTTTACGCCGGATGGTACGGGGGCGTGTGTGCCAGATGCCCCCCCGAACCCCTGCAAAGCCGGCGACCCGACATCCGCGAGCATCTTCGTCGGGTGGGCCATTTGCGGTGACAATACGACAGCATGCGTGTATGGCGGGTCATCGGGGTATGTTGCGCCGCCGCAGTTTTCGGACGGTCAATGCAGGGCCGATTTAACGGACATCGTTGCGGGTAGTTGTTCGAACGATTCGGGGGCCTCGGCTAGCAATCCGATGCCGATTTATTGCACTCTCAATGGGACCAAAACAGGTGATCAATCCGACAATTCCATCAATCCGACGCCGGGGACGCCCCCGGCCCCTCCGCCGCCTGCGCCAGTTACCTGTAATGGCGGCGATGGCTCTTCTGGTACCTGCGTCTGCCCTAGCGGCTATACCAATGTCAGCGGCACCTGCACGGCCAATGCCCCTCCAAGCGGCGGCGATCCCGGTAGCGGGGGCACCGGCGATACAGGCACGGGCGGTACCGGCGGCACGGGCGGTACCGGCGGCACCGGGGGTACCGGCGGCACCGGGGGCACCGGCGATACAGGCACGGGCGGTACCGGCGGCACCGGGGGCACGGGTGGGACGGGAACCCAAACCGGAGCCGCGTGTGATCCGGCGGTAAGAGTCTGCGGAGGGGGCGACACCTCCGGGCTCTACAGCAAGAAAACCGACACCTTCAAAGGGGTGATCGGAAAGTTCGCCGATGGTTTCAAGGCGACCCCCTTCGGCGGGGCGGCGACCGGCTTTTTTACGGTCTCGATTCCCCAGGGGGCCTGCCCTAACTGGGCGGTGGATGTGGCCTACCTGAATGTCCGTTTGGACATCAGCCAATACTTTTGCACCTCGACGGCCCTCCAGATGATGGAACTGGCGGGCTACGTGCTGCTCTTCGTTGCGGCGGTGACGGCCTTTAAGTGGGCGGTGCTCTGATGGACAGCTTTGCGGATTGGCTGCTCGGCCTGGTCAAAAGCGCGTTCTCGGCGCTGTGGGACTTCTTTACGGATCTCCTGATTGCACTGCTTGACCTGGGGCTCTCCGCTATCCTGGGGCTGCTCCAGCTGCTGCCGGTGCCGTCCTTCATGCAGGCCGGGAGCCTTCAAGCCATCATCAATCAGATTTCCCCCGATATCTGGTACTTCGCCTCCCATTTCAAGCTCTCGGAATGCCTCGCCATGTTCGGCGCGGCGGTCGGCTTCCGGCTGGCCCGCAAAGCCCTGACCCTCTTCCAGTGGTGACCCCATGATTATTGTCCATGAAGGCATGCCGCGCTCTGGCAAGTCCTACGCGGCGGTCAAAGACCATCTGATTCCGGCCCTCAAGAAAGGGCGGCGCATTTACGCCCGCATCGATGGTCTCAACTACGCCCAGCTGGCCGAGCTCGCCGGGATCACGGAAGAGGAATGCCGGGGTTTGCTGTCCGAGCTGACCGAGGAACAATGCGCCAAGCTGGAACAGCAGGAGTTCCAGAAAGACGCCCTGATCATCATCGACGAGGCCCAAAACTACTGGCCTCAGGGCCGGGCCCAGCTGCCGGTGCCCGTCCTCAAGTGGATCGCCGAGCACGGCCACCACGGCTTTGACGTGCTGCTGATGTGCCAACTCCTGAAGGATGTCCACCGGGCCTGGGTGAATCGGTCGAATCGCAAGCTGCAGTTCATCAAAAAGGACGTGGTAGGCAAGGCCAATGAGTACAAGTGGATCATGTACCACGGCTCCCCGGACTCGAAAGGCAACGTCAAGTTCGCCGAGGTGCAGAAGGGCGATCACCCGTACGAGGAACAGTACTTCGGGGCCTACAAGAGCCACTCGGACGGCACCGAGAACAAAGAGAACTATGAGGATGATCGGGTTAATATCTGGAAGTCCCCGATGTTCCGTAAATGGCTCCCCTTGTTGGGACTCCTGGGCCTCCTGGGCTTCGGTTACGTGATGTACCTTTTCAACGGGGGCATTACGGCAGAGAAAAAGCCCCAGGCGGCAAAAGCCGAGGCCCCGAAGGGCATGCCGGCCCCGGCCCCCGCATCGTTATCGGCCCCGGCGCCCGTGGTCACCCCGGCCCCCAGGGCGGCCCCATTGCCGGAACCGGAGCCCAAGGAACGCCAGGACCGGAACCGGCTGACCGAATGGGAATTCCCTGATGTTGTTACCGAGCTATCGAAAGGGAACCGCATGCGCTTGGCCGGGGTGCTACGGACGGCAAGCGCAACGAAGATCATTCTGGAATGGCGGGATTCCTCCCTTCGGGTTGTCGATCAGATGACGACGGATCAACTGCGGGTCCTGGGGTGGTATGCCCTGGTGACGGACGATGACCGCATGGCTATTCTCACCCGGCCCGGGGTGCGCTACGTCGCTACGGCGTGGCCCATCGATTCGCCCGTAGCGAAGGCGACCGAGGTTCAGACGCAGCAGATACGCCGGGAATCCCAAGACTTCATCCGGCCCCCGGCCGTTAAGGGCGATATGACCATGGCGGCCCGCTACATCCCGGCCAGCTATCACGAAGAGGAACCGGCCCTGCCGGAAACCGGCCCGACCTGGGTTTCCACCCTGCCCACCCGAAACCGATAGGCAGACAAGCCATGGCCCTGGCAGGGGCCATGTGCGGGCCCACCGGATAGGCCCGATCCTTCCCCGAAGGGAAACCGAACCTCCCTCTTGCAAACCCCGGGTTCCGATCAGGGGTCCCGGCAGGCATTCGACCATGGAGCGGCCCCGCGCAGCGGGGTGGAGCCGGTAGGCCACGGCGTGGGCTCAAAGGGCGGCTACCCCGACATAGGGCCCCCGCGTGGGCCGTATCCCGGCGGAAAGCATGGTCGCCCGCTCTACCGAAACTCCCCCGGTTTTGCGCTCTTGGCGCAAAAATTTTCACGTCAGGTACAAAAAAACCCGATGACATGCGGAAAGCCAGAGCAGGCGCGGCTTTCCATGAATTTCGCATGTCCCGAGGCAGGCCGAGCAGGCAAAAGAAAAGCCGGTGTTTTGCCGGCTTTCTTCATGACTTCGGGGTTTATCTCACGATGCGCAATAAATATGTTTCCGTAATCGCAAATTATGCGCAATACCGATGTCATGGAATCGTCAATCATTCGCGGATGCCCAGTATTCATGCTATTCCCCAGTCCGAAGAAACTTCGTTCGCATTTGACGTAATCCGGTGGTGCCTCTGTGTTCCTAGGCTGACTCCAGACTCGCCCCGATTCAACTACTACGTATCTCGCTGGGCCGTTCCCGATAAGATCAAGCGCGCTAAGTCTGACGGGACTTTCGATTCAATCGTTGCCGATTGCCCACCCCTTGACCCTTCATGGGCTCGCCTTGTCCCTGCCGCGCTTGAAGAGTGGCGCCGCTACAGTGAATCCCTACGGCCTACCGGCAAAACCCGCAATGACAATGAGATAACGGGGCGAACACTACATAAAAACCCGACTCGGAAAAAGCTATCGAAGAAGGCCGCATGATAGGCGGCCACTATGACGGCCAAATAAAAAAGGCCGGCGGTCACATGACCCCGGCCTCTCTGACCTTCTGCCCCCTCAGATGTACCGCCGCTTTCCGTTCCCGGCTATGCAGTATTTTCCGCCTCTCTCTCCTATGCACGCCGTTTTCCCTCCGCACACGCAATCCCCCGGCATCGCTGGCATTGCCGGCATGGCTGGCATTGCCGTTCTAGGCGCAAGCATTGCCGTTCTAGGCGCCTCTTGCCCGGCTCCAATCCCTATCACGGTGGATTGCTTGTGCCTTGCCTCCGCTGTTGAGTGGTGAGCCTTCCGCTTATGCTGGTTCGCGGCTCCATCTGTCGCCCACGCCGCGCCTGCAATAAGTACCGCCATAGCCATTAGAGCCCGCTTCATACCTTCCTCCTTTCATGGTGCGCGCCATACCGCTGGCCGCCCGCCCATTGTATCCCCTCGCTATGTTGCCGTCATTGCGCCGGCATGACCGGGTAATACTTCTTCCGGTTCCCATGAGCCTCGTAAAACCGCCTCTGCGCCATCCTGTTCTTTATGGCCTTCTTCGTCATTTTCAGTCCGCCCCCCATGCTTGAGCCCGTAATGTTCAGGCGCCGCCGAATTTCCGGCTCCGCCCAATTTAATATGTCCTGTTTTGACTTCTCAAAATCCGTGGGGTCCCTAAGCGGAATTCCGGTTCTTTGTTTTATTTTCGACACGGCCCATATTTTCAAGTCGTTTTCAGTCGTCGCCATGTCGAATAAGTCATGCAGCACCAAGTCAGGCACCCGCTTTTCTATCTCGGCCGCCGCCCGCCGCTCCAGCCCGTGCATCAAGTCATCTGCCGTTCTAACAACATGCTCGAAATGTATACTTAGGCGCTTTTCTATTTCATCGGCCGCTGCCCGTATCAGGTCCTCTTTTATGATTTCGATATCGTGCAGAGACCGCAGCACGATTCCCGCCCGCTTTCCTATTGCCCGTGCAAGGCTTTCCTCATTAATTCCATGCTCCAGCAATAGGCCCAGCTTTTTTTCTATTTGCTTTGCTGCCCAGCCTTCCGCCGCATCTAGCACCGCACCGTAAAAACTATCAGTTCTTACGACTTCAAATATTCTGTCTTGAGTCCTCGCAAACCCCGCCAAATCAAATAGCGTCTTGCCGCGCTCCTTTCCTGTTGCCCTGGCAACGGCTCTATCCGGGTCCCAATATCCTAGACCCTCCTTTATCTTCCCTATCGCCGTATCGGCAATTGCTATTTTCAGATCGTCCATTTTTCACAGCCTTTCATATTTTTCTCTGATTCCCCACTTTGCCCGAAACCGCCTTTGCGCCTCTCGATTCCTTACCGCTTTCTTGCTCATCTTCAAAGGCCGTTTGTAGTCACCCGCTCCATCCTCCGCGCCGTCATATATTTGGTCTCGCAGAATCGGCATTGCCCAGGCATAGACATCCTCTTTTATTTGCTGGGCGCTTCGCAAATTCTGGAAATTGATCCCCGTGAAATCCGAGACCACCCGAGCCGCATAAATGCCCACATCCTCGGTTGTCGTCGCCCTGTCCGACAGGTCCCGCAACTCCAGGCCCGGCACTACTTGCGACGACCGCGCACCGATTGCCCTTACCACGTCTTGACGCAGCAGAGCCCTATCAAACACGTCTCTGAATTGAACGCCGGTCTCTTGCGACAGCCTCAGCGTAACCGCCCGCTTCAATGCGTCTTTTAGCGCCTCCCTATCCCGCACCGACGCCACCGGCACGCCTAGAATTTGCGACAGCGCCCCCGACAATGAGGCGTCCGAGAACGGATCGTTTGGATCGAGCATGACGCCTTCCAGGCGCTTTTCCAGCATCCACCCGATAGCCGCCGCCGCTGCCGCCTCCATCGCAGGCGCGACGTTTTTTGCCGCTTGCGCCGCCTCTTCCCGCGCCGCTTGGGACACGTACCCTTCCCCCTTTCCTTCCGCTTGCGCAACGGCGTCCAAGAAGAACACGACGCCCCCTAGTTTCTCGAAAGCCTCCGCCATTTCACCCCCCTATTCCCTGAAAAAATCAAAAAGTAAATTACACCTAATCGGCCTATTCTAAGACAAAAATTTTACCCAAAAAATAGTATTTTTTTTTAGCGATTAGGTGTAATTCGATTTTTGGTTTTTTCGCCCAATTCTGATTGCGATTCTTCGTGTAATGGAGGCTCCGCACTTTTCCAGGGAAAAGATTTTTTTCGCTAGAAATAGCCCGCTATTTCGGACGTTTTAGAATTTGGGTCGCCGTTTCGCGTTTTTGTTCGCGCCATATTGGATATCAGCAAGCCCCAAAAGTCACAAGCCGCATTCATCGCCTTGCCTATGCGTATGTCGGCCCGCTACTGCCCGATATCGAAAGGCCGTTCGTGTTTTCCGTGCGTCAGTCCATTTTGCTTCTTTTCGCCTACAGGTCGAACATCGGTCTATAGTCGAAAAAAAAGCGGCCGTCTGGCCGCTTTCTTGCATTGACTTCCGCTACTTGGTTTTTTCCTTCGCCCACCGCTGGCGGTTTCTGGCGTGTTGCACCAACGCAAGAGCTAATTTCACTTGATCCCCTGCGTTCATGGCCTCTTTCGCCTCAACGACCTTTCCCCTCTGCCTCGGTTTTTGGATTTTCGGCACCCTCATACTCTGTTTAACCACTTCTTGAATGTTGGCGACGTAACGAACTTTACGGTACGTACCGGCCGCGCAGTCACCCAATGGACAGCCGGTGCTGTGTCCGAGAATCCCGCCGGCACCCTTACGCGGCGCGTCCGCATTTGCCTTATACATAGCGTACCGAATCGAAAAAGTTTTACGACGCCTCCCTCCATTAGCGCCCCCTCCATCATCGAGACCATTGACCCAACGGCTATTCGGGCTTGGCCCGGTGTAAAGCCTTGAGCCTTTATTAGATAATCAACCAGATCGCTAGTTACCATTCCATTTCTCCATCAAAAAAAAGGATTCGGCTATCAGCGCCTCCCGTTTGGCTCCATTGGCCAGACGCCCCGCCGCCGCTATGACGTTTCCGGCTACGGTCTCCAACGCCCCCCGCTTCCTGGCCCGATACACGGCAACGTTTTCCGCCCCAATCGTTGCGATCAACTCCCTTTCCCGCTCTCCGCGCTGCTTGTTGATTGACGCCCACAGCGCCGCCGACTCGGCCGACTTGAATTCAAACGTTTTTCCCGCTGGACCTATCAGCGCCCGCCCATCCACGTACAGGCGCCCCCTTGCCGCGATTGCGTCCTTTCCTTCCACTAGCGCCGCTTGCGCCATTACCGGCCCGACATAGCCCCGAAAGAACGCGCCGCAATAGAATGATCTAGAGAACACAGGCCACCGGCACAAAGCCTGCAAAGCTGATCTTTGCACCGGCCGCCAGGGGGACCATTGCCCTAAGCACTAGCTGTCCCGCCTCATCGTTTCCGGCCTCTAGTTGGATGTCTGCAAAGCCCTCAACCTCTGCCCTGATCCTGCATCGCTTCATTGCGGCCGATACGCCTTCCAGCCTGATATTGACCCCTGCTACTTCCTCGGCCATATCCAGCCGGCCCGAGACAAACAGAAGCCTGCCGATGGCTACCGCCTCCACTACCGCCGAGCAATTGGCCGCCTCGCCAGTGGCCGCATTAGCCACCACAACGGGCAAGTCATCGGGGGCCACATCGTGATATTCGTTCCAGTCGGAAGGCTGGATTTCCCGTTGATCTTCCCCGTTCGGCAGCAGGCATTCCTTCCTATGCCTGATCTTCATTACCGGCCCTCCCGCAGCCACACGGCCACCGACCCGCACGAGGCCGCTACCCCACCCACCACCAGCCCGGCCGTTCCCGGCAGGATTGCCGCCCATGGCCCGAGCATGGCCGCGATACCCGCCCAGGTTGATGGTTCAGCCAGCCGGTCCTTTACGCTTTTCGGCATTCAAATTTCTCCCAAGAAAATAGCCCGCTCATTCGCCCGCCGCTTCGCCAGCCCTTCCGAGCGCCGCCCGCCGACATGGCACCACAGCCGAAACTGATCCGCCGCGCCGCGCTTGTCGCCATTGAGCAGCATTCGCCGCAGGGTCGATTTCTTCCAGGCGCCCGCACCCACGTTGAACACGAACGAAAGCAGCGCCGCCGCCTCGTTTGCAGACAGCCCCGGCACGTCGATTTCATCGGCCGCCCGGCTCATGTCCTGCCATAGCCATGCCTCAACCTGCCCCATCGTCACCGCCCCGGCAGGATCACCCGGCAACAGCACATGGCCGCAACCATTCGTAAGCCGGCCCGCCTCGCAGCAGTACGGCACCATCCTGACGCCCTCAACACGGCGTAAAAAAGGCGCTGCAATCGTGAATGCAGCGCCCCTTATTTCCTCTTCCATCCCGCCTCTCCTCAGACAGAATGCCCGCCGCCTTTCAGCGGCGGGCTCCAGGCGTTAAACACCGGCGCCGGCAATGCCCTGCTGGACCAGAATTTCGGCGTCGATGGCGGCGATGTCATCGACCACAACGGACTTCTGCGCCTCCACGGCCGCTTTGCGCTGTACCTGGAGCGGATTGCCGTTTTCCCAGCCGGCCATGAGGGCAAGCTGGGCCTCGAGTTCGGTCTTGACGGCGGTCTGGCCGGTCTTGATCGTGGTGAGGCGGGCGATTTCGGCAGTTGCCGCCTTCACCATATCCACCGGGATAGCCTTCAGGAGCAGCGTCCCGGTCTTGACCTTGATGTCGTAGTCACCCGATGCCACCGGCACATGGGAGGCCAGAACCTTCACCATGTCATCCACGGCGGTAAAGGTCTTTTCCTTCCCGTTGGGGTTTGCGACGGTGTAGTCATTGCCGCCGATAGTGACGACGCCAGTGAATTTCAGGCCCTTGTCCTTCGCCACGGCGGCGAAGGACAAGGCGACATTCGGATTCAGAGCCCGAGCAGCGGACAGGGCGACAGCGATGGAACGGGGAGTAGCACGCATTTTCATAATCTCCTAGGTGGTTGCGATATGCGATCTAAATAGATCGTGGTGGCATGATAGTTTTTTTCTATCGTGTTCACAATATCTATTTGGGATGGAAAATCATGCAGAGCCCTGGCCGCCTCTTCGGCAAAATTCGTACAGTTATTGACACCGGACCGAGGAAAGGCAAAACCGCCCGCCCTGGCCGGCGCCTCTCTCCGCTCGAAACGCCATGGGTTATTGAGTGGCTCCAGCGCCGCGCCTTCCCGCTCCACGGCCTCAAATCCCCGAACTGCTGCGATTGGCTTGTCTCCCTCGCCGCCCTGCCGGCCGCCCGTTCCCCAATGGATCACCCAATCCTTAACCGGCAGCATTGCCCGCCGGCCGCCCTCCACCACCCCGGCAATTCGCGGCGCCGCTGCATCGCCGTAAGCCGACAGCCCAACCGAACGCCGCACGATCTCGAATTCCCCGGCCTCGCACGCCCGCCAGAACTCGCACCAATCCGACTCATCGGCCGCCCGCCGCGCCCGCTCTAGTGGTGCGGTTTTCGGCCCGACCTCATCGGCCACCCGGCGCAGCACGCGCCATGCCGTCACCGGCGGCATTCCGAAAAACTGGAATTGCCGAATACCCCAATGAGCCGCCCAGGCATCAACCCTCTCCACCGTCGATGAAATCTTCCTGCCGGTCTCCGTATCCCGCGCCGCATCCAATCCATAGCCGTCGATATTCTTGGCGACGTACTTCGCCGCATACCTCGCCCCGGCCCGCCCGCCCTGCGCCTTCAAGTAGTTGAAACGGTGCTTTCTGGCGCCCGGCTCATCCGGCGTGTCTCGCATCGCATAGACCCGCAGCAGTCGCCGCGCAAATCGCAGATCACGCGCCGACCCATAGACGATCAAATGCCAATGAGGCGTGCCGTCGTGGTGCGGCTCCGCCGTCCTCAGCCCAGCCACCACCAGCCCGCGCCGCTTCCAGGCTGCCCGCGCCCTTGACCAGACACGGCATAGATATCGCTGGCCGTCTGACGGGTCCAACGGCTTGCGCTGCCCCGTCGCCTCGTCCTCTTCGCCGTACCCTGGATTGGCCTCCGAACATGCCCCCGTTATTCGCTGGGAATGGAACCGCGATGGAGCCGTCAGCGTCCAAAATTCGCACTTCCAGCCGGCCAACTCCGCGTACTCATCCGCCCCGCGGATTCTGACCATGAGTTCAGACCGCTTTACTGTCGGATTGGCAAGCGACCCCTCAACGATATCGGCCAGGGGGATTTCCTCCCCCGTGTCCTCGCACCGGACCGCCGCGCCCTCGCACGCAAGCGCATTGCGCCGCCTTTGGGCTTTCCGCCTCTCTACTGCGTCTTGCGAGGCATAAGGCCACAGCCCGCGCCGAACCACTCCGCCGGCAATGGCCGCCCCTTCGCTTCGTTTTCCATGAGCCCGCCGCAGCCTCCGCAACCACCACCGATTGCACGTCATTCGCCGTATTGCTGCCGCTGGAAAATCCTCTACCCATGCCGCCGGTTCTATTCCCCAGCGATGGCAATGGCCTTTCAGTAGGATATATAGCCTGGACACTTTTGCGGCCTCTAGGTATTTCCCCCAATCTGCCCCGGGCGTCGCCTCTGCAAAGGCTTCTCCGCGATCAATCAACACATCACCAGCGACCCATCCCACCAAGTCAGAGGCATCCTGCGCCGCCTCCTTTGCCGCCGCCCTGATGTCGTCATCCGACACCGACAACGGCAACCGGCCGCGCCCCGGCTCAGTCGAATTCATCAACCAAATATTTGCCGCCGCAGACTCCAACCCTCCGCGCCTGCCATGCTCCGCCCGCAGATGTGCGGCCCACCGCCAAGGCATCAGCGACAGCCGACCAACTAGCCATTTCTGCGCCCTCTGCGCCTCCTTTCGCTCTACCCCGGCCAATACCGTATCAATGCGGCGCACATATCCGGCGCCCGTCATTTCAACCGCTCCGCCCACGCCGAGAAGCGCCGCAGCCCGCCGGCAATCGCTACCCTGTCGTTATTCGGGATGTCTAGCCAGGAACGGCCCGCAAGGTCTTTGGAGCGCCCCGCAGACCGCCCCGCCATCGCCAGCAGCAGCTTCCTATCCTTGCACGTCGCCTGTTCATCCCACACCACGCGCAACGGATCGTATTCGCCGCCAAGCACGGCCCAGCATTGCGCCAGTATTGCCTTTTTGTCGTCCTCCGACATGGCGCGAATCAATGGAATGACGGCCGCACTCAACGCCACGGACCCCGGCTATTAAGCACGACCCACCCCACCGCGCCCCCCGCCGCGAACGAGAAAACGCACTTCCCCCGATATGCCTTCTCGTTCAGGATTTCGCGCACGGCGTTTATCGGGAACCGTGCCTGCACCTCAGCCACGGCCGCGCCCATTACAGCGACTCCCGCGCCACGTAAAGCGGATACCATCCGAAGTGCTGTCCCTCGGTTCGCATCCCACCCGCCGGAATCCAGCCGCAGGCATCCAAATCCCCGCCTAGCTCATGGCACTGAAATCCCGAGATACCCAGCTTTCCCGTAGGCCCGTAAGCCTTTCGTCTTTCAGTAAAATGCCGTTCCTCTTCTGTTACCAGATAGCCCGCAAACGCTTCACGCAGCCGCCCCCGCGTCTCCAAGGCTTTCAAGTCGATATCGTCAAGATCGTCGCCAGGAAGAGCGCCCGCCTCTGCCATCCGCTCTAGCCGTGCATACATGGCTGCGTTATGGACCATGGCCGCTTCTTCACGCCGCACGCGCAGCACCACCCGAAGATTGTCCATTGACGCCACGGACACCCCACCCCGCCGCGTGACTGTACGGGCGAATACGGGCCCGACCTTATGGCCTACCTCATGGAATTCGCCCATGTTTAGCCCTCCGCAGTAACGGATAGGCCGCCCGCGCGTTTATCTGCGCCCGAGCCAAGATTTTTCAGATATTTATGGAGATAGCCATGGGAACCACGGCCTCTAAATTGATCGCTATGATCGCGGCGCGCATCCCCAACGCCACCCGCGCCGCCGCCGCGCTTGGGATTTCCGTTTCCGACTACGAGGCCGGCATTTTGAGCAATGACACCGTAGTTGATGCCGCGCAACTTCTCGGCCTTGATCCTGCGGATATCTTGCGCCGCCACCTTGGCGATTCCGTCAGCGAAGGCGCCGCCGGAAGTGAAAACAATGCGTTTTGCATAACCTCCGATAATACAAATTATGCGCAGTACGACCGCAAATCGTTTTACATCTTTCAACCCATTGTTCCTATTTTAGGAACCCCATACAGTAAATCCCGATTTGGTGGCTTTCCCATCACAAATCGGAGACCAACATGGCCACAAGTATTTTGCGGTACATATCGGTCGGATTTTTGGTTGCGGCAGCTTCCGTCGCATGGGGCGACACTCTGTACATGCTGTCGCGCCCGGACGGAAGCTTCTATTTCAATAGAGTTCCGGTCAGTCCCAGTCTTTCCGCCAACGATCCGCAACGTCGCAGCCAGCGTGCCAAGCGCTTCATCGCGCCCTCCGTTCCCGGCGATACTCCGGGGTCGGGAAAATCCCGCTATGGCTCGCTGGTGGATGAAGTGGCTCGTGGCTATCAAATCGACAGCGCTTTGCTCCATGCCGTAGTCTCGGTGGAATCCGGCTACAACCCCAAGGCTCAATCGCCGGCCGGCGCCGTTGGACTCATGCAGCTGATGCCGGCCACCGCCAAGCGTTATGGTGTCGATGACGCTCTCGATCCCGAACAGAACCTGCACGGCGGAGCCCAGTATCTGCGTGATCTCCTGGCCATGTTCGGCAGCGATGTCCGACTTGCGCTGGCCGCTTACCACGCTGGCGAGAACGCCGTGACTCGGCACCAGAATACCGTTCCCCCATTCGAGACAACTATGCGGTTTGTCTCCAAAGTGCTGGATGTCTATGCCAAGCGGCGCGGCAGTTCGGGGCACTAAACCTATGCTTGGGCAATTCGACGAGGACTCGCGTACAGGGATGTCCTTGTCCGAAGCACGATGATGCAACAGTAAGCCCATTTCGCGTCTTTTGACCGTCGACTTTTTTGTGCACTGCAACTAAATTACGGGCAGTGGGCGAACAATGACGGTTGCTTGTCTCGTGTCTCCGTTATTGCAGTTATCACATACTGTACGCATACCATTGTATTGGCGAACGAAAAGGAAATTATTTGGGCCCTTGGCCCGCTAGCTGTTTGATACCCAACGGGAGATTCAAAATGCTGGAAGCCGAGGCCGCGCGGATGGATTACTCCGCCCCGACCTGGCGTCTCTCCAAGACCTGTCGCCTATCGCTGGAAATCCTTCTGGCCGCCCTACCCTCTGCGGCTCTCGGTTATTTCTTCCTCTTTTTGCCGAGCCTGTATCTTGAGCACCAACCTGCGCTCCAGGTCGGGATGGGTTCCGCTGCCGTGCTCTGCGGATTCGCCATCTATCTGGCGAGACGTCGGTATCTCGAGATGGAAACGCTGCTTGCCGCCAATAAGCAGTTGGAGGCCCTGCAGGAAGAAGCGCGTCGAGCCAATGCCGCTCTGAGCCGCCAGGTAGCTCTTGGCGGGCAGAGCGAGCATCAGTTCCGTGATGTCTTTGACCATGCTCCGATCGGTATGGCCTTGGCAGCCCTCGATGGTCGCTTGATCGAAGCCAACGAATCTCTATGCAAACTGCTCGGCTATACCCACGCTGAGCTCACAACCAGAAACGTCCAGGACATCATCCATCCGGACGACCTGGCGGATAACCTTTCCGTGTTTCAGAAGATGGTGGTCGGAGATGTCGAGACCCACCGAGCAGAAAAACGCTATCTGCACAAGAGTGGCGCAATAGTCTGGACCCTGTTCAGCGCTTCCCTGCAGCGGGATGCCGAGGGACGCCCCCGCAACGTGCTGGCCCAGGTTATCGATATTGGCGCCATCAAGGAGGCCCAGCAGGCACTTGCCCAAAGCGAAGTACGCCTCCAACGGGTGTTGGAAGGCAGCAACGACGGCTTCTGGGACCGCCATATTCCTTCCGGCATCACGACCTTCAGCGAACGGTGGGCCGCCATGCTGGGATATGACAGCGACGCCATCGCTCCCAATTTGACGAGTTGGGAGCGACTGGTGCACCCGGAGGATCTGCCCATATGCCGGCGCATTCTGGCTGAACATTTATCCGGGCAACGGGACCGCTATGAGGCTGTTTACCGCATGCGCCACAACGCTGGGCACTGGGTATGGATCCTTGCCCGCGGCAAAGCCTACGAGTGGGACGGCGAAGGCAATCCCCTGCGAATGGCGGGCACCCATACCGATGTCACCGTCCGCCAGCTGACGACCGAAGCGTTGCGGCTCCGGGAACGTACCCTCAAGGCGGTGCTCGAGGCGCTGCCCATCGGGGTATGGATTGCCGACGCCAATGGGCGGATAGCTTCTGCCAATGCCGCAGCCGTTGCCTTGGGACCAGGTGTTCGTTACCGGACCCTCGCTCAGGATGGGGGCGGGGACGAGGCTTGGAGCACCGGCGGAAAGACGGTGACGCCCCACGACTGGGCCTTGGCTCATGCCATCGAGCGGCGGGAAAGGATCAGCGACCAGTTGGTGGAAATCGAATTTGCCGATGGCAGCAAGAAGACCGTTCTGAACTCCGGATTGCCCATCCTAGATGAAGAGGGAAATCCTCTTGGCGCCATCGCCGTCAATCAGGATATGACCCAGTGGCTCAAATTGGAGCAGGATCTGTTACGGCGCACTCAACAGCTGGAAGAAAGCAACCGGGAACTGCAACAGTTCGCTTACGTCGCATCCCACGATCTTCAGGAACCTTTGCGCAAGGTGAGCAGCTTCGCCCAGCTATTCGCAAAAAAATATTGCGATCGTCTCGACGATACCGGACAAACCTACATCAATTTCATGGTGGATGGCGCCTCCCGCATGCAAATTCTGGTGGACGACCTCCTGCACTACTCCAGACTGACCCGCAGCGACCGCTTGCATCGGGAAGTCGATATGAACGGAGTTCTGCAAGGCGTGCTGACAGATTTGCAACTGATGATTCGGGAATCCGGGGCCAGAATCGAACCGAGTCCGTTGCCGGCGATTCTCGGCGATGGAGGGCAAGTACGAGCCCTTCTGCAAAACCTCATCAGCAATGCGGTCAAGTACCGTGCTCCGGACCGAGCCCCGCAGGTCCATATCGGTGCCAGCGTCCAGGGGAGCGAGGCCACCTTCTGGGTTCGTGACAACGGCATCGGCGTCGATCCCCGTTATTTTGACAGGATCTTCGTTATCTTCCAGCGGCTACATGCACGCAGCGAATATCCGGGCACCGGCATTGGACTCGCCATATGCAAGAAAATTATGGACAATCATGGCGGTCGCATCTGGGTGGAGTCGAGCCCTGGACAAGGGGCGACCTTCTTCTTCACGCTGCCGACAGACGATGCCCGGAAATGACCCAGCCCCATGCCATTCATATCCTGATGGTGGAAGACGATCCTGGTGACGTCTTCCTCATCCGCGAAGCCCTGAAAAGCTCAGCGCTACGATTCATGCTTCATCACGCGGACAACGGTGAAAAAGCGCTCGATTTCCTGCATCGCCGGCCACCATTCGAAGCCGCCGAGCGGCCCCACCTCATTCTTCTCGACCTCAATCTGCCGCGGGTCAATGGGATAGAGGTGTTGCGTGACATCAAGTCGGTACCGGAACTCAGCGGTATCCCGGTGATCGTATTGAGCACCTCAAAAAGCGAAACCGACGCCCATCTATGCCGGCAAATGGGGGCCGACGATTTTATTTCCAAAGCGCCGTCCTTCGAGGAGTTTCTCGCGGTCGGCAAGGTCATTGAAGATTTCTGGCTGGAACGGCAAAACCCTGTTGGAGAAAGAGAATGGACCGCCTGAAGATTCTCCTGCTCGAAGACGATCCGGGCGACGCTTTTCTCGTGCGCACCTACCTGAGCGAAGCCTGGTCCGGATCGCCCCTGGACTGCCGGCAGGCGGTCCGCCTATCGGAAGCCCTTGAACTGCTGCGCAGCGAGCATTTTGACCTGGCCCTGTGCGACCTTTCCCTGCCCGATGCTCACGGCATGGATCCCATCGTCCGCCTTCGCCAGGAGGCGGCTGAGGTTCCCATCGTCGTGCTGACCGGACGGGACGATCCGGAGTTTTCCGTACGGCTTATCGAGCGCGGAGTGCAGGATTACCTGGCCAAGAGCCGGCTCAACGCCAATGACCTGAGCCGCGCCATTCGCTATGCCCTTGAGCGCCACAAGCTGTGGACGCAGCTGCAATCGGCCATGCGCCGGGAGCAGCTGCGTCGGCAGATTCTCACCCGTATCGCCGAGGATGCTCCCCTGGCCGAGACCCTGGCCGAACTCGGCAACGCCCTGCAGCGGGAAAGCGGCTGCCATTGTGGCATGGCGCTTATTCCCTTCGAGGATGCCAGCGACTGGATCGTATGGCCCGAACACCGCACGGGAATCGGCCAGTTGTCCAGGGATCAGCTGCTCTCTTGTCTGGCCGACGGCATTGGGGGCGATCGCCAGGCAGCCGGAAGCGATGCTGTCGACCAGGATGGCGTCTACTATTTCCCCATTCGCAGCGGTAGCGGCCAACTTCTCGGCCAACTGGCGCTGCAGCCCCGGGGTTCAGGCGACCATCACGTTGCACTCCATATCTACTCCGAACTCGGCGTGGCGATGGCGGCCCTGGCCATCCAGCGCTACCGGGCCGAGGAAAGCCTGCGCCGTTCCGAAGAGGAGTTGCGGCAGCTTTCCGGCCAGCTCATGAGTATCCAGGAGACCGAGCGCAAGCGCATTGCCGCCGACCTCCACGATGGCATTGGCCAATCCCTGAGCGTGATCAAGCTCTCCATCGAGCAGGCAGCGTACAACTTGTCGAACGGCAACCAGAAAGAAGCGCTGGAGGCGCTCCATCAGCTGGCTCCCCGGGTCAAGGACGCAATTGTCGAAATCCGCCGCATCTCCATGGATCTGCGCCCGTCGACCCTGGACGACTTGGGCATCCTCCCCACGCTCTCCTGGTTCTTCCGGGAGTTCGAAGCTGCTGCCCGGGGCATCACGGTGGAAAAGAACATTAACGCGGTGGAGGCTGATATTCCGCCAGCCCTGAAGGTGGTGATTTTCCGCATCCTGCAGGAGGCAATGAGCAATATCGTCAAGCACGCGGAGGCCAGCCGCATCCGCTTCGCATTCGAAAAGGATGGCCAGATGCTGATATTCCAGGTCGAGGACAATGGGCGTGGCTTCGACGCCCAAGCGTTCCACGAGACGCCTTCCGAAGGATTGGGCCTGCGCGGCATGCAGGAACGGGCACGCCTGTCGGGCGGCACCTACCAGATGAAGTCGGTTCGCAACAAGGGCACCAGCATCCGCATCACCTGGCCTTTGCCCCAGGCAGACGCCCTCAACTGACCCTCCCGGGGCGCCACGCCAGGACTGCATTTTTCAGCCAGCCGGCGCCCGCTCTGCTAGAGGGCGAAAATCCCCAGACGCTTCAGAAAACGTATTTTCTTCTGCAGGTCTGCACCCAAAAAAATACAGGATTTACTGTACGGGGCAATAGGGTAAATATCCCAGGGCCAATTCCATGGCCAATCAATAGAGTGATACCTCATAGCAGTTTGTCGGTCACTTGCCCCTGTCTCATAGCTCAAGCCTGCCAGTCCGCCTACCGTTGCGAGATCGGTAGCTTCCAACGAAGATCCATTGCGCAGCCACGAAATGACCCTAGACCAGGCCCTCGGCCATGTGGTGTTCCCAGACCGTTTCCGCAGGGGCTTCACCTTGCTGGAACTGCTGGTGGTCATGGTCATTATCGGCCTGCTGGTTGGATATGTGGGGCCGCGCTATTTCTCGCAGATCGGCAAGTCGGAAGTCAAAGCCGCCCGCGCTCAAATCGATGCCTTGGAAAAAGCGCTTGATCAGTACCGTCTCGACACGGGCCACTATCCGAGCCAGGAGGCAGGCCTTCCTGCCCTGGTCACCCGGCCGGCCAATGAACCGAAGTGGGAAGGTCCCTACCTCAAGAAGAATGTGCCTCTAGACCCTTGGGGCAATCCGTATGTTTACAAGATGCCCGGCGAACACGGAGACTACGATCTCCTTTCCTACGGCAAGGATGGACAACCCGGCGGCACGGGCGAAGCCGCCGATATCACCAACTGGTAACAGCACCATGGAGAGTACCTACCGCATCCCGTCTTTCCTGATTACGGCACCACAATGACAGGAGATTACCGTGTCCTCCCTCTGGCCTGAACTGTTGCGCATCACCCTTTGTCCCGATCAAGTGGTTCTCGAACGCGGCAAGCTCATCATCACCCTCGACGGTATGGAGCCCCGCTATCTCGAACCGGAGATCATTCCGGTGGAGCCGCAGCATGAGCCTACGCTGTGGACCGCTCCGCTGGCCGTCCTGGGGATCGCGCTCGATGGGCTGCCCGAGGGGCCGCACGATGCAATCGTGATCCTGTCCAATCACTTCGTGGACTACCCCCTCCTCCAGGCGGCGACGCCAGATCAGCTCAATAACGCAGGGGAAGTCATCGAACAGCCGTTGCAGGCTGCCATAGCAGAGCTGCTCCAACAACACGATTGCCGTTTGACTTCCTTGCTTCCCCGCCTCGTCGCCTTCGGACCCAGCTTGCAGGACGAGTTACAGGGGGAATCTGGATGGCTGGTTCTGGTTGAGGAAGGTTTGGCATCCATCGGACTCGCCCTGGATGGGGAATTGACGCACTTTCGCAATTTCCATATGTGGCCGGCATCGTCGTCGGTCGGACTCCTTACGCTGCTCGATCAGGAGGCATTCCGAGCAGGTCTCAGGATGCCGCCAAGAAATCTTTTGCTGTGGAGGCGAGATGAATCGGAAGAAATCATCATGCCTCCCAACGCCGCCAGTTGGCAGATTACACGTCTCGGCGACCTCCCTGAGGGAGGAGCGCCCTATCGGGAAGTCTCCCAGCAGACACTGTTGATCGGTGCCCGGGCATAGTCGATGACAACCAATAGGATTATCTGATCGGATCAAGAATTATGGCGCCATATTCAAATATTCAAAGTGGGTTATCTCGTTTAAACTCCGGTGCTGCCTCCGGGACGCATAGTGTGGTCGGTAGGACCGAGGAACCGGTTGAACTATCTGCGGGAGAATTTATGAGCACGATCGAAATGCAGACAAGCACCCTTCCCAACCCTCAGGCAAACAGGAGGCCTACACCGATGTCGGACAAGAAAAAACGTATTCTTCTTGTCGAGGATCACACCATCCTGCGGGCAGGGCTGCGCGCCCTGCTTTCCCAGGAGGAGGATTTCGAGATCGTTGGGGAAGCCGATAACGGCCGTGATGCTATGCACGCTGTTGGCAGCCTGCTGCCCCATGTCGTGCTGATGGACATCTCCATGCCGGGAATCAGCGGCATCGAAGCGATTCGCGACATCAAGCGACGTTATCCGGAAACCAACATCCTGGTCCTGACCATCTACAAGACCGATGAATACATCCACGAGAGCCTCAAGGCCGGTGCCAGCGGCTATATCCTCAAGGATGCGAGCCCGGATGAACTGCGGATCGCCATTCGCAGCGTATTGAGCGGCAAGGTCTATCTGAGCCCCGACATCTCGTCGCAGGTAATCAACGGTTATCTGGGCACCAGCGGCCGCGCCACCGGCTTGTCCAGTCCCTGGGACACCCTGACCCACCGGGAACGCGAGGTCCTGAAACTGGTAGCGGAAAGCAAGAACAACAAATATATCGCCGACTATCTCTGCCTGAGCGTCAAGACGGTGGAGAAACACCGCTCCAACCTGATGAAGAAATTGGACCTGCACAACGCTTCGGCCCTCACCGCCTATGCCATCGAAAAGGGGCTCATCGCTACCCAGGGGTAACCAGACGTTGCGGTGGCGCGCTAGCCGGCGGCCGGCGTGCCATACCCTCCTGCAGGGTAAAGTGCCCTATTTGACTTCCAGCTTGAGAGCCTGACCAGCGTGTCCGCCGGCTCGGCGCAATAGCTCGGCAATCTCCAGGTTCTGCGTTTTTACTGCGATATCAAGGGCTGTTTCGCCGTTTTCGGTCTGCAGGTTGGGATCGGCGGCGCCCGCCTCCAACAGTGTCCTCACCACGGCCACATGGCCGCCGCGGGTCGCGACCATCAGCGGCGTCATGCCGTTTTCGCTGGCCGCGTTCACATCGGCTCCGGCCCGCATCAGGAAACGAACGACATCGGCGTGGCCGTTGAAAGCCGCGTAGCTGAGCGGCGTCCAGCCGCTCATGTTGACATGGGCTCCTGCCGCTGCCAGCCGTTCTACGACTTTCAGGTGGCCATTGAAAGCAGCCAGCCGCAGGGCGGTATCACCAGAACTGTTGCGGAAATTCACCTTCGCCCGCTGCGCCAGCAGCAATTCCACCATATCCAGCCGACCATCACGGGATGCCAGCATCAAGAGACTGTTGCCTTCCTGATCCGTGGTATTCACGTCGGCACCGCGCTTGAACAGGCTCGCCACGCTGGCCGTATCTCCCATCTTGACGGCACTCAGCAGGTCGTCATAAGTATTGGCAGCGGCGCATAGCGGCAGTACCGATAGAAGGGCGATGGCAATGGTCTTTTTCATGGCGTGTCCGGCCGTTGGGCGGTGGAAAATAATCTGAAGAAGTTCTCGGTGGTGGCCGTAGCGATTTCGGCGCAGGAAACGCCGCGTAGCGCGGCGAGCTCCTCGGCCACATGCCGTACATGCGCCGGCTGATTGGTCTTGCCGCGATGCGGCACAGGCGCGAGATAAGGGGAGTCGGTTTCCACCAGGATGCGATCAAGGGGCGCGCGCCGGGCCACCTCCTTCAGCGCCACTGCATTCTTGAACGTCACGATGCCCGAAAAAGACAGGTAAAAACCCAGGTCCAGGGCCCGGCTGGCCACTTCCCAGTTTTCCGTGAAACAGTGCATGACGCCACCGACCGTCTCGGCCCCCTCCTCCGCCAGCAGCCGCAAAGTATCCTCCGCCGAATCCCGGGTATGGATCACCAGGGGTTTGGCGCAGGACTTCGCCGCCCGGATATGGGTGCGGAAACGCTGGCGCTGCCACTCTGGCCGGTCCTTCTGCCAATAGTAGTCGAGGCCGGTTTCACCAATAGCGATCACTTTCGGATGATCCGCAAGGCCTGTCAGCCGCTCGACCGTTGGCTCCTCGACATCCTGGTACTCTGGGTGGACGCCCACCGTCGCATAAAGATGCTGGTGGACCTCAGCCAGGGCCAGAACCTGATGGAAATCTTCCAGGTTCACCCCGATACAGACTGCCGCTCCGACGTCGTTGTCCGCCATGGCAGCGAGCAGTTCGGGCAGGCGAGCCGCGAGGTCGGGAAAATCGAGATGGCAGTGGGAATCGACCAGCAAGGGTAGCCTAGAGCGTATGGGTCGGACGGGTGGACTGCATTACGCCGCCCAGAAGCCCCTCGATCTTGCGGCGGGCCTCCTGGCCGCTTTCGTCGTTATTGAAATGCACTCCGATGCCCTGGGCTCGCCCGTTCTGGGCCCCTGCCGGAGTGACCCAGGCCACCGTACCGGCAATGGGCAACTTGGCGGGATCGTCCATCAGGGACAAAAGCATGAAGACCTCATCCCCCGTGCTGTATTGGCGCGTCGTTGGAATGAATATCCCGCCGTGCTTCAAAAGGGGCATGAACGCCGCGTAGAGCGCAGATTTGGAATTGATGTTGAGCGAAAGTACGCTCGGGCGCTGCGGTGTCGGCTTGGCTTCGCTCATCGCTCAGTCGGTGCGTGTTCAGTTCGAGAACAGAGCTCGGTAATCCATGAAAAGTGTTTCCAGGAACAAGCGAGCATTGAGGGGTTGCTCCGCCTGCCGCCGTTCCTGCAACAATCTGCGGTGAAAGCCCAAAAATCTATAGACCGGGACACCCGCCGCAAGTTTTTCTATTGTAGCGCGCTGGCTTGAAAAATATCTCACTGGCAAGGATTGTCTTGCCAAAGCGAGATCAATGATCCATTTCTGTAGCCATTCCACCACTTGCCCCAGCGCGACCTTACCTTTGCCTTCCTTCAGCAACTTCTCAATTTCCGCAGCCGCTGCTAATGCGTCGTTGCGTCTGCCCGCTGCCAACCGCTTGACCAACTCATCGAGCCAGGCCCCCTGGCCGGATTGCGCCAGTTCCAAGGCCATCAGCGGGGCACCGCCCGCCAGGGCGAGCCACTGTTCGGCGTCGGCGACACCGGCCGCCCGCAGGGCGGCAGCGCCATCCCGGGTGCCGGGGATGGGAACCGTCACCACCTGGCACCGGCTCCGGATGGTTGGGAGAAGACGCATCGGCTCACTCGACACCAATAAAAACAAAGTGCCTGGCGATGGTTCTTCAAGTGATTTCAGAAGAGCATTGGCGGTGTTTCGATTCATCGCCTCGGTGGGATAGACGAGGATGATGCGCAAACCGGAACGGTGGGTGCCGACGTTGAAAAAGTCGTCAAGGCCGCGCACCTGTTCGATGGTGATCTGCTGGCTGGCTTTCTTCTTGCCGTCTTCCCCTTCGTTATCGCTCTCCGCCATGGCTTCCGGCTGCAGCAGACGAAAGTCCGGATGATTGCCCTGCTCGAACCAGCCACAGGCAAGGCACTGGCCGCAGGCATGCCCATTCGCGCCGGGATTCTCGCATAACAGTCCGGCGGCGAAGGCTCTGGCCAAGGCGTACTTGCCCAGGCCCCGTTGGCCGGTCAGGAGTAGCGCATGGGGCAAGCGCTGGCGCCGGGCCTGCAGCCTATCCCAAACCGGACGATGCAATTCAACGGCGTTCATAAACAATGAGTTGAGACAATGTTTTCAAGTAATTTACGAATTTCATCCATGGTCTGGTCGGCGTCGATTACCTGAATTCGGGTCGGATTGGCAGCAGCCCGATCCAGATAGGCGTGTCGTACCCGCTCATGGAATTCGGCCCGCTCCTGCTCGAAACGATCCAGTTCCCGGGTGGCGTGGGCAATGCGCTGGCGGGCGATTTCGAACGGCAGGTCGAAGAGGAGGGTCAGGTCCGGCTGCCGGTGGTCATGGACCCACTGCTCCAGGACTTGAAGCTTGCTGCGGTGGAGACCGCGGCCGCCACCCTGGTAGGCATAGGTGGCATCGGTGAAGCGGTCGCAGACCACCCACTCGCCGCGCTCCAGAGCGGGCTCGATGACCTGCGCCAGATGCTCCCGGCGAGCAGCGAACATGAGAAGGGTCTCGGTCTCGAGATGCATGGGTTCGGACAGCAGCAGGGCCCTCAGCTTCTCTCCCAAGGGCGTGCCACCGGGCTCCCGCGTCACCTGCACCACGAGACCGCGCTGCCGCAGCCAGTCCGCCAACCACTCGACATGACTGCTCTTGCCTGCTCCGTCGATGCCTTCGAAAGTGATGAATTTGCCTCTCACCGCCACTTTGATCCTATAGAGATGTTGAGTTCGCTGTCCGTCGGAGCAAATATCGTCCTAGTGCCCCGAACAGCTTACTTCGCCATTTTAGTTGAAACAGGGGCCCTTCCGGCTGAACGCTTCCAACTCGAGTAACTGCCCGGGCAGTATGGTATCTTCCAGCCCTCCCTCAAATCACCCGCGCCCAAGGCCGCTCCTGGCGGCCGTCACGATCACGTCTCCGGCATGACCCTCCGCCTCGCCATCAACGGTTACGGCCGCATCGGCCGCTGTCTTCTCCGGGCTCTGCACGAATCGCCTCTGCAGGAAGAGCTCACCGTCGTCGCCATCAACGAGCCGGCGGACCTCGAAAGCATCGCCTATCTGACCCGTTTCGATTCCACCCATGGGCGTTTCCCGGCGCCGGTGGAAGTGCGGGAGAACGCCCTCTGGATAGCCGGCCGGAAGATCGCCGTCTGCCACGCCAGCACTCCCGGGGAGGTGCCGTGGCGTGATTTTGGTGTGGATATTCTGATGGATTGTTCCGGCCGCTATTCCCGGCGCCATGAGCTGCAACCGTTCATCGAGGCCGGCTGCGCCCGGGTGATGCTCTCCCATCCCGGCCAGGGCGCTGAGGACGTGGACCGCACCGTGGTCTATGGCATCAACCATGAGAATCTGGCGGGCAGCGAGCGCATCATCTCGGCCGCCTCCTGCACGACCAACGCCGTCGTACCCGTCCTCACGGCCCTGCACGAAGCCTTCGGCGTGGAAAATGTGCTCATGACCACCCTGCATTCGGTCATGAACGATCAACCCCTCATCGATGGCTACCACCATGCCGACCTGCGCCGCACCCGCTCGGCCATGCAGTCGATGATTCCGGTTTCCACCGGCCTCGCCAAGGGCGTCGAGCGCCTGGTGCCGCACCTCGCCGGCCGTGTCCAGGCGAAAGCGGTCCGGGTCCCGGTGCTCAACGTCTCGGCCATCGACCTGGCGGTGACCCTGGGGCAGGACGTCTCCGCCCAGGAAATCAACGCCCGCCTGGCGGCCGCGGCGGTAGACCTGCCCGGGCTGCTGGCCTACTCGGACGAGCCCCACGCCTCCATCGATTTCAACCACAGCCCCCATTCGGCCATCGTGGACGGCAGTCAGACCCGGGTGTCAGGCCGCCGCCTGGCGGGCCTCCTCATCTGGTTCGATAACGAGTGGGGTTTCGCCAACCGGATGTTGGAACTCGCCGCCTATTGGCAGCAACGCTGGAGCCAGAGACCCGTCGCCGGGGCGGGATGGGCGGAAGTCAGCGGCCAGCCCTCTGGTAGCGATTGACCGCCCGGCTGTGCTCGTCCAGGGAACTGGAAAAATGGCTGCTGCCATCCCCTCGGGCGACGAAATAGAGGGCGTCGCTGGTGGCCGGATGGAGGGCGGCCTGGATCGATGCCATCCCGGGCATGGCGATGGGAGTAGGCGGCAGGCCGGGACGCGTATAGGTGTTATAGGGACCGTCGGTTAAGAGATCCCGTTTCCGGATGTTGCCGTCGAAGCTTTCGCCCATGCCGTAAATCACGGTCGGGTCCGTCTGCAGCAGCATGCCGGTCCGCAGTCGATTGACGAAGACCGCCGCTACCAGGGGCCGATCAGCGACCCGCCCGGTTTCCTTCTCGACGATGGAAGCCATGATGAGAGCCTGATACGGGTCCCTGTAGGGCAGATTGGCTGCACGTTGGACCCACGCCGCGTCCAGCTTCCTCTGCATGGCCCGATACGCCCGGGCGAAGAGATCGATATCGCTGGAGTGCTTATCGAAAAGGTAGGTGTCCGGGAAGAAAAGCCCCTCGGCCCGTGCCTTGCCATCGATGCCGAGGCGCCTCAGGATCTCAGCCTCCGGCAGGCCGCGGCTGTCGTGCTCCAGGTCGGGGTGGGCATCGAGCCGCTCCCGCCATTGCCGCAAGGTCCAGCCTTCCACCAGGGTGATTTCCCCCTGGGTTACCTCTCCTCGCGTCAACTTGCCCAGCAACTGCCAGGGAGTGACGCCGCTGCTCACCGAATAGCTGCCTGCCTTGACGCCTGTCTCGGCGTGGGCCGCCCTGCCCAGCAGCACCAGCAGAGCGGGCGGAACATGGACCCCGGCTTCCGCCACCTGGATGGCGGCGGAGCGCAGGCTGCTCCCTGGCAGGATGCGGAAATCCACCGGTGAAGTGCGCAACGACAAGGGCGTGGTCGCCCACCGGTAGCCGATGCCGCCGACCGCGGCAGCGCCGACCAAAAGCATGAAAAACAATTTCAGAACAAGGCGCAAGACGGAACTCGGGGACGTCGGCGAAGATCAGCGGAAATGGAGCCCTAGCGGGGCCGCGAAAAACGGACGATATAATAGCCCAACCACTCCACCCCAGCGAGGCGCTGCATGAACCCCAATTGGCGAAGCTTTCTTGAGGCAGCCGGTGCGGTATACGACTCCGCGACGCCGGAGGTGTTGCATTTCGGCAATGCCCCGGGCGAACTCCAGGCTGCTCAGGCCGCCACCGTTCTCACCCCCCTCCTCCATTTGGGATTGATCGCCTGCAGCGGCGAAGATGCCAAATCCTTTCTTCACAACCAACTGACCAGCGACGTCAACCATCTGGGGCCGGAGCAGGCCCAGCATTCCGCCTGGTGTACCGCCAAGGGGCGCATGCTGGCGAGTTTCCTGGCCTGGAACAATGGTGATGGCTACGAACTGGCTCTGGCATCCGAACTGGTGGCGCCAGTCCTGAAGCGCCTTCAGATGTTCGTGTTGCGATCCGATGTGCGGCTCTCCGACCTTTCGGACAGTCACATACTCTTGGGCCTCTGCGGCCCGCAAGCCGGAGATGCCCTGGCCGCCGCCAACCTGCCGATGCCGGCGGAAACGCTGGCCACCGTCGCCGCCGCCGGCACCCGGATCATCCGTCTGGATGCCGACCGGATCATCATCGCCACCCCGGCAGGCAACGCCGGCGAAACCTGGCGGCAACTGGCCGCCATCGCCCGTCCGGCGGGAGGCCCGGTGTGGCGGTGGCTCGACATCCGGGCCGGGTTGCCCCTGGTGACTGCGGCCACTCGGGAGGAGTTCGTGCCCCAGATGGCCGATTTCGAAAAGATCGGCGGCGTCAGTTTCCACAAGGGCTGCTACCCCGGCCAGGAGGTGGTGGCCCGGACCCAGTACCTGGGAAAGGTCAAGCGCCATCTCTACCGTCTGACCAGTGCCACCTGCCTGCAGGCGGGGGATGACCTACATTCCCCGGACAACCCGGATCAGGCTTGCGGCAAGGTGGTCTCCGCCGCCCCCTCTCCGGCCGGTGGCTTCGAAGCCCTTGCCGTGGTGCAGTCCAATTTCGCCCAGGACGTGCATGTGGGCACCAAGGACGGTCCCACGGTGGAGGCTGCCGCGGTCAATCCCTGATGTGCCTCATCGTCATCGGCTGGCAGGCGCACCCGGGCTTTCCCCTAGTGGTCGCGGCCAATCGAGACGAATTTTACGCTCGCCCCACCGCTCCGGCCGGGCGCTGGCCTGAGAACCCTCATGTCCTCGGCGGTCGGGACCTGGAAGCCGGCGGCACCTGGCTCGGCGCTACGGAGGGCGGCCGCTTTGCCGCCGTCACCAATGTCCGCGAACCGGGCACCCCGAAGGGCAGGCGCTCCCGGGGCGAACTGACCCGGGATTTTCTTCTTGGCAGCAAGGCCGCCCAGGACTACGTCGAGGGGATCGACGGCAGCGACTATTCAGGGTTCAACCTGCTGGTGTCCGATGGTGCCGGCCTGTGGTACGCCTCGAACCGGGACAGCCGGCCGCGCCGTCTACCGCCGGGCATCTACGGCCTTTCCAACCACCTGCTCGACACGCCGTGGCCCAAGCTGGTGGCGGCTCGGCAGCGCTTCTCTTCAGCCCTGGCGGAATTGCCTGCCACGGATCGGCTGTTCGCCATCCTGGCCGACGACGAGGTCGTGGCTGACGAGTATCTGCCGCAAACCGGGGTATCCCTGGAGTGGGAGCGCCGCCTTTCCGCCATTTTTGTCCGCTCCCCGGCCTACGGTACCCGGGCGTCCACCGTCCTCGTCCAGGAAGGGGGCGGCGCCATCAGCCTGGAAGAACGTAGCTTCGGCCCGAACGGGCAGCCCCTTCAGTCCTCGCTGATCTCCACCGGCATATAGGCGGGAACCAGGTCGAACAACTCGACGATATCGGCGTTCCGCATGCGGATGCAGCCGTGGGAGCCGGGCTTACCCATTTCGCTCAGGTCCGGGGTGCCGTGGATATAGATGTAGCGCCGCATGGTATCGACGCTCCCCAAGCGGTTGCGCCCGGGTTCGCAGCCGGAAAGCCAGAGGATGCGGGTGAGGATCCAGTCGCGGCCGGGATATTGGGCAAAGAGGTCCGGCGTCCAGATTTCCCCGGTGGGCCGCCGGCGGACGAAAACCGTGTTTTCCGGACAGCCGGCGCCGATCTTGGCGCGGACGATGTGCTGGCCGCGGGGCGTCCGGTAGCTGCCGGACTCCTCCCCCGCCCCGTTCGCGGCGGTCGAGACGGCATATTCCCGCACCGCCTGCCCGTTGTCGTCGAACAGGGCCATGCGTTGGCCGGCGATGGATATGTGAAGCCTCATGGCGCCTTCCGGCGCCGGGCGGCGAAGAAGCTGGAGAGCATGCGGCTGCATTCCTCCGCCAGGACGCCGCCCGTCACTTCGGTGTGGTGATTGAGCCGCTCGACGGCGAACAGGTCCACCACGCTGCCGTGGACCCCGGTCTTCGGGTCCCGGGCGCCATAGACGACCCGGGCGATGCGGGCATGCATGATGGCGCCGGCGCACATGGCGCAGGGCTCCAGGGTGACGTAGAGTTCGCAGCCCGGCAGGCGGTAGTTGCCCAAGTTGCGGGCAGCATCCCGCAGGGCGGAAATTTCGGCATGGGCGGTGGGATCCTTTTCGCCGATGGGCGTATTGAAGCCGCGGCCCACGATCACGCCATCTCGCACCACCACCGCACCCACCGGCACCTCGCCCAGGCACTCGGCGGCCTGGGCCAGGGAAATGGCCTCGCGCATGAAAAACTCGTCGCCGAGGCTTGCAACTTCCAACCCTTGAATAACTTCCACTTGCCTATGCTCTGACCGATCAAGGCCGGAATTCTGAACGGAATCAGCGCCGTGGACAAGGCAGGAAGCCATGGCGGGAATCAGCGGGCCCCGCCGCTCAGGGCGGTAATGCGCTCCTCGATGCTCGGATGGCTGGAGAACAGCGCAGCCCAGCCGGAACGAGAGGGAGCGATGCCGGCAGTGGCCAGATTCTGGGGCATGGATTCGGCGGAAACCCCGGCCAGGCGCTGCAGGGCGGAGATCATCGGCCGCGGATTCCCGAGGAGGCGGGCGGCGCCGGCATCGGCCCGGAATTCCCGCTGACGGGAGAAGTACATGACGACGATGCTGGCCAGGATGCCGAAGACGATGTCCAGGACGATGACGCTGATGGTGTAGCCGATGCCGGGGCCGGAGGATTCCTCGTCGTTGCGGCGCAGGAAGCTGTCCACCAGGTAGCCGATGACCCGGGACAGGAAGATCACGAAGGTGTTCATCACGCCCTGGATCAGGGTCAGGGTCACCATGTCGCCATTGGCGACGTGGGAGACCTCATGGGCAAGGACGGCTTCCGCCTCTTCCCGGTTCATGGTTTCCAGGAGCCCGGTGGAGACAGCCACCAGGGAGCTGTTCTTGGTCGCACCAGTGGCGAAGGCATTGGGCTCGCCCTCATAGACGGCCACTTCCGGCATGGCGATGCCGGCATTGCGGGCAAGGCGCTGCACGGTTTCCACCAGCCAGAACTCGGTGCTGTTGCGGGGCGTATCGATGACCTGGGCGCCAGTGGACCACTTGGCCATGGTCTTGGACATGAGCAGGGAAATGAAGGAGCCGCCAAATCCCATCACCGCGGCGAAGCCGAGGAGCAGGCCCAGATTGAGCCCGTTGGCGGTCAGGTACCGATTGACGCCGAGAAGGCTGGCGACGATGGACAGGGTGACCAGCACCGCCAGGTTGGTGACTAGGAAGAGGATGATTCGTTTCATGGGATTCTCCTTTTATGAAACAGACGCCGCCTTGCGGTTGGCGCGGACTGAACTGACGATGGACAGGACGATGAGTACGGCTCCCAGGAGTCCGGTGACCGATTCCGGGATGTGCCATTTGATGCCGATGAGCATGATGCCGGCCAGGGCGCCGATGGCCCAGAAGGCGCCGTGCTCCAGGTAGCGGTAGCTTTCCAGGGTTCCGCGGTCCACCAGGAAAATCGTGAAGCTGCGGACGAACAGGGCGCCAGCCCCCAGGCCCAGGGCGATCACGAGCAGATTGTTGGTCATGGCGAAGGCGCCGACCACGCCGTCGAAGGAAAAGCTGGCATCCAGGAGTTCCAGGTAGACGAAGCCGCCGATGCCCTGCCTGACGATGTTCTCCGCGCCCTCTTCGCCTCCCAGGAGTGCCGCGGCCCCCTTGGCGACAATGAAAGTCACCACGCCCCACACACCGGCGCTGATGAACTCGCCGCGCTCCGGTTCCCCGAGCAGGCCGGCCGCCAGGAGCACCAGGGAGAGGGTCAGGGCCGCTTCTACCGCCTCCAGCTTGCCCAGGCGCGTCATCGGCCTTTCGATCCATCCCAGCCAGTGCTGGTCCTTGTTGTGGTCCACGAAGAATTTCAGGAAGACCATCATCAGGAAGGCACCGCCAAACGCAGCGATCTGGTGATGGGCGCCGGTCAGCACCCGGGCGTATTCATCCGGCCGGTTCATCGCCAGATCCACTGCCGCCAAAGGCCCCACTCCGGCCGCCAGGGCGACGATGAGCACCGGAAAGACGAGCCGCATTCCGAAAACCGCCACCAGCATGCCCCAGGTCAGGAAGCGCCGGCGCCATTTCGCATCCCACTCCCGCAGGATGCCGGCGTTGACCACGGCATTGTCGAAGGAGAGCGAGGTTTCGAGGACAATCAGGAAAGCCACCGTCAGCGCCGCGGGGAGCCCGCCGATGGCGTAGCCGCCCATGGCCGCCAGCAGGCTGAAGGCGATGGAACCGGTGAAATAGTGCAGATGCTTCTTCATGATGCTCGGCCAGCAATCGTCAAACCCACATTCTAGGCTGGCGGATGTTTCTGCAAAACAGGGCAAACCGTGAAAATTCGTTCGTAAAATTCGAAGTATGGTCGCCCCATTGGCCCGATCCTTAGAATCCCGCCTCCCGGACGATCAGGCTGGCCGCCCGGCGGACCAGTTCCCATAGAAGGCTGCTGCGTTCACCGTCGATGTGGGCGACGACCGGGACCCGCTGGTCGACGTTGGCCGCCGGGGTCCGCAGGGTGACGCGGTAGATGGCCTCGTTGGGTATCAGTTCGCCCTTCAAGCCCGTACGCACGGCGATGGGCCCGCCATGGACCGAGGCCAGCATGGGCTCGGACAGCGCCCGGGAAGCGACCTCATCGATTCCGACAACTTCGGCCGACACACTGGAAGCGTCCGGCCGGCGGGTCACGAGTGTCGCCTGAGCGCCGATCTGGATGCGGCGGACATCGGCTTCGCCGACAAACACCTGGGCCAGGGCGCCCGTGCTGCCCACCACCCTGCCGAGCAGGCGCTGGGGTGCCAGCCAGGCTCCTGGATAGAGGCCCTCTGCCAGGTCGCGGAAGACGCCATCGCTCGGAGCGGCAATGCGCAGCCGGCTGGCTTCTTCCTGCTGCGCAGTGCGTTCGCTCCGGGCAGCATTCAGCTCCCCTTCCAGGACCCGGGATCTCTCCTGCAGGCGGCTGTTGTCCACAGACCCCGCCAGGGAGGATTCCATCCCGGCGACGCGGCTGGCGGCCGCCCGCATCTTCCACTCGACTTCCGGCGAATCCAGCTCGAACAGGATTTCGCCCCGGCGCACCGCCTGCCCTTCCTTGATCTTGACCTGGATCAGCCGCGCAGCCACCGGCGGATAGAGCCCGGTGTGCGGGTCCGCTTGCAGATACCCGGGGCCGTCGACCTCGCCGCGCCAGGGCAATAGCAGGATAACAGCCAGGCCGGCGATGACGAGCACGCTGCGGCGGGCTGCGGCATTGTGCCGCCAGCGGTCGCGGGAGTCCGCCCATTTCCGGGTCTCCTTCCAGACCGGCAGGAGGACGAACCAGCCGATCTCGACCATGAAGAGGATGATTCCCAGCAGCTTGAAAAAGAAGTAATAGACGGCAATGGCAATGCCGGTGAAAACCACCAGGCGGTAAAGCCAGGTGGCATAAGCATAGGCGACCAGCCAGGCCCTCTTCGATTCGTATTCCATTTCCGGGATCTCCTCGTCGGTCCCGAGCAGCCAGCGGCGCAACTGCCACCTGCCGAAAGAGAAGCTGCGCTGCTGGAGATTCGGCATGTCCACCGTATCCATCAGCAGATAGTAGCCGTCGAAGCGCATGAAGGGATTGAGGTTGATGACCAGCGTGCTGATCCAGGTGACGGCGGCGAGAATGTAGGCTGCGCTCTTCAGCGGCCCTTCCGGCAGGAGGCTCCAGGCCAGCAGCGCCAGCCCGGCCAGGCACAGTTCCGCCGCCACGCCGGCGCCGTCGATGGCCAGCCGGGCGCGTCGGGAGGCCAGCTTCCAGCCCTCCGAGGTATCGGTGTAGAGGAGCGGCCACATGACCATGAAGGCAATGCCCATAGTCGGTACCCGCAGACCGAAATGCTTGGCCGTGTAGGCGTGGGCCAGTTCATGAACGGTCTTGGTGAGCACCAGCGCCAGCCCGTAATAGATCGCCCCTTGCCAGGAGAAAAAATACAGGAAGGTTTGCCTGAACTCCTCCCACTGATTGATGACGCGAACCAGGCCAAATAGGGACAATGCGCCGACCCAGAGATAGAAGGTCGGGCGGAACAGAAAACCGAGATGCGGCAACGTCCTGCCCAGGAAGGCTTCGGGCTTGACCAACGGAATCCGGAAGAACAGGTAGTGGTGCAGCAGCCATTTCCAGGCGGACAGTCGACGAACCGCTGCCATCTTCAGCAGCTTGTCGCGGACCGCCAGCTGGCCGGCGCGCAGCAGTTCGTTGTTTTGGAGAAATTCAAGCAGCGCCAGGACATCGCCCGCGTCCACGGACAGCGGCGTAGCAGCGCTCACGGCTGCGCTCAGCGCCTCCGGCCTGGCTCCGTCCTGCCAGCGGGACAGCAGCTCGAATTCCAGCCAGCCGATACGGAAGAAGCAGTTGCGGACAGGATCGTACAGGTTCCAGTGGGGCGCGCCATCCCGGCCGGGCGGCGCCGCCTGCAGGGAAATGTCCTCGCGCAAGGCGGGCAGGATAATGGAGTCGGGGGCGAAGGGAATTCCCATGGGAGCCTTGAGCAGTTTCCGGTTGTTCGGCAGGAAAGCCGAAATACCATGCCAAATTCATTTGTGCAAATCGGGACTAATTGGCGACAATCGCGGCCTCGATCGATGCGGGCTGGATAAATGGACCCAATGCTGAGTGTCGACCTCGACGAACTGAGGTCAATAACCCTCGAAATCCTTGACCCTGGAAAGGAATTGGCGGACCTGATTCCCCAGGCCCAGGCGCTGAGGGATTTCTTCGAGCGGCGAACGGATTTCAGCATCGACAGCGGTCGCGACATTGGCGAGGGAGCCACCCGCCTCGAGAGCGGTCTTGCCATTTCGCCGACGCTCGCCGCCATGTGCCTGCGCGAACTGTTCCGGACACCGGCATTCATCCGTGGGCTGCACGAAGCGGTCAGCGACGCCCTCCGGCCTGGCCGCCCCGTCCGCGTCCTCTATGCCGGCTGCGGCCCCTACGCCCTGCTGGCCCTGCCGCTGATGACAGCGTTTTCCCGCGAACAGGTGACATTCACCCTGCTGGACATCCACCTGGAATGTTTGGACAAGGCCATGGCGCTGATCGCCTCTTTCGGCCTTGCCGATCATGTGGACGAGAGCCTGTGCGTGGACGCCACCCTTTACCAGATACCCACGGACAGGAGGCCCGACGTCATCGTCAGCGAAACCATGGCCGTCTGCCTGCGCAACGAGCCGCAGGTCAGCATCGCCCGGCACCTGCTGGCCCAGGCGCCGACGGCACGGATGGTGCCCCAGTCGGTCAGCGTCGAAATGGGCATGGTGGACTGGACCAAGGAGCACGTCCTCATGCCCGCCGACCATGTCGGCGAAATTCCGCCACCCGAACGGGACCGGATCTATCTGGGAAAGATTTTCGAACTCGACGCCGCCAATATCGGCCGCTGGCAAGGCCTGGAAGGCTCCCGCCTGCCGGCGGGCCGCGTGACGATCCCATCCCCGATCGAGAGCCGCCACAAGCCCTGTCTCCTGACCCGGATCGTCGTCTATGGGAAGCACCGTTTGCAGGACTACGACTGCAGCCTCACCATGCCTCAACCCCTACCCGGCCGACCGGCATTTGCGGGCGGCGAAACCTTGCAGTTCCACTATCAGCTTGGAACTTATCCGGAGCTGGTCTACGAAGTTTTGGGCTGATTTCGCAAGAACACAACAGGAGCATCCAATGCCTTCCGGCGAATTGAAATTTCACAATGGCTTCAGCCTGCGGCCGATGAACCCCTCGGACAAGGCCTTCATCGAGTCCCTGTACCGAACTACCCGCGACGATTTGCGCATGCTCGATGTGGAAGACGATTTCATCGAGGAATTCATCGATCTTCAGCAGCGCGCGCAAACCCAGGGCTATGGCGACATGTTTCCCAACGCCATGTATTTCATTGCCGAATACCATAACGAGCGGATCGGCCGAGTCGTGCTGGACTTTGGTCCGAATGAAATACGGGTGGTGGATATCGCCCTGATTCCCATCGCTCGCGGCAAGGGCTACGGCGGACAGGTGCTCCAGGCCGTGCAGATGGCCGCCGGCAAGGTCATGGCGCCGGTGGTCCTCACGGTGCGTTTCGACCACCTGCGAGCCAAGCAGCTCTATGCCCGCCTGGGTTTCGTGGTGGAGGAGCCTCAGATACCCTACGAACGCATGGTCTGGTATCCCGCCGCAGCCGGCATCTACAGCGGGGTCAAATGATTTCTGCGGGCAACGCGGCTTTCCGGAGTTGCTCCAGATCCTGGTAAGGCTCGTTCAGCCAACGGGCAGCCAGTTCCGAAACCTCCGGATCGGCGGCGGCGCGCTTCTCGGCGGCATCGGGCTGGAACGAGAGATGGTTTCGCTTCGCATGGCGCCCGGTCACGGCCCGGAGCGCCGCATTGTCCAGCACATCCGTGTCGATGCCGAAATGCACGGCCACTCTGCTCTCCAGCGCTGCCGGCAACTCGGAATAATTCAGCAGCAGCCCGTTGCCATGGCGCAACATGGCCTGACGGGCGCCCTTGAGGATTGTCGATAGGACCCAGGCGCCGTGCCCGAGCGGATGGCACGACAATTCGTCGGGAGCATGCAGGCCATGGCCGGACATGGAACCCGGGACAAGGTGCCAGCCTGGCTCACGCCGATGGGACATCAGCACCTCCACCGGATCGCGGTACAGGAATATCCAGGGAGTACCGGGGAAGGCCGCCAGCAAGCGCTCGATGTGGGCCATATGCCAGCAATCGGCTTTCAGGAAAAGGCGGCAATCCCTTTCCCGGCGCGGCTGGCCCAGGGCGGCGAGCAAGGCCCGCACCATCTCCCCGTCGCTGTCGGGCGTCGGCCATTGCAGCAAGGTATCCACCGGTTCCGGTTCGGAAAGCACGACGCTGTCCGGCAGCGCCGCCAGCCATTGGGCCGCCAGGGTGGAGCCGCAGCGGCTCATGTGGAACACGATCCCTTGCAGCGGCAGTCCGGGGTGGCTATGGGCCCGCTGCCGCAGCAACTCCAGGCTGCTCTGGCGGCGGAACAGGCGGTTGAAGGGCCGGGACACCAATCTCTGCAGCGTGTCGTGGCAAAAGGGTTCGACGAAACGCTCCTTCCCCATGTAGGCCCAATCCACCGCGGGCTGGCCGCCCCGGACCGACAGGAAGAGCGGAATCCAGCCGGCGAGCGGGTCTCCGACGGTCACGGCAGCTTCCTTTCGGACCAAGCCCTCCGTCCGGCGCCCATGGCTTGCCGAATCTCCTCCACGTCGAACTCGTGGCCTGCGGAACGGGCCAACCGGCGTACCTCGGCGATGAACTCCTCTGTGTCGGACAAGGCGAACAGGCGCACCTGCAGGGCGGGATGCCCCTGCATGAGTTCACGTAGGGCCCGGAGCACGCCGTCGGTCGGGCTGGTCATGGTGGGCAGTGCAGACTCAGGCCCTGAGCAGATTCCGCAGCCAATCGTTCTGTCCGCAATCCAGCACGATATGCATCCGGTCCGTCAGGCCGCGGTTGGCAAAGCTATGGGGCTTGGTGAAATCGCCATACCAGCACTCCCCCGCCGCCCAATGCCGGGCCACCCCGTCGATGCGGCACTCGACATCGGGATTGGTGGTCACCACCACATGGATGCGCACCTCGTCATGATCCAGGCTTAGCATGGGATCGGAATGTTCCTTGATGACTGCCCCGGCCCCCAGCCGCAGCAGCCTTACCGATAGCAAGGGGCAGCGGAAGGAAGCCAGCACCTGCCGGAAATAGGGGCATTCCTGGAGCAACGGCATGTCTTCCAGATCCGTGGCATTCGGAATCGAAAAGGCGGGGATCGGGCTGCCGCGTATGGCGCGCAGCGGCACGACGCTCCAATCCCCCTCGTAAATGCGCTGGTTGAAATGGCCCAGCCACGCCGTTTCCGGCACCCGGGCCAGATCCGCCTGGAGTCGGATGGGGTCGAAGGTCAAAGGCAGGCGTATGGCGGAGGGAGTCACGTTGTGGCCTCCTGGGCTCAACCGAAAATCGCCTGGTAAAAGGCCCCTTTGCCATCGGAATTGGCGGGGGGAATGATGCGATTCACGTAGACGCCTTCCAGCCGCCAGCCATCCTCCCCATCCACCCGCAAATTGAAACAGCCGTCGGACAGGCAGGGAGAATCCGGGCCCTGCAGCGTCACGCTGAAGGGCGTGCGTTTCGCATTGGGGCCGGCAGCCAGGGGGTTCTCCTTCACGCTGAGTACTTTCAGCACCAATTCCCCTTCGGCGGCTTCCACCGTCAAGCTCTTTCCCATGCGCGCCGCAAACGGCGCGCTGGTCAATGTATCCAGCATTGTCGATCTCCACTGGGTATGCGCGCACAAAGGCGCGCATACCGTTTTCCACTCGTTAGTTGCGGCTGGGGTACAGGCCGTTCAGGGCGATACAGAAGTTGAGCGCCAGGTACGGATTCCTCAAATCGACAGGGCTGCTCGCCGAACCGCCGGAATTGGGGTTGACGGTAACCGCTCCCGAGCCGCCAAGGGTGGTGGTGATACCGCCCAGATTGACCGGGTTGGTCGGCTGGGTCGCCGCCGGGAGGTAAATCGCCGCAGCCGCAGGGCTGCCACCCGCCGTGCTGGTCAGGGTGGAACCGGCCGCGGCAACCAGCGCGCCCCCTGTCGTGCCGGTGGATACGCTGACATTGGTCGTCGCAGTCAGCCCCGACGGCGACATCGTCGCGGTGTGGGTGTGCTGCCCGACGGGCGCCTGAGCGGCGTTCAGGGTGACGGATTCATGCCCGCCTGCGTTGCCGATCTCGTAATAGCCGCCGGCGGTCCCAGGGCCCACGCCCATGATTTGCCTGCCTTGCAGATTCGGCAGTTTGAAGGTCGTGGTGCCATTGCCACCAAAGTTGATGCCAAGCAAGGAGTAGAGCGCCGTGTATTGATTGATCGCCATTTCCGCCCCATTGCACAGCGACCAACCGTAGGGTGCCCAGGCCCATGGGAAAGGCGTAATAAAGCCGACAAATACGTCCATAGTTCTTCCTTCTTATTAAGGTTGAGATGGTGGTTTGAAGCTCCCTCACCATGAGGCAGCCCGCCCGTGACGCTCCATGAGCCTGTTTCCACGAAGCATCGAGACCATTGTACTTAAAATGCATGCAATTAGGATATAATGACTAGTTCATATGGATAGCTGGGCCAGCGCCTGCCCGACACCCGGGCTGGATGGTCTTGCAGCGATTCCAGCAAAAAAATGGAGCGCCATGGCCCCCACCTATCACTTCATCTCCGGACTGCCCCGCTCGGGTTCCACCCTGCTGGCGGCGCTCCTGCTGCAGAACCCGCGTTTCCACGCCGGCATGACCAGTCCGGTCGGGAGCCTGTTTGGCAACATGCTGCATCAGTTCGGCGCCGGCAGCGAATTCGGCCCCGTCGTGACGATGGAGCAACGCCGCCGGCTGGTGCGTGGGCTCTTCGACTCCTTTTATGCCGACCACGCGGACAAGGAAGTGATCTTCGACACCAACCGCCTCTGGTGCGCGCAGATGCCGGTGCTGGCCGACCAATTTCCCGGATCGAAAGTCATCGCCTGTGTGCGCAACGTCGCCTGGGTCATGGACAGCATCGAACGAAAATACCGCTCCAATCCCTACGAAATCACCCGTCTTTTTAACGACGACACCGAGCGCAACACCGTCTACAGCCGGGTGGATACCCTGGCGCAGCGCAACCGGCTGGTGGGGTTCCCCTGGGCGGCGCTGAAGGAGGCGTTCTACGGCGAGCAGGCCGCATCGCTGCTGCTGGTGGAATACGACCTGCTCGCCAATGCCCCGCAAAAAGTCCTGCCCCTGATCTACCAGTTCATCGGCGAAGAGCCCTTCGACCACGATTTTGAAAACGTCCATTACGACGCCCCGGCCTTCGATGCCCAACTGGGCATGAGCGGCCTGCACAAGGTCCGGCCCCAGGTCGGATTCGAGGCCCGCAATACCATCCTGCCCCCTGATCTGTTCGAGAAATATTCCGAGCTCTCCTTCTGGAAGAACAATTCCGGAAGCCTCGCCAACATCATCGCCGTAGCCTCCGATAAAGGGAATGCGCCATGAAACCGTCCGCCAAGACCATCCAATCGAGAACCCCGAAGGCCTTCAAGCCGAGAAGAAGCATGCATGCGCTGGAATCCCGCATCGTCTTCGACGGGGCGGCGGCGACGGCCCTGGCCGATCCCAGCCTCCAGGCCGAGCCGGTGGATCATTCCGCTCCCGCCGCAGTCGACCTGGCCGTGCCCGCTCCTGCTCCGGCCCAGCCGCGCAGCGAAGTCGTCTTTATCGAAAGCAACCTGCCGGACTGGCAGTCCCTGGCGGCGGGAGTCTCACCCGCTGCCCAGGTGGTGGTGCTGGATGCCCAGAAGGATGGCCTGCAGCAGATGGCGGATTACCTGGCGGATCATTCCGGCGTCGATGCCGTCCATGTCCTGACCCACGGCTGGGTTGGCGACCTTTGGCTGGGCACGACCTATTTAAGCAAGGACACCCTGGCCGATCACGCCGATGCACTGAAAGCCATCGGCCGCTCCCTCAAGGCCGGCGGCGACATTCTCGTCTATTCCTGTAATGCGGGGGCCGGCGAGCAAGGTGCCGCCTTTGTCTCCGCCCTGTCCGCAATCACCGGCGCCGACGTGGCGGCTTCCACCGACCGCACCGGCCGGAACGGCGACTGGGATCTGGAAATCAGCACCGGGGCCATCGAAACCGCCGGTGTTCTCAGCCGGACAGCGATGGACGGATACGACTACAGCCTGGCCACATTCACCGTGACCAGCAATGCCGACAGCGGCGTGGGGACCTTGCGCAACCAGATCGCCGCAGCTTCGACAGGCGATACCATTACCTTCAACGCCGGCATGACGATCAGCTTGTCCAGCGGCCAGCTCGGCATCAACAAGAGCCTCACCATCGATGGCGACCTGAACAATGACGGCACCGCCGATGTCATCCTGGATGCCAACTATAACAGCCGTGTGCTTTCCGTTACGTCAGGCACTGTTAACCTGGACGGCTTGGTCATCAAGAGGGGGCTCGTTTACGGCAACGGCGCCAATGCCATTCAGGGAACCGGAAATCCGGGTGTGTCAGCCCTGGGGGGCGGCCTTTTGATCGGCACCGGTGCTACGGTCACGATCATGAATTCAACCATTACCCAAAACGCCGCGGCTGGTGGGGGGGCTTCCGGAGCTGGCGGCGGCGGAACGTGGCTCGGTGGTGGTGGCGGCGGCGGCTATTCAGGTAAGGGTGGCGGCACGGGCGGAAGCAGTTATTACAGCGGCACCGCCAATTTTACCCCCGCATCGGCGGGGGGGGCGGGCGTTGGTTCTTCCGGCAGCACTCATGGATATGGCAGCTGGAACACTTACGTGGGAGGCGGGGGAAGCACCTCCGCCGGCACCGGTGGCGTTCTTAGTGGGATCAATCTGGCAGGCAACGGCGGGGCCGGCGGGATGGCCAGTGGCGCAACCTCGACGATTGGCGGGGGCGGGGGAAGTGCCGGATATACCTACTTGTCAGCGCCAGGGGTGGCATACAACGGCGGCGCCGGTGGTGCTGCGGCTGGTGGGGTTTATGTGGCGAGCGGCGCCAAGCTGTATATGGCGAGCACCACCGTTTCAAACAATATTGCGGCGGGCGGCGGCGGCGGCGGCGCAAGGCTTGACACAGATAGCCGCGTAAACTCGGGTGGCATTGCCGGGGCGGGCGGAAGCGCTGCGGGCGGCATTCTGGTCAAGGGTAGCCTGTATTACAACGCCACCGATACCTTTTCGTCCAATGACGGCGTGGGTGGCTCGGGCGGCACCGGGAAAACCAACGGGGTGGCAGGCACTGGTTCTCCAGATGTCGGCAATTTCGGCGCGACATTGATTGTATCGACTTGGTCTCCTGTTCCGACTACCGCCGTATCGGGCGCAAGCTTGTCCGCAGATACCGGCACCAGCGGCAGCGATTTCATTACCAACACAGCCGCCCAAACCATTAACGGAACGCTGAGTGCCAACCTCGTGGCCGGCGAATCGGTGCAGGTTTCATACGACGATGGCGGGACGTGGGCCAATGCAACGACGTTCCAGGTGGGTTTCAACACATGGTCAGCCACGACGACATTGTCGGGGAGCAGCACCTTCCGGGCGCGGGTCACCAACGTGTACGGCAGCAGTGCCGCCTATACGCATACCTATGCCCTCGATACCACCGCCCCGACCGCGCCGGCCGCCCTGTCCCTGGCCGCGGCCTCCGACAGCGGGGCGCTGAACAACGACCGCATCACCAACATTACCACCCCGGTCATCACCGGCAGCGCCGAAGCCAACGCCACCGTCACCCTCTACGACACCGACGGCACCACCGTCCTGGGCAATGCCACCGCCAACGGCGCCGGCAGCTGGAGCCTCACCAGCGCCGCCCTCGGGGCCGGGACCCATACCCTGACCGCCAAGGCCACCGACGCCGCCGGCAATGTCAGCGCCGCCTCGGCCAACTTCACCGTCACCATCGATACCGCCGCCCCGGCCGCGCCGGCGATCACGGCCATCACCACCGATACCGGCACCCCGGGCGACCGCATCACCAGCGACAACACCCTCGTCCTCTCCGGCAGCGCCGAAGCCAACAGCACCATCACCGTCTCCCGTTCCGGCGCCGGGGTGCTGGGCACCGTCACCGCCGACGGCACCGGCAACTGGACCTACGACTACACCGGCACTGCCCTCCTCGGCGGCAGCCACACCTTCACCGCCACCGCCACCGACACCGCCGGCAATGTCAGCGCCGCCTCGGCCAACTTCACAGTCACCGTCGATACCGCCGCCCCGGCCGCGCCGGCGATCACGGCCATCACCACCGATACCGGCACCCCGGGCGACCGCATCACCAGCGACAACACCCTCGTCCTCTCCGGCACCGCCGAAGCCAACAGCACCGTCACCGTCTCCCGGACCGGCACCGGGGTGCTGGGCACCGTCACCGCCGACGGCACCGGCAACTGGACCTACGACTACACCGGCACCACGCTGGTCGACGGCAGCCACACCTTCACCGCCACCGCGACCGACACTGCCGGCAATACCAGCGCCGCCTCGGCCAACTTCACAGTCACCGTCGACACCGCCGCTCCGGTCGCCCCGGCCATCACCGGAATCACCACCGACTCCGGCACCCCGGGCGACCGCATCACCAGCGACACCACCCTCGTCCTCTCCGGCACCGCCGAAGCCAACAGCACCGTCACCGTCTCCCGGACCGGCACTGGGTTGCTGGGCACCGTCACCGCCGACGGCACCGGCAACTGGACCTACGACTACACCGGCACCACGCTGGTCGACGGCAGCCACACCTTCACCGCCACCGCGACCGACACTGCCGGCAATACCAGCGCCGCCTCGGCCGGCCTCACCGTCACCGTCGACACCGCCGCTCCGGCTGCCCCGGCCATCACCGGAATCACCGCCGACTCCGGCACCCCGGGCGACCGCATCACCAACGACACCACCCTCGTCCTCTCCGGCACTGCCGCAGCCAACAGCACCGTCACCGTCTCCCGGACCGGCGCCGGGGTGCTGGGCACCATTACCGCCGACGGGGCCGGCAACTGGACCTACGACTACACCGGCACCACGCTGGTCGACGGCAGCCACACCTTCACCGCCACCGCCACCGACACTGCCGGCAATACCAGCGCCGCCTCCGCCGGCCTCACCGTCACCGTCGACACCGCCGCTCCGGCTGCCCCGGCCATCACCGGAATCACCACCGACTCCGGCACCCCGGGCGACCGCATCACCAACGACACCACCCTCGTCCTCTCCGGCACTGCCGCAGCCAACAGCACCGTCACCGTCTCCCGGACCGGCGCCGGGGTGCTGGGCACCATTACCGC